>Ga0316207_10001931_pt1 | contig 23123 bp, 19 predicted proteins | sample 6weekpyrite_MG_FD_204943 | JGI IMG/M metagenome (GOLD analysis project Ga0316207, IMG submission 204943) | Microbial mat bacterial communities from mineral coupon in-situ incubated in ocean water Damariscotta River, Maine, United States -... | ecosystem: Environmental > Aquatic > Marine >... | reverse complement strand
GCCATCCTGCTGGGTGCGCGACTGCGTAATCGCATCACCACTCCAAGCAGCAAATGGAAAGGTTTAATCCCTGCCTCTATTGCTGTCAGCTTGCATGCCTGGGTACTGATCGACTACGTCTTCACCAGCGAAGGCATCAACCTGGGAGTGTTTAATGCTGTTTCCCTGGTTACCTGGTTAATCTCGGCCATATTGATCGGCAGCGCTATTAAACGTCCTACCGAAAATCTAGGTATCATTGCTTTTCCTGCCACAGGCCTGGCCGTGGCCCTGCAAAACACCTTCACGGCCAGCCGCATTACTGAAACAATAAACACACCGATCGAGATCCACATACTGATTTCAATCGCTGCCACCAGCTTGCTCAGCATTGCTGCGGTACAGGCGCTATTGCTAACCATTCAAGACAGACAACTGCGCAACAAGCGCCCTGGGGGCTTTATTCGTGCCCTCCCCCCCCTACAGGCCATGGAGCGATTTTTATTCCAGGTCATAGGCCTCGGCTTTGCCTTGCAGACACTGTCATTGCTAAGCGGCTTCATCTTCCTCGACAACATGTTCGCCCAGCACCTGGCTCACAAAACTATCCTTTCAATTATCGCCTGGTCTGTATTCGCCACCCTATTGTGGGGACGTAAACAATTTGGCTGGCGCGGCAAGACTGCCATTCGCTGGACCCTGAGTGGCTTTGGCGTTCTGATCCTAGCCTACATAGGCAGTAAGATCGTGCAAGAAGTCATTTTGAACTAACACACAATGCTCACCCCCCCACGCACAACTACAAAATTGCAGACCGAATGGAAGATATCTCTCTAAACGTACTCTTCACGACCCTGTTTTTCCTGATCATTCTGTCGGCCTGTTTTTCGGCCTCAGAAACGGCCATGATGAGTCTAAACCGCTATAAACTGCGCCACCTGGTGCAGGCAGGCCATCCCGGTGCCATTCGCGCCCAACGCCTGCTTGATCGAACTGACCGCCTGATTGGTCTTATTCTATTAGGCAATAATTTCGTCAACATCCTCGCCTCCTCCATCGCCACACTGATTGCCTTACGCCTACTTGGCCAGGCAGGCATCGCCATTGCCACTGGCATACTCACCTTCGTCATCCTGATCTTTGCCGAGGTAGCCCCCAAGACACTGGCCGCACTACACCCGGAGCGTGTCGCCTTTCCTGCCGCTTACGTGCTCGAGCCGCTGCTTAAAATTAGCTACCCACTGGTATGGCTGGTCAATATCATGGCCAACACCGTGTTGAACGCCGTTGGTGTGCCCCCAAAATCCGGTGCCATGCAACACCTCAGCAGCGAAGAGCTACGCACAGTTGTTAATGAAGCGGGGGCCTTGATTCCACGTCGACATCAAGAAATGCTGATCAGTATTCTGGATCTGGAAAAGGTATCAGTAGAAGATGTAATGGTGCCGCGCAATGAAATTGTCGGCCTGGATATCAATGATGATGACCAAGCCATGCTCAAGCAGCTGATTCACTCCCAGCACACTCGTCTACCCGTTTTTCGCGACAACATCGAAAACGTAATCGGCTTTGTCCATGCCCGCAACGCCCTGCACATACTCGCCGAAGGTGAATTCAACAAAGAAAAACTATTAAGGGTATGTCGCGAACCTTATTTCATCCCCGAAGGCACACCGCTCAACACCCAGATCCTTGGTTTTCAACGTGAGAAAAGGCGTATCGCCTTTGTGGTTAATGAATACGGTGACATTCAGGGGTTGGTGTCGCTGGAAAGCATTCTTGAAGAAATTGTCGGTGAATACACCACCGATGTTGCGGCATCCAGCAAAGACATTCACCCACAAGAAGATGGCACCTTTCTTGTTGATGGCACCGCTTACGTCCGCGAACTTAATAAAACAATGGATTGGGAGTTACCCACTGATGGACCAAAAACCTTGAACGGCCTGATTATAGAATATCTTGAATCAATTCCCGAGCCAGGCACCAGCGTCTTGATCTCTGGCTACCCTATCGACATTGTCCAGACCGGCAACAACACAGTAAAAACTATTAGAATACACCCAGACTCAAGAAGAGTTCCTACTGAAGAAGAAGCAACGCCTTAATCCTTAGCCACCATAAACTTATTACGGCCTGTCTCCTTGGCCGTATAAAGCGCTCCATCAGCTTTAGCGATAAGGTCTTCTGGCTTACCATCAACCGTAGGCACTATACTTGCCACCCCCAAACTGATCGTTACATGATCTGCAGTCGATGAATGAGCGTGTTCCAGTCCTAATGAAGAAACCCCCTTACAAAGCGCCTCAGCAATACTTTTTGCCCCTTCTATGTCAGTACCAGGCATTACCACCACGAACTCCTCACCACCATAACGTGCCACCAGATCGCCTGGACGTTTCACCGTACTGGCCAGCTGCTGCGCCACCTGTCTGAGACAATCATCACCACCCTGATGACCATAGTTATCGTTGTAAGTCTTGAAATGATCTATATCAATCATAACCAAGGAAAGCACGTTATTATCACGTATACCACGACTCCACTCTTTCTGAGTGAACTCATCAAAGATACGACGATTAGCGATCCCTGTCAGACCATCTTGAGATGACAAACGCTCCAACTCTATATTTTTCGCCTCAAGCTCAATCTGCAATTCACTCAAGGCACGATAAGCTTCATCACGCTGTTTTTGCGCCATAAAACTACGTGAATGAGCATGAACACGAGCAATCACCTCAAGCTTATCCGGAAACTTGACCAAGTAATCATTGGCACCTAATTCAAATGCATCACTCTTAATCTTGGGGTCTTCCTTGGTTGATAAAACGATAACCGGAATAGACTTAATCTCAGGGTTAGAGCGATAAAATTTTAACAGCATCAAACCATCGATATCCGGCATCACCAAATCCTGTAGAATCACCGTGGGTTTGAACTCAATGGCCTCATTCATAGCATTGGCAGGTTCACTACAGTAGTGATAATCAATATCCGGCTCATCGGCCAGCATACGTTTCAAGGCCTCAGCAACAATATTCTGATCGTCAACCAGCATCACGCGAGTACGTGAGCTATCCTCAGATGCCTCTACACCTGTTGATGACTGCGTATCTTCTTCACTAGCGCTCATTACGTCTGCTGCCTATTTTCCTGTTATCAAAAAACCCTATCAGCTCAGAAGCAATATCGTCTATTGGCAAAATTTGTTGAGCCGCACCAATTTGAGCCGCCGCCTTAGGCATACCATAAACCGCACAGCTTGCCTCATCTTGGGCGATAGTATAAACACCCTTGTTTTTAAGCATCAGCAGCCCTTCAGCACCATCTCTGCCCATACCTGTCAACAAGACCGCAACCACTTCACCAGTCCAGTGCTTCGCCACACTGGAAAAGAAAACATCAACAGATGGTCTGTATGCTTGATCTACAGGATCAGGTGTATATTCCAGCGAATTGCGCGAATTCAAAATCAAATGATCGTTTGTACCCGCAATCAACACTCTCCCGGGAGCCAACCTATCACCTTTTTTCGCCAAGCGCACTTCCAGCGCACACTGCTTATCCAGCCACGCCGCCAACTCGGCTGTAAACTTTTGATCGACATGCTGAACTATCACAATCGGGACAGGAAAATCTGCCGGTAATGACTGTAGCACCACCGACAAAGCCTTGGGGCCACCGGATGATGAGCCTATAGCAACCAGACTATCTCTGGTTGTCGTCACCGCTGAACCAATCGTCGCGACCTCAGGCGGTTCAACGTTTGAATACTGATTAATCAGCTTACCAATCATTGAAACCTTCTGTAAAAACTCATCCTTGCCCTCGGCATCCCCTGTCATTCCCAGCACCGGTGTATTTACCGCATCAAGTGCACCATAGCCCATGGCCTGAAACACCTTGGATGCATTACCTGAAACAGTTGACGTGACAATCAGAATCGAACAAGGACTGGACTCCATGATTTTACGGGTAGCATCAACACCATCCATCACCGGCATAATAAGATCCATTAAAATCAAATCAGGCACATCTGAACCACAGCGCCACACTGCCTCAGCACCATCATGAGCGACCCAGACCACCTCATAACCAGGCACCGAGGTCACCACACGACGCAAACTTTCCACTGCCATCAATGAGTCATTAACTATCGCAATCCTCATTTTTTGGCCTCGCCGATCAAATCAACAACCGCATTCAGCAAACCTTCGTCATGAAAGCTACCCTTGGTGAGATAATAATCAGCACCCGCCTCAAGACCGCGCATTTTATCTTCTTCACGATCTTTGTATGAAACCATTAACACCGGCAATGAGCGCAGACTTGCATCCTGACGCAGAGTTTCCACTAACTCGACCCCGTTCATCCTAGGCATATCAACATCTGTCACCAACATATCAAACTGCTGACTTCGCAACATATTCAAACCATCCATACCATCAACTGCTGTTTGCACCTGGTAACCTGCGGACTCAAGCAACTTACGTTCAACCTCACGCACAGTAATCGAATCATCAACCACCAAAATACGCGAGAAAGAATCAACATCATCATCTACAATTGACCCCACCTTGCCCAAACGAGCGACCTTCAATACTTTTTCTATTGAACGAATTAAATCATCAATATCAACAATCAATAGTGGCGAGCCATCCTCCATGAGTGCAGCCGAACTAATGTCCTGCACCTTACCTAGCGCCTCAGGCAGCACCTGAACCACCAGCTCACGCTCACCCAGGAATTTATCAACCACCATGCCGTAATAGTTTTGTCTATCATTCAACACGACAACTGACATCTGCTCGTTTTTCTCCAGGCCAGGCTCTTTCTCAAGTATTTGAGCGGCACTGACCAGGCCAACATTCTTACCATCCAGGACTACAAACTGATTGCCTTCAGCCTCACTCAGCTCAACTCTACTAACACTGGCAATACGATCAATTCGCGCCAACGGGAACGCATACGGCTCACCTGAAATTTCAACCAACAATGCAGGGATCACCGACAGAGTCAAAGGTAATTGCATATGAAAACGTGTTCCCTCTCCCAGAGTAGAAGTCACTCGAACATTGCCACGCATTTCCTGGACAGCGTCATGCACCACATCCAGGCCTACACCACGCCCCGAAATCTCACTGACATTATCCTTGGTGCTAAAACTAGGCAAAAATAGAAACTCCAGCAGTTCAGCCTCAGCCAAAGTATCGGCCATCAACTGATCTACCAAGTCCTTATCCACCACTTTCTGACGCAAACGTTCAAGATCAACGCCTCGGCCATCATCCTCAACCATGACCGACAACATGCCAGCACTGTGATGAGCACTTAAACGAATAGTGCCCTTGGCCGGTTTATCCGTCGCAGCACGCTCTTCCTTCGTCTCTAGACCATGATCGATAGCATTACGAACAATATGGTTCAGCGGTGCTTCAATCTTATCGAGAATGTCACGATCAACCAGGGTTGTCTCACCATCAATCAGCAGCTGCACATCTTTGCTCAGTGAACGGGAAATATCACGCACCATTCGTGGAAAACCATGCACACCATCACCAAACGGACGCATTCTGCTACCAACAACCTCGGTGTGCAGACGCGAAGAGAGATTAGTTGAACGACGGTCATACGACTCAAGCTCTACCAACCTGTCAGACAATACCTCACGACACTGAGAGGCCTGGCGCTGGGCATCACGAACAAGGTTCCTAACACCTTCATCAAGCGCTTGACGTTCCAAATGTTCGCGCAATGAATCAATCACACAAACCAGATCTGTTTGTTGACGCTTCAGGCGCTGCAATGACACTGAATATGGGTTCAACCAACGCGACTCAACCAGTGACTCACCAGCCAAACCCATCAAACGGTTAACAAGCTCAGCACTGACCCTGAGCACCCGGTCTTTTTGTGGTGCAGCAGCCTTCTTTAATTCTTGTTTTAGTGATGCTGGTTCGGTCTTTTCGGCATCATCGACCGGCACAGCAGCCACCTGTTTTTGAACAACTTCAGCAGCTGGCTCAGCTACAGCTGTAACTGTAGCTGCTGGCTTTTCGCCCTTGAGGATGCCATCGATGCTTTTCAGTAGACCAAGATAGTTCTGTTTGTTGACTGCGTACCAGCCACGGTGTTCACCTTCATACATGGCCAGTTCAGAAATCGTATCTGCCCCCTTAAGCAAAACATCAATCTGATCTGCGTCAAGCACAATGTCGCCATTTTGCGCAGCAACAAAATCATCCTCCATGGCATGCGCCAACTTGACGACAAGATCAATCCCGACCAGTCGGGCCGCACCCTTCACAGAGTGGGCAGCTCTCATCAACGGTTCTAAACGATCAAGCGAGGTGGGGGCCTGCTCCAGCTCCAACAAGCCCTGATTCAAAACAGTGCCATGCTGCTCACACTCAATTCGAAATAAATCCAACATCGAGGGGTCCAGAATGTCTAGGCAAATATCAGGTTCAACAAAGCTTTCAACGGCGGCAACAGATGGAACCGCTGAGCTCGCTACAGGAGCAGACGCTGGAGCTGCACCCTTACTCTTAATTGCTACCAGTTCTTGAACCAACTGAACCACATCCTGCTTACGGCCGGCAAACCAATCAGCCAGACTATCCTCACAAGCTGCAACTTCATTAATAATATCTAGACCTTTCAACATGACATCAATATCATCTGCAGACAGGACAAGCTCGTCATTTTGGGCGGCGACAAAACTATCTTCCATGGCGTGTGCAACCTGAACTACCGGATCGACATCAACCATGCGGGCTGCGCCCTTGATTGAATGAGAGGCACGCATCAATTGCTCAAGCCAACCGGCTGAGGTCGGGTTTTGCTCAAGCTCCAGCAGACCATCAGCCAAGACCTTGCCATGTAGTTCACACTCAATCCGGAATAGTTCGAGCATGGATGTATCTTGTGAGTCGCTCAAACTCATCACACCTTCGAATGGAGCATCTACAACAGGCAACTGATCTGGTTCAACAGTCTGTGGCGTAGAAGGGGAAGCACTATCCACAGATTTAATAGCCCCAAGCGCAGCCATCAGCTCATCAAAGACCTGCTGATTAGTATCCAACCACAGGTTCAAATCACCATCACCTCCGGCGATCTCTTTTATAATATCCATTCCCTTCAGCAAGACATCAACAGCAGCGGAATCAAGCAACAATTCACCAGCCTGTGCAGATACCAGGTAATCCTCCATGACATGCGTAATCTGTTGCACAGAGTCAATCCCAAGCAGACGCGATGCCCCCTTGATTGAGTGCGAGGCGCGCATGGCAGCCTCCAGATGCTCAGCAGCAGTTGGGTTTTGATCTAAGACCAGCAGACTCTCATTGAGCAGCTCGGACTGCTGTCCAACTTCCATCTTAAACAGATCAAGCATGGACGTATCAACCATGCACTATGCCCCCGCTCATAAGATGCCCCGTTCTAATGCCGGAAACAACAATTCGTGATCGATCACACCTACATGACGGTTTTCCCAAATCACCATCCCTTTCAGAAAGTGAACAGAACAGTTTACCGATGTTGCCGGCACATCTTTCATATCACTAAGATCAAAACGGAACACACCACGCACTTCACTAACCGGGAAAACAAACTTCGTACCATCCCTTGAGATCACAACCATACGTTCATAGACACCCTTAACAACATTGATGCCAGTAATTTCACTGCGGGTAATATTTAACAGACGGCCAATAGAGACACACAGCTGCAACTCACCACGAACATTGGTAACCCCTCTCAATATTGCGCCCTTACGATGAGGGACAGTGTGGATATGGCGCATTTGCATCACCTCATCCAACATTCCGGTCTCAATACCCAACCATTCATCGCCTAAGCGGAACAGAATTATCGATCCTGCCTGAGTGTTTTTCCTGGTCTGCTCGGCGGCACAGAACTCGGTCCACTCATCCAGGTAACCGCGTGGCGGCTCAGCCTCTAGTAGCTGTCTGCCGGCAATAGAAAAAACATCGCAATTGATACAGTGGCCAACATCTTTGAGTTTGTCACAGTCATGTTGGCCTTTGGACCAAACACCAATTCGGTTCCAGCAGTCATCAATTTTGTCTTTATGCTCTGCCATGTGCCTTTAAGCCATCCTAACCAATAGAAACCTGAGCACTCTTTCTCAATCGCTCAGCCCGGGCACGATAATTCTCAGACGCGCGTAATTCGCCCAACTCTTCAGATAAAACAGCCAAATGAATTAGTGATTGATAATTTTTAGGATCAAGATAGACAGCTTTTTTAAATGCAGCAGTCGCATCAACATCGGCATCAAAGGCCAGCAAAACAACACCTTTGAGATAATACCCTTGCGCTGAATCTGGCACTGCCTCAATCAAACAATCACATTCGGTGATCGCCTCCTTTAACTGCCCAGCATCGGCTAATGCCTGAATTGAAGCAACCCACTCATCTACATTTTCAGCTGTAGGAACAACGGTCTCAACAACCCGTGTTTTTTTCGCCGAGGCATGCGCAGCTGATTTAGATGGTTTTATTTCTGAGCTTACAAATGATGCTGTCGAAGCAAAAACTGAAGCAGTTTTCTTAGACTTTGGCACACAAGCGCCAGCTTTTTGATAAGCAAAAGAGCCGGGCAAATGTAATGACTCGAACACACCTTCAGGCATACGCCCAGTTTCAGCATGGCCAAGCACCAACATAGCCTTTTGACTCATCAAGCCAGACAGGGTATTTAGCACCTTGCACTTGGTTTCATAATCAAAGTAGATCAACAGATTACGACAAAAAACAACATCGTACGGCCCCTTTCCAGACATAAAACCCTGTTCAAGGACATTTCTGTTAACAAAATTTACTGTTGACTTGATATCATCCGAAATGAAGTACTCGCCGTCTTTATGTTTAAAATACTTGTCTCGATAAGCAATATCTTTTCCGCGAAAAGAATGATCACTATATATACCTTTTCGGGCCTTCTTAAGCACCTCAGTGCTAATATCAGCAGCATCAATTCTGAATCTGTCTTTGCTCAGCCCCACGTCATTCAAAACCATTGCAATGGAATAAGGCTCTTCACCGGTAGAACAAGGAATGCTAAGAATATTAAGCACACCCTCTCCAAGCCCAAGCTCTTTTACAAACCCAGAAAGCGCCCTGAACGGCTCATGGTCGCGAAAAAACCAGGTTTCAGGAACAGATATTTCATTGAACAGGGCCTGCTTCTCATCTGCAGAACTTTTTACCAAGCGGCAATAAGAGGCAACCGTTTTTTCACCAACAGCCTTCATGCGGCGCTCAACAATTCGTTCTACCGTCTCTAGCCCAACAGTCTCAGGAGACAAGCCCATCTCATTTTTAAGCACATGAAAAATGTCCTCAAACGACATCTGATTGACCTTCATTTGATGTCTTACTGGCAATATTATCCTGCAACATAATCTTTACGTCATCAGGTAACAATTTGGATACATTCACTACCTGAATCATTCCGGCCTCATCCATTGCAATCTTGTCAACAAAAGCACCAGCATCAGAGCTAATACCCGTATCTGTGAATGTTGCCTCATCGATTTTTATTGCTTCAATCACATTTTCTGCCAACAAACCGATAAAGCGATTTTCTTCCTTAACGGGCTTGATCAAAATTATCCGGCTGCTCATCAAGTGTTTAACCGGCCGTTCACAAACCAATATTGACAGATCTACCACCGGAACAATATTGCCCCTGTAATTCATTAAACCAGCGAAATACTCAGGCGCTTTTGGCAGATTTTGTAACGTGACATATGGCACAAGCTCCACAACGTCCGCCACACTCAAGCTATAGCGTTCGCTATCAATCTTGAACAGCAACATCATCATAATGGCAATGCCTAGCTACGATCCGATGATGAGACCTTGAATTTTGACACTCCTGTCTGCAGCATATGAGCGGCCTCGTTAAGATGATCAATTGAAGAATGCGACTGCCTTAATGAGTCCACCGTCTGCTGCGCAGACTCGCTCAACTGGACAATTGCCGTCTTGATCTGATCCGCCCCCTGAGACTGGAACTGCATACCCTCATGCACAGTCTCAAAACGTGGCGTCAAGGCTTGCACCTGATCGATAATTTCAGTCAAACCAGAACTTATGGTGCTGACCTCATCAACGCTACGACGCACCTCTTCAGAGAAATGCTCAACGCTCATCACACCAGCCGTTACCGCCGTCTGCATCTCTTTAACCATTTGTTCAATATCCCAGGTCGCAACAGCAGTTTGGTCAGCCAAACGACGAATCTCGGTAGCAACAACTGAAAAACCCAAACCGTATTCACCGGCTTTCTCAGCCTCAATTGCCGCATTCAGTGACAGTAGGTTGGTCTGATCCGCGACCTTGGTGATTGTGGTCACAACAGTGTTGATATTACTGGCCTTCTCATTCAGCACTTCAAGCTTGGCAGCGATTGATGAAGATGCCTCGACTACCTGATGCATAGTTGATTCCATCTTCTGCAAACCGGCCTGTCCACTTGCCGCAGCACCAGCAGTGCCTTCTGCCACAGTCGCGACCTCATCCATGGTGCGAACCAATTCTTTTGCAGTGGCAGAAATCTCGGTGGTGGTTGCCACAACCTGATTAACGGTTGCCGCCTGCTCAGCCACTGTTGCCTCCTGTTCTTTTGAGGTGGCTGCAATCTGGGTAGCAGAAGAGGTCACTTGAATACCTGAACGCTGTACCTGAGCAACCACAACATTAAGATTGTCTATCATCGACTGGACACCTCGGCCCAGTTGAGCAACAGCGTCATCGCCAGAAATACCGACCTTACCGGTCAAATCACCACTGGCAGCCTTGGAAACTGCATCGAGTATATGATCCACTTTCTGTTTCAGGTCTTCGACGGCCCGATGGCGCTCTTCAATCATTTTATGAATATTACCAATCATGCCCTTTAGACCACTAGCCAACTCACCAATGGCATCACTGCCGCTAAAGGTAACTTTGCCTGACATATCCCCCTTAGCCGCTTTATTTACTACATTAAGCAAGACATCAACCTTATGCCGCAACTCCTGGGCAGCCTCATGTTCACGTTGAGTGCTGGCATTGACATTGTCAGCCATATCATTAAAGGCAGCACCTACCTTGCCTATCTCATCACCAGAATTCACATCAACACGGATATTCACATCCCCGGCGGCACGACGAGTCACCACATTCATCAGCTTGACCAATGGCTGACTGACCCAGCCACGCAGGAAATAGTTAATCAGCAGCAGACCTATTGCCAAAGCAGCCAGATTAACAGTCGCCTCAACCATCATTTCATTCTCAACATCGGCATCCATTTCTGCCATCGAATAGGAAACGCGTACAGCCCCATTGACAGCGCCATTAGGCACATCATGACATTGTAAACAGTTCACACCACGAGTATTGGTGGTAGCCTTGAACGGCGTCAAAACAGTAAGCACACGCCCCTCTGAGGTTTCTTTAATATCTACAATTTCTTCACCTGCAAGTGCCCGCTCATCAAGTTCATCAACAGGCTGCTCATAATCAAAGCCCGGACCAAACTGTTGTTTAACTGGCTCACCACGAATGACACGTGCCTCAAGCACGCCGGGACGACGCAACATTTTATCCTGAAGAATCTTGCGCTGCCCCATGGTGCCGGTCAGCATCATGGTATTGAGGCTGTCAAAATAGAGCGTTGACATATCCCTGGTGCGCTCTTTTGCTTGAGTCAGAACGTGGTTTTTATCCTGGGTAAAAACAAAAAAGGTTACAGCTAGAATCACAATCAAAAAAATCACCCCAACCACAATATTTATCTTGGTTGGAATTGAAAATCCCTTGATAGCAAGTTTTTCAGAATTATTCGTAGTCATAGCATCCCTTCAATGATCACCGCGACACAAAAAGCCATAAATTATTTGAGCCCTTTGAACGCATCACGTACACCGTTAGATCCATAAAACGGCTCACCCTCATAAAGCGGCAAATAGATGAAAAGCTTTAGTGAAAAATCATGTAAAGATACAACCTAGCCCTTACCTCAGTTGTACCTGAAAAAAAGTAATCATTTCGTCTGAATCCCTCCAGAGCAACAATCACCATTAATTTTTTGCTCACACCATCGCCACTGCCCGCACCGGCACATCACTCGCCAGACAAAAGTCCAACCACTCACCCAGAAACTCATTGACCCGCTGTTTTTCACGCACCTGACACATGTCCGGATTAGGGTAGCTATATTTGCCTTTAAATCGATAGTGACGCTGATATGACAACACTTCTGCTACTTCGACATCATGATAGACGCGCACGATCATCGTTGGCATTTCGGCAGACAAAAAACTCAGCGGCAAATTCTGAGCCAAGCGAATAACAGTGGTGTACTTGTGTCTTTCCAACACATCCACATGCAGGCCTTCCTGAAGATGCACGCCATGACACTGCTTACCAAACACCCTTAGCTCAGGCATTAACAGCATCAAACGTCGAAAATTATCCTCGTAAACCTTCATCTCTTACTATTTACATCCAATCCGAAACCTTAAAAATTATATCGACATCCATATAGATGAACTTTATCCCCGATACTGAAACCATTTTGGCCGTTACCGCATAACTAAGGTATAACATTAGCCCAATGAACGAGCCCACAGCAAAACAAATTTCAGCCATCTACCCGGCCAGCAAGCGTGAACGCTTCGCCTGGTGCATGTACGACTTTGCCAACTCAGGTTTTACCACAGTGGTGTTGACCGCAGTCTTTAACGCCTACTTTGTCGGCGCGGTTGCCGCTGACTTCAATACAGATCAAAACGGCCACGCCACCCTGCTCTGGACCATAGCGATGGCCATCGCCAACGGACTGGTTTTGACCTGTGCGCCCATACTCGGTGCGATTGCAGATCAATCCGCAGCCAAAAAGCGTTTTCTGATTATCACCACCCTGGGCTGCGTGCTTTTTACCTCACTGCTTAGTCTGGTTGGCCCTGGTGATATCGCACTTGGCATGATCCTGGTAATCCTGGCCACCATTATGTTTGCTGCAGGGGAAAACCTTATCGCCGCCTTTCTGCCGGAAATAACCACCCCAGATCAGATGGGGCGCCTGTCAGGCTATGGCTGGGGCCTTGGATATATCGGCGGCCTGTTCACCTTAGGCCTGTGCATCGTTTATATAGACTGGGCACAAACACAAGGACAGCTCCCTCAGGACTTCGTTCCCATCACTAACTTGATCGTTGCCGTCATATTTGCCCTAGCAGCCTTGCCAACACTTCTGTGGCTAAAAGAGCGCGCCGTGAGCAGCGATTCACTCAGCCCAAAAAGCCATATTAAGAAAGGGTATGAACGTCTCAGACACACCATAAAACATGCTCGCCAGCATCAAGACCTATTTCGTTTCCTACTCACCCTGACCACCTATCATGCCGGCATCAACACCGTCATCGTCCTGGCAGCCATCTATGCTCAGGAAGTCATGTACTTCACCACCAAAGATACGCTGTTACTCATCATGGTGGTCAATATCACCGCCGCCGTCGGCGCCCTGATCTTCGGTCATATCCAGGATCATATCGGCTCAAAAACCAGCCTCATCCTCACCCTGATCATCTGGATCATCGCCATTGGCATCGCCTACAGCGCTACAGAAACAGATTTATTTTGGCTAGCGGCCAACCTGATTGGTTTTGCCCTCGGTGCCAGCCAGTCAGCAGGCAGGGCCATGATAGGGCAATTCGCCCCACCCCAGCGCAGTGGTGAGTTTTTTGGCCTATGGGGTCTGGCGATCAGACTGGCCGCCATCATCGGACCATTGACCTATGGCGCAACCATTTATCTGTTGCAAGGCAATCACCGCCTGGCGATTCTTTCTACCCTTCTGTTTTTTATTCTCGGTTTGATATTGTTGCTAACGGTCAATGAAACACGAGGAAAACAAGCCGCCTTGCAAGACCACTGGAACGGCTGATACTGACAAACGGTAGACTAGTCTTGCCATGCCCGTAGCAACCTAGCCTTATTCATTGCCAACCACTGCATGGCCATAATCACCGCCGCCGAATTAAGCCTGCCCGACTCAATCCAGCCCATTGCCTCCTCAAATCCAACTGTAAGCACACGAATATCTTCATGCTCGTAATCCAAGCCATGAATACCGCCGGCATTGCTGGCATCGACCCGACCACAAAACAGCTCAATCGTCTCACTACAGGCCCCGGGACTGGGATAATAGCGACAGATTCGCTGTAAATCAGCGACCTCGCAGCCCGACTCTTCAATAGATTCACGCAAAGCGACATCCTCAGCTGTTTCACCATCACCAATCATGCCCGCTACAATCTCCGTCATCCACGGTCCGTCAGGGTCATTCAAGGCGCCAATGCGAAACTGCTCAATCAATACCACTTGATCAAGCTGTGGATCATAGGGCAACATAGCCACGGCATGACCACGTTCAAACAATTCACGGCTAATTTCATCGCTTACCCCACCCTCAAACAAGGCATGACGTAAACGATATTTATCTATACGAAAAAAACCTTGAAAGCAGGTGCTCTGCTTAACAATATCAACATCGCCATATTTCATTGTTCTTCCTTCAGCCAGACAAATCATTTTCAATATTGCCACAGGAAAACCGCCCCCGTTACAAAAACTGGCTGATCAAACATTTAAGATTCAAGAAAATGCAAACCCTGTCGTGAACGTATATAGTAAATGCATGCAATGTTAGGGCGTTGGGGCCTTAAGCATATAACAACAATAACCAGCTAGGATTTCTCTATGTATGATAATGATGAAGATGACTGGATTGAACCCGAAGAAATCATTCTAGGAAAAGACAACGCCTTTTCGTCAAACGTGACACTAAGCGACCAGGATTTTCCTAAAACTCTCTACATATTGCCATTGTCGGATCGGCCTTTTTTTCCTGCACAAACCCTACCCATTTTAATGGCTGAAGATCCATGGGTGGACACCGTCAAAAGAATTGGTGAAACCAAGGCCCAGGTTGGTGGCGTGTTACTGGTACGCCGTGAAGATGAGGAAGATGCCAGCACCGAGGATTATTGTCAGATTGGCAGCGTAATCCAATTACATCAACCCACTCGTGCCGATGGAAAACTGCAATTTATTGCTGAAGGTCTACGCCGTTTTAAAGTAGTAAAATGGATTTCGACCGAACCGCCATATCTGGCCGAAGTTGAATATCCAAACGAAACCCAATCCAAGAATTATGAGCAGACCAAGGCCTATGCAATGGCCATCATTAACACCTTAAAAGAACTGGTTCCGCTTAACCCGCTCTACAGCGAAGAATTGAAATACTTTCTGGATCGTTTTGGTCCTAACGATCCATCGCCGCTGACTGACTTTGCCGCAGCCTTGACCACCGCCGACAAGGAAGAACTGCAAGACATACTCGAAACCATCAATATCCATCGCCGCATGCAAAAGGTGCTGGTTTTAATCAAAAAAGAATTAGAGGTTGCCAAACTACAGGTCAAGATTCGCCATTCAGTTGAACAAAAGATCAGCGAACACCAGCGCAAGTTCTTTCTCCGCGAACAACTCAAGGTTATTCAGAAGGAACTGGGCATCGCCAAGGATGATCGCCAGGCTGATATCGACAAGTTCAACCAGCGCCTTGATGGGCTTGTTGTCCCCGAGGACGTAGTGGAGAACATCGATGAGGAGCTGGACAAGCTGCGCATTCTCGATGCCAGTTCTCCCGAATACGCAGTGACTCGAAATTATCTTGACTGGATTACCATGCTGCCCTGGGGCATCTATACAAAAGACAAATTTAATCTAAAGGAAGCACGCGTCACTCTAGACAAGGACCATGACGGTTTAAACGACGTCAAAGACCGCATCATAGAGTTCCTGGCTGTCGGCTCACTCAAGGGCGAGATTTCCGGCTCCATCATCCTGCTAGTCGGCCCGCCCGGAGTCGGCAAGACTTCAATCGGAAAATCCATTGCCCACGCCCTGGGACGCGAATTTTACCGTTTCTCAGTGGGCGGCATGCGCGATGAGGCCGAGATTAAGGGCCATAGACGCACCTATATTGGCGCCATGCCTGGCAAGGTAGTGCAGGCACTTAAAGATGTTGGCAGCGCCAACCCCGTCATTATGCTCGACGAGATCGACAAAATGGGCAGTTCCTACCGCGGCGACCCGGCCTCGGCCATGCTTGAGGTCCTGGATCCTGAACAAAACGCCGAGTTTCTTGACCACTATCTCGACGTCCGCCTGGATCTCACCAAGGTGCTGTTCATCTGTACCGCCAATACCCTCGATACCATTCCCGGACCACTACTGGATCGCATGGAGATCATTCGCCTGGGCGGCTACATCACCGAGGAAAAGATTGATATTGCCAAAAACCATTTATGGCCGCGCCATTTGCAAAAGACTGGCCTGAAAAAGAGCGAGCTAAAGGTCACCGATTCAGCCCTGCGCCATGTCATCGAAGGTTATGCCCGTGAAGCCGGTGTCCGTAATCTCAACAAACAACTAGGACGCATGGTACGCAAAGCGGTAGTCGGCTTCGTCAACAAACCCCGCACCAAGAAACAAAAAAGCATTACCATTAAGGATGTTGAAGAGTACCTAGGTCAACCATTCTTCCGCAAGGAAAAGTTACCCAGCGGAGTGGGCATCGTCAACGGTCTGGCCTGGACCTCAATGGGTGGTGTGACACTAACTATCGAAGCATCACATATCCATAACCTGAATCGCGGTTTTAAGCTGACAGGACAATTAGGCGAGGTAATGAAGGAGTCGGCTGAGATCGCCTACAGCTACATCCTTGCCAACATCAAGGACTTCGATGGCGACCCTAGCTTTTTCGACAAGGCCTTTCTGCATCTGCATGTACCAGAAGGTGCCACCCCCAAGGATGGCCCCAGTGCCGGTATCACTATGGCCACGGCATTGCTGTCACTGGCGCGTAAAAAGAAACTCGCTCGTCAGCTGGCTATGACTGGCGAGCTAACCCTCACAGGCCAGGTCTTACCCGTAGGTGGCATCCGTGAAAAAGTAATTGCAGCACGACGTAATCGTGTCATGGAGTTGATCTTGCCAGAAGCCAATCGCAAAGACTTTGAAGAACTTCCCGGGCACATACAAGAAGGCATGACGGTGCATTTTGCCAAACACTACAAAGATGTTGCTGAAGTAATCTTCGCTACCAATCACTAATATGAATCAGCAAAACAAACAAAGCGGCCTACTCGGGCCGCTACTGTTTATTCTATGTTTGGTTCTAGCAGTCATCTGGCTTAGCAGCGGCTCATCCAATCAAGCCCGCCAACACAATTGGATCAACGGTTGGAAAACAGTCGCACCACTACAGCTGGCCCGCCGTGCCCCGGCTGCGACCACATATCACGGTTATATCTACGTGCTAGGCGGAATCGATGCCAACGACCGCTACGTCCAGCCAGTGGAATACGCCCCTATTCTCGAAGATGGTTCACTAGGCGAATGGAAACAAACCAGCCCGATCATAGAGGGACGTTTCTACAACACAGCAATCGCCCACAATGGTTTTATCTACACCCTAGGTGGTGGCAGTGGTGATACCGGCAAGCAAAACTATCCTATTGCCTCGGTAGAACGCGCCCAGATTTTACCTGATGGCTCACTCGGCCCATGGCAAACCACCAGCCAGATGCTAAGCCCACGTCGCGGCCTGAAAACTGTTATTCATGACAACACCATCTACGCCATTGGCGGCTATGATGGCCGCTTTCTCAAGTCCATAGAGCACACCACTATTCAGGCCGATGGTTCGCTCAGCGCCTGGCAAATGCAGCAACATGAATCGATTATCGATCGTTATATCCATTCTGCCGCCATCGCCGGCGATTATATTTACCTGCTCGGTGGCCACATGAGAAACCGGAATCAGGCCAGCTACAGCGATGTTGAGTCCAGCAAGATCATGGCCAATAAACAACTCAGCCCCTGGCAAATAACAAATCATGGACTGCAAACACGCCGACTGGTGGCTGAATCATTCACCCTGGGGCAATATCTGTATATCGCAGGCGGACACACCGGCAATCAGCGCCTCAACAGTGTTGAGTTTGCAAAACTAGACAACGATGGCCAACTGCAAAGCTGGCGCTATGCCTCTCCCCTGCCCGTTGCCCGCAGCGCCTATGCTGCAACGACCTATAAAAACTTTGTCTACCTGATCGGCGGTGGCGGCGATGGCCAACCCTTGGGCAGTATTAACATGGCCAGCGCCAATTTACGCGGCCAACTTGGCTATCAACAGTAGAGCAATGTCATACCTACGCCAAATTCAAGGATTGAGTCTGCTAATGCATAGCTTTAAGCTAAGCCTATGAACGTTAACAATCTCACTCACGAACAACTGGATTACTGGGTCGCCAAGGCGAAAAATATTGCCCTTACCCCCAAACCTGGCAGCAACGGGTATCTGTATTCACCCCACCCCGATATGGCAGCACGACGTTGGGCGCCAAGCCGTTACTGGTCACAAGGCGGGCCGATTATTGAAGAGACCCATATAGACCTTATCTGGGACTGGGAAACAGCCAGTGAATGGTCAGCATCAATCGAACCCGACATCAACACGCAGGGTAAAACGGCTCTGGAGGCCGCCATGAAGGCCTTCATCATCTCACAATTGGGCGAGGATGTAGGCTAGTGGAATTCCCTGCTACCGAGCTAATTTATAGCCGCCAAACAGATTTTCAGACCATCGAAGTCAGCCAAAACGCTGAATTACGCCTATTGCGCACAGACCATATAGCAGTACAAAGTGCACTACGGCGTAATAAACCTGAACAATTGGTGATGCCCAACATGCAGGCCATGATAGCGGCATTATTATTCCAACCATCACCCCAGCAGATTTTATTATTTGGTTTGGGTGGTGGCGATATGGTTCGTCAACTAAATTTTCTACTACCCGACTCACAAATCACGGTGGTGGAGATTGATCCTGCCATTGTCGAAGTCAGTCGTGATTTTTTTGAACTGCCTGATTCAGACAAAGTGACAATCAAGATCGATGATGCCGCACATTTTCTGCACCAAGACCGCCAACACTACCAATTGATGTTGATTGATATCTATGATGGAAAAGACATACCTAACCTGTTACAAGATCCAGGATTCTACCAACGCTGCCACCAAAAAATCGAAGACAACGGCGTACTAGTGCTAAATCTACTTACCAATGATGCAGAAAAATTCAGGCACATCCTGTGGCAGGTACGGCAACAATTTAACCACTCTACACTATGCCTGACCGTCCCCGGACACATCAACATCATCGTCTTTGCGTTCAAAAAAAGGCCAACTGAACTCAACCAGCCCGCCCTATTACACAAAGCAGAACAGTTAAAACAGAAATTTGGACTGGAATTAGAGGAATGGGCAACGCAATTATTCTCCACCAACCCTACGGAAGATGGAGAACTAATTTTCTAAGAAATTTACCGTTTAGGCAGTTTCGTTAAAATTGCGGCCAAGATTGGCAGGTAACTTATCACTGGGTACTTTTGCGCTATCTTGAACGACACTGTTAAGCAGCTCGTTTACTGATGCCACAGTTACATCCTCTACTTTTTTCTGAATCGTATTCGTTACCGGGTTAGCACTAAGCTTATTAGCCTGAGTGGCTGCATTCATTACACCACTGATATCCATACTAAAACTCCTAAGGTTGGATCCAACGTCCGGTGTGGGATCAAATAAAAACAGTTTCCAATCAGTTTATCGGCAACACAAGCGCCTAACTTTAGCGTTTGTTAATGTCTAGCTAAAAGGCAGCCACAACTTTATCTGTGCGCCACCCAGCTCAGCCTGTAAAATCCGTAATTTTCCGCTATAGAGCTCAACGATATCCTGCACCATGGCCAGCCCCAACCCGTGGCCACTGATCTGGCTATCCAAGCGTCCACCGCGAGCCAAAACCGTATCCAGATCCTCTGGATAGATTCCCGGACCATCATCGGCGATTTCTATGATCAACCCCAGTTCAGTGGATGCATCTGGCGAATCACTTCGAACCTTAAGCTCAACCTGCCGTTCCGCCCATTTATAGGCGTTGTCCAATAGGTTTCCTAACAGCTCCATCAGATCACCTTCCTGGCAACGAAACACCAGACCAGCTTCCACCTCGACTCGACAGACAACTCCTTTGTCGGCATAGACCTTGTTCAGGGCCTTGGTGATCTTTTGTGTAATTGTATTCAAATCCACTGGAGCCATCAGTGCCGTCCGCCCTGAAGTGGCAGCCCGCTGCAACTGGTACTGAACAATCTGATCCATTCGTTCAACCTGTTCTTCAATACTGGATTGTAAACTCTTGGCCGATGGCTGACTCCCCTCCACCGCACCACGCAGCACCGACAGCGGCGTTTTAAGGCTGTGAGCAAGATCACCTAGACTGGCTTGATAACGCTCTTCCTGCTCGGCACTGGTTCGGATCAAGGCATTCAAGTTTTCCGTCAGCCCCCGCAGCTCTTTAGGATAGTTGCCATGCAGACGCAAATGCCTGCCGTTTTCAATGTCCCGCAAATCCTCGGCCACTTTTCTCAAGGGTGCCAGTCCCCAGCGCAGAATCAAGGTCAACATCAGCAGCAACACCAAGGTCACGCCAGCCAACCAAGCCCATAGACTCTGTTGGAACTCAAGTTGCAACTGGTTAAAACGCTCCAGACTCTCCGCCACCACAAAGGTATAGCCTTCATTAAACTGCTGCTTATCCCCCCAGGTCATGCCCAGGTTATAAACTAGCACTGGCTCGGCAGTTGAGGTGGCTAAATATTGATAACGGGAGACGCCTCGCTCAAGCCCGGTAAACACGGGGATAGTCATGCCCTTCATTGATGGCGACGACCAAACCACCGAGCCATTGTTGGCAATGATCTTGGCATACAGACCTGACTGCTCGATAAAGAAACGCGCTTCAGGCAAGGCATAAACCAACCGAATCCCACCAGCTTCATCTAATTCTGCTGAGGCAATCAGGGTGTTCAGATGCACCGGCAGACGTTCCTTGAATGACTCCTCTGAATTAGCGTAGTAAGACCGTTCAAGCGTCAACCCGGTCAACCCGGTCAACCCAAGAAAACCAAATAGAACAATGCTGGCAGCAATCAACATCCGGCTGTTAATGGAAAGTGTCATTCACCATCCTGCCGCAGTGAAAAACGATAACCCCGGCCACGCAAGGTCTCAATCGGCTGCAAGCTATTATCAGGATCAAGCTTACGCCGTAAACGGCCAACAAACACCTCAATCACATTACTGTCACGATCGAAATCCTGGTCATAGATGTGGTCAGTCAGATCAACCTTCGAAATCACCTTACCAGCATTCATCATCAAATATTCGAGCACCTTGTACTCATAGGCAGTCAACTCCAGGCTCACACCATCCAAGAGTAGCTGTTGTGCCGAGGTATTCAGACTAATCGGCCCAAACACAATCTCAGCGCGAGACAAACCAGCTGCACGGCGCAATAGCGCCTTGACTCGTGCCACCAGTTCTTCAATATGAAAGGGTTTGACCAGATAATCATCGGCACCGGCATCCAGGCCATCAACCTTGTCCTGCCAACGACCACGGGCCGTCAACAACAGCACTGGAAAGCTCTTACCACTGCTGCGCAACTGCTGCAACAATTCGATGCCAGAAAGCTTGGGCAGACCAATATCCACTACGGCGATATCGACCGGGTATTCCCTGGCAAGATAGAGCCCCTCTTCACCATCGGCAGCTACGTCCACAGCATAACCTTCATCCTTGAAGCGCTGCTGTAGCTGCTGCCTCAACTCCGCTTCATCTTCAACAATCAAAACTCGCATGACTCTACCCAGCACAGGTGTAAGAAATTCAAGAATAACCGAAACAGAATCAGCTTTGCAGCAAAGGTCGACAATAAAAAGCCCCGGGCTGCCGAAGCATAACTTCTGCACTGCCCAGGGCTTTGAAAGAACCTCGGTTCTTAGATATTACACTTACAGACCCATTATGAAGTCAGCCAGTTTCTCGATATTTGCATCAGAAACACGCGGTGAGTAAGGAGGCATTGGCACACCACCCGTCACTGAAGTCCAGTTACCTCTACTCCCCTTTTTGATAGAGTTGAGGATGCGATCACGGTCTTTAACCTGGGCGGCAACGTCTTTCCATGCTGGGCCTACAACCTTAGCCTCAACACTGTGACAAGCCAGACAACCACTCTTCTTAGCCAGATCCAGATCGGCCATAGCAGGTGCAGCAACAAAGGCGGAAGCCAGAACTGCAGAAGCGATAATACGTTTCATAATATTTCTCCTCAAAAAAGTTAATTCCCCGCCCTCATCCATACGAATCGGGCAAAACCCACCAGGGTTATACAGATATTAGCTGAACCAAGCTGAACAACCACTGAATGGAAAAAAAACTAAAAAATCAGAATAAAATGCTGCGGCAGTAGGAAAACCACTGCCACAGCAACAACTTAACTAGGCAGAGCGACGCAGCGCCTCAATCCGCTCATCTAATGGAGGGTGGCTCATGAACAATTTTTTGATGCCAGTACCCAGCCCACCAGCAATACCAAAGGCAGCCAGCTGGTCTGGCAAATCGGCCGGGGCCGTTCCCTGCTTAAGGCGCTCCAATGCAGAGATCATCTTTTGACGTCCAGCCAGGCTGGCGCCGCCTTCATCGGCACGAAATTCACGCTGACGGCTAAACCACATCACAATCGTCGAGGCCAAAATGCCCAGCACGATCTCAGCGACAATGGTGGTAATCCAAAAGGCCGGGCCGTGACCACGTTCGTTCTTAAACACCACACGGTCAACCGTATGACCAATTACACGAGAGAGAAACATAACAAAGGTATTCACCACGCCCTGGATCAACGCCAGGGTGACCATGTCACCGTTGGCCACATGGGCAACCTCATGGCCCAGAACGGCCTCAACCTCATCCTTGTCCATGCTATGCAACAGACCGCTGCTCACCGCCACCAGCGCCTTATTGCGGTTCATGCCGGTAGCAAAGGCATTGGGCGCCTGTGAGGGAAAAATCGCCACCTCAGGCATGCCGATGCCCGCACGTTCGGCCTGACGCGTAACGGTCGCCACCAGCCAGCGCTCTGT
>Ga0316207_10001930_pt1 | contig 23142 bp, 18 predicted proteins | sample 6weekpyrite_MG_FD_204943 | JGI IMG/M metagenome (GOLD analysis project Ga0316207, IMG submission 204943) | Microbial mat bacterial communities from mineral coupon in-situ incubated in ocean water Damariscotta River, Maine, United States -... | ecosystem: Environmental > Aquatic > Marine >... | reverse complement strand
CTGTTCAGGCTCGAACAGCACCTCGAACGGCTTGATAACAGCCTTGCCGGTATCCGGCTTGAAAACCCGATGTCACATGCAAAGTGGTCCGAAGTGCTTAACGAAGTTATTCAGCGAAATGCTAACGGTCAGGATCAATCTGTTTACCTGCAAGTGACCCGTGGTGTTGCAAAGCGCGACCATGCCTTTCCTGACCAGGTTGAACAAACCGTGTTTGTGATGAGTAACCCGATGGGAGCGGTGCCTGATACCCTGATGCAAAATGGTATCTCAGCGATCACCCATGAAGATATCCGCTGGCGTTATTGTCATATTAAATCCATTGCACTGCTGCCCAATACACTGATGCGCCAGGCCGCCCGCGACGCCGGTGCTGCAGAGGCCATTCTTTTCCGTGATGATCAAATTACTGAAGGTGCAGCAAGTAATGTCTTCATTGTAAAAAATGGAACAATACTCACACCACGCAAAGATGAATGCCTGTTACCCGGTATTACGCGTGACTTGATACTCGAAATTGCTAGTGATGCAGGACTTGCCTGCAATGAAGCCGACATCACCATAGAACAACTTCGAGACGCAGATGAAATCTGGGTGACCAGTTCAACAAAGGAAATCCTGCCTGTCACACAACTTGATAGAACACCTGTCGGTGATGGCACACCTGGGTCTGCCTGGCGAGACATGCTGGATCGCTACCAGCAGCATAAAAAATTACTGCGCGATGGCTCAGCCTGCTAGTGACTGCCCATTACTAAGCCATACTTCCAGTTCAGCCACAGGCAATGGCTTACTCATGTAATAACCCTGACCTTGATCACAGCCAAAGCTACGCAAGATATTCCAGACAAGTTCAGACTCAATACCTTCTGCAACGACATTCAGACCCAGATTATGGGCCAGCTCAATCGTTGAACGTACGATCGTTTCATTATTCCTGTCCTTATCCATCTCAAAGACAAATGATTTATCAATCTTGAGTTCATCAACCGGAAGCTTGCTCAGGTAAGACAGCGAGGAGAAGCCAGTTCCATAGTCATCCACTGCCAGCTTTATCCCCATCTCATCGAGATCTTTGAGAATATCGATGGCACGGGTCGGGTTTTCCATCATCGCGTTCTCTGTGATCTCAAGCGTAAGCAATTGGCAGGGGAATTCATGTCTCTCAACAATAGTCCTGATGTCATTGACGAAACGTTCTTCTCTAAGGTTATGAGCTGACACATTCACGGACACCTCAAGATTAATACCCTTCGCTTGCCAGGCGGTGACTTGCTCCAGTGCTTGATCGATTACCCAATACGTCAATGCAGAGATCGTTCCTGTATGTTCTGCCAGTTCTACAATTTGTTCTGGTGGAATAAAGCCATGCTCAGGATGGTTCCAGCGCAGTAGTGCCTCAACGCCGATAACCTGCCTGCTAAATATATCCATTTTAGGCTGGAAATACAGCTCAAGGTTGTCATGAAGCAATGCCTCGCGCAGGTCAGAAATCATTGCAAAACGCTTAATACTGTATTGATCATACTCCGGGTCATAGAGTGAATAACCAATACGATCCTGCTTGGCGACATACATCGCCACATCAGCATGACGTAATAATACCGGTGCATCCTTACCATGTTCCGGGTACATGGCGATACCAATACTCGCCGGCGTCGTCAGTTTAAAATCATTTATTTCATAGGGTAGTTGTGAGCGCTTAAACAGTTTTTCTGCAACAAGCTCGGCCTGTATAGCATCCACATCAGGTAACAATACTGCGAACTCGTCCCCGCCCATTCGGGCGACTGTATCCACGTCACGCAAACAGGAACCCAATCGCTTTCCGACAGCAACCAATAACTGGTCACCTACCTGGTGACCTAACGTATCATTAACATCCTTGAACCGATCAAGATCGATCATCAACAAGGCGAGTTGGCTGCCGTCACGGCGCGCAATACTGATGTCATGATTGATATTTTCATGAAGTAAAGTTCGATTCGGTAATGACGTCAGGCCATCATGTAGCGCCCTGTGCTCCAACTCTGACTGGCGCACACCAATTTGGCGGCTCATCTCGCTGAAGGCTTCCGTCAAATCACGCGTTTCCACCGATTTTGCTACGGGTAGTTGAAGCGAGGTCTTTCCCAATGCCTGGGCCTTAAGTGCCTTGGCAATAATAGAAATCGGCAAGAATACAAGTCGTTCGGCTGTCATCACAACAGAAGCAAGAAAAGCAATTCCCAATCCGGCAATTAACCAAAGAATGAGCGTCTGCTGTGCGGCAACTTCAGCAAAGATTTCTATGTCCTGTTCTGATGCCCGAACAATGCGATCATTTAACAACCGTAAAATCTCACTGGCCTCTTGAATACTCGGTACGATATTTTGCTTCATCAGCTTCGCATCAATTCGCCATTCACTGGAATTATGAATAAGCTTGACCTTCTGAAACCCATCAAACCATCTGCCGGTTGCGCCAAGGAATTCGGCATAGGCGTCGCTGGTCTCAAAACCGATCACCTCATCATCGACCAGGACCTGGATACGTGTCATTTCAACCTGGAATTCTTTATAGAGTGTTTCTATTGCCAGTTCTTGTACAGGCAGTGAGTCCTCGTTAAATGACCCCATCCGGTTGGCCAGATATAACCTGAAGTTGGATAACACCTGGGTCCAGAGATGACGTACATTCATAAACAGCTCGGTAACATCAGGACGTCCGTCAAGACGCTCCTCACCCTTTAATGCATTCAGTGCCAGCGCAATCTCATTGTTTGCCCTGTTCCGATTCGGCCCTAATAGTTCACTGCCAACCGCTAAAGACGGGTATTGGAGTGATGGATTGAGGCGTGTTTCGATGAGTTCATCTGTTTCAGTATTCAAGCGCCGCAACGTTAAAATCAGCTGCTCAATACTCTCTGTACTAATGTCAGTATTTGTTTGAGCCGCTTCAAGTAATTTTTGTGAATAAAACACGGCCTCGTTGATTGAGATTGAAACACTCTCTCTGTATTCAGGCTCTGAAGGCTCGAGCAGGAAGCTATCAAGTGAACGGTATGTATCCAGCAAGAGTGCGCGCACAACATGGGTGGACTCAAGCAGGTTATTTCGTTCGGCAAGGTTTTTTTCAATCGCCAAACGCGTGGATGACAGGTTTGTGTAACCAAACCATGCACCTGCAACAATAAAAATCACGAGGATCGATGCAAGTAACTTGAACTGCTTACGAAGGCTAACGAGTTTTTTCGATCCAAAGAGTTTAAACATAAACGTGCATACCAACAGATGGTGCGTCTGACTACAGGTACTCCATGATCACATTGTGATCACACCTTGCATCCATTAAAACATATATATGTACGAATTTTCCTACTTAGTTTCAGCATTTACCACTAACACGCCATCTTAAAATCATATAAGTAATTGTAATTATTAGTTATTAATCATAAGCCTGTACTTTAACAACAGGCTGTCTTTCGCGGTTTGATCGCCTCGATCGATGCAGAAACAACATAATCTGTGACGTTATGCCCAGGTGCCCAGTCACGGATGAATTCCTTCGACTCGTCTTTGGGTTCAATTTGAATATCATCAAAACCTGCAGCTTTAATCATCTCTGCGAGCTCATCAATAAGAGAAGCATTACCCATGCAACCTGCAATCAATGCCGGATCATTTCGCATGTCTTCAGGTAACTCAACTGTGGCAACGACGTCTGATATTGCCAGCCGCCCACCAGGTTTTAGAATACGAAACGTCTCGCGAAAAACCTGCGGTTTGTTTGGTGAAAGGTTAATTACACAGTTCGAAATAATGACATCGGCAGTCGCATTTGCCACGGGCAGAAACTCTATTTCACCAAGCCTGAACTCAACCTGGCTAAACTTGCCCTTTTCCGCGTTGCTGCGGGCCTTGCTCAACATATCAGGCGTCATATCAATACCGATAACACGCCCTGACGCACCTACTTCCTGTGCAGCAAGGAAACAGTCAAAACCGCCACCAGCACCCAGGTCTACCACGACTTCACCCTCCTTAAGCGAAGCAATGGCGCGAGGGTTACCGCAACCCAACCCCATATCTGCACCATCGGGTACGGCAGCAAGGTCCGCCTCACTGTAGCCTAACCGGGTTGAGATAAGCGTATTAATCGCCGCATCATCCGAAACACCACAGCAGCTGCTTTCAATGCCACAGGCATCACCAGTGTTGTTAGCATTGGCGACTCCTGCATAGGCATCACGGACTTGTTGGCGATGCTCATCATGACTTTGTTCTGTCTCACAACCTGACTCAGATGAACAACATGATTTACTCATAAAGGTATTCCTCGATAGAAACTTGAGCTATGTACCCATACCCAGAAACGGCACCAGGGTGATATAAAGAATGAATATTATAAACAGTGTATAAAAAATAAAGCGCAGTGGATCACGCAGTATGCGTGTTAACAACGTATCGACATCACCTGTCGCCTGCATGGCACGGTAGTCAGCCTTTGATTGGTTCGAGCGCTCAGCCTGGTAAGCATCTATAAGTTCGCGTGCCCGCGTTTTATCTGCATTGTCATGAAGCCAGATACCGGCAACAGAGAAGCCCCATTTTCCTGCAGATGTTTCGTAAAAATTGATGTGGTTTTCGTTCAACAGACTGCGAACGGCATCAGCTTCATCATCGGGAACTTCATTGAGTCGAAATACGAGTATCGCCATGAGTGGTTCTCAAATTACCTCAACTGCCTCGCCATTGAATTCAACCTGTTGACCCTGGCGTATCTTACAGCGTTTGCGGGTTTCTGTTTTCCCATCGACCTGCACCAGGCCCTCTGCAATCAATAATTTTGCCTGGCCACCGCTATTGCACATGCCGGTAATCTTGAGCAAGTTATTAAGCTCAATAAAATCACGTCCTTCCAGGTCAAACTCATGCATTGCAATATATTATCCAGGGAGATTACTAGGAGGTTTGGCCGTTATTTCTAAAATACTTCATGTAGACCATTGTCGGTATGCCATAAAACACCGCCGCAAAAACAAAGGCATGCGCAACATAGGCCTCCCACAACAAGAACCCGAAAATAATCACGCCAACCATTAACCATATGAGTACCATGACTGCTTTGGGAATATCTTCGGGCATTGTGCTGACTCCAGCGTGACAGAATGTCCAGCTATTCTAACACCATCTGAACAGATGTCGCCGTTAGACTATGGCTCATTATAAACAGAAAACTCTATCCAAAATGCACTGCCTTCACCGACGTTACTATCAACGCCCATCTGTCCACCCATAAACTCAACCAGGCTCTGAGTCACTGACAGGCCGATCCCTGTCCCTTCTACATTATTCGCCGCATCCAGCCTTTCGAAGTGCTTGAATATACGCTCTTTGTCCTCGGCTGAAATACCGGGGCCGGTATCATGGACAATTAACCTGACCTGGGCACCTGGTAACATTTTTACCTCGATGCATACATTGCCACCTTCATGATTATACTTGACGGCATTGGCCAGTATGTTCAACAGTGCCTGTTTTATTTTCAACTTGTCGGCATAGATACAGGGCGCATCATCAGCCACACGGTTCTCAACAGTAATGCTGCGTGCCTGGGCCAAAGGCAATATCATTGCCATTCCTTCTTTGGCAACGGTAGACAAGGAAAGCACTTCTTTGCTGACATCAAGCTTACCTGATTCAATTCTTGCCAGGTCCAGTAGACCATTAATCAGTTCCAGCAAGTGATTCCCGGCAGACTCAATTTCTGACATATTTTGTGCCTGCGTGTCGGTCATCGCTTCACTCGTATCCAGTTGCATAAGTTGTGAAAAGCCCAGGATTGCATTTAGCGGCGTACGCAATTCGTGACTCATGCGCGACAGGAATTCCGTTTTAGCCTGGCTTGCCAGTTCAGCCTGCTCTTTCGCAACGGTTAGTTCGTAAGTTCTTCGTTGAACCAGGTTTTCCAGTTCATCATGCTTTATCTGTTTTGCCTGTTCTGCACGCTTACGCTCGGTAATATCCTTGATCACCGCAACCCTTGAATCGAGATTTCCATCCTCATCACGAACATCATGCAAACTAACCTCTACCGGTTTAATTTTTCCTTTCCAGTCACGACACTCTGTTTCTACATAGTCACCATTCCACTTGCCCCAATCCAGTCCATCGAGTTTTAGCACTGACCTCAACGCATAGCCATACCCCGCACTACCCGACAAACCTGTTAGGTGACTGGCTGCATCATTCATACTGATGATCTGGCCTTTGTTATCACAGCTAATCACACCATCTGTAATGGAGTGCAGCACAGTTTCAGCCTGCACCTTTTGACGTAACAACCGTTGCTCGGAATTCACGGCGTAGCGGATCACGAACCTGCTCATACCGAGAATCGCCAACAGGATCACCACGACAATACTCAGCAGGACATAGAATGTGACACGAAACTCATTACCCGCCGCCGCGACTTCATTTCGCGTTATCTGGCGTTGCAAGGCCTGCAATTCACTGAACACCTCATAGGTCTGTCTTTGCAAGGGAACGCTTGTCTCAACCTGTATTGCAATTCCTTCAGCAATGCGATCATTTTGAATCAATTCGATAATTTGTTTCTGACTCTTACCAATTGCCTCGCTCATCGGGCGAGCTTTATCGAGCAAGGCACGTTCCTGTTCGGTCAGTTCAAGTTCGTTGAGGGCATTTCGCGCGACTATGAAATCGGTGCCCAGTGCATTAAACCGGTCATATTCCTCTTCCCTGTCAAAAGGATCATCCGTCATTAGCATCTGACCCAACGACAGGGTTCGAAAGCGACCCGCGACGCGCATATCACTGATCAGACCATCCTTACGGAAATTTTGTGACACGACATCTTCAACACGCTGGATACCTGAAAACAACAGGTAGCCAGCAGCACTGGTCAGTCCTACGATAAGGACTAACACGACACTGAAGGCAATATTCAATGTAGAATGAGTTTTACTGTCTAGCATCCGGCTGATCTTCTCGTTACATGCAGCATCCTGCTGCAAATCTTCTTCCAGTCTCTAACAATACTGAAATCAGTAAAAGGTTTCTATATCCATATAAATTATAGGCTATTTTGAAACTGCCTGAATCATCCCCATTTAAAGCTGATTAACAGGTAAAATACTGATTATGAACGACTCAAATAAAGATACATTGTTTGAATTTCCCTGTGATTTCCCACTCAAGGTCATGGGGCACAATATCGATGAATTCGAGGGCATCGTACTCGAAATCGTCAATCGTCACGTCGATGCGATCCCGGAAGGTGCAGTTAAAAGTCGAGGCAGCAGCTCAGGTAAGTTCGTCTCCATCACGGTTACCTTTGAGGCGCAAAGCAAGCAACAACTTGACGATCTTTATCGTGAATTGCATGCCCATGAACATGTATTAATGCTGCTCTAATCAAATGTCCAAACCAGACACCCTTATCGTCCGCAGACTCGGGCAACATGATTACTTGCCAGTCTTCGAGGCGATGCAACGCTTTACTGAACAACGTGACAAACATTCAGGAGATGAATTCTGGCTTGTCGAGCATCCCCCTGTCTTCACCCAGGGCCGCAACAGCAAACCCGAACACTTGCTCACCCCCGGCGATATACCTGTCGTGGATATCGACCGCGGCGGCCAAGTGACCTACCACGGCCCTGGCCAACTCGTGCTCTACACCATGGTGGATCTACCTCGTGCCAGCCTGGGGGTGCGGGACCTGGTCTCGGCGATGGAAAATACCATTATCAGGCTGCTCGGTGAGTATGATATTAAAGCCAGCGCCCGTGCTGATGCGCCCGGCGTCTATGTTGAGCATGCAAAGGTTGCCGCACTTGGCCTGCGTGTGAAGCGCGGTCGCAGTTATCATGGCCTGAGCCTGAACGTCGACATGGATCTCGAACCATTCCAACGTATTAACCCCTGTGGGTACCCGGGAATGCAGGTTACCCAACTGCGTTCTCTTGGCATCGAAGCATCCTTGCAAACTGTAAGTGAAAGAGTCACTGCCCTGCTGGCGACGGAACTGGGGTACAATGCGACCGTTTATGAACCCGCCGAGTCAATATTTGACACGACAACACACGTAATTGAGTAGACAATGAGCGACCAGCCTACACGCAAACCCCGTAACCCGCTCAAGGGTGAATCCAAGGTCAGCCGGATACCGATCAAGATCGAGCCGACAGTGACCCCGCTTCGCAAACCAAAATGGATCCGTGGCCGCTCACACAATGCACCAGAAGTTGAGCGCCTCAAGAAATTACTCCGTGAGCAGCAACTGCACACCGTCTGCGAAGAAGCCGCTTGCCCTAACCTGGGTGAGTGTTTTGCGCATGGCACAGCCACGTTCATGATTATGGGTGACATCTGTACACGACGTTGTCCATTTTGTGATGTCGCGCATGGTAAACCCAAGCCACTGGATACGGGCGAACCCGTCAAGCTCGGTGAGACCATCGCCAACATGGGCCTGCGCTATGTCGTCGTCACCTCAGTAGACAGGGACGACCTGCGCGACGGCGGTGCCGGACATTTCGTTGCCTGTATCGAACAAATCCGTGAGCAATCGCCCACCACCAAGATCGAGATCCTGGTACCGGATTTCCGTGGTCGCATGGATGTCGCGCTGGCCCTGCTCGAACAGTCGCCGCCCGATGTCTTCAATCACAATCTAGAGACCATACCCCGTCTCTACAAGCAGGCACGTCCTGGCTCAGACTACGCCTGGTCGCTTAATCTCTTGCAACGCTTCAAGCAGGCCTATCCCGAGGTGCCCACCAAATCCGGCATCATGCTGGGGCTGGGTGAAGAACTCGACGAAGTCGAGCAGGTCATGCGTGATCTGCGCGCACATGATGTCAATATGCTCACCCTCGGCCAGTACCTGCAGCCCAGCAAATATCACCTGCCTGTGGAACGTTATGTCACCCCCGAGGAGTTTGATGAACTGGGGGAACTGGCACGAAAACTCGGCTTTGATAATGTCGCCAGTGGCCCGATGGTTCGTTCTTCCTACCATGCTGACTTGCAGGCATCAGGAAAAGACGTCTCCTGACCCTCCTGCAGGGGTGCAGACTGGATGTTTTCTGCTATGCTTAATCGTCCATGCCATACGTAATAAAAGAACGAGGGGGTAACCATGGCGGACAAACAAGCCCATAAAACCAGTGACACCGTACAATGCCTGATTGGCAATGGCATCGAGTTTCGAGGCGATCTGACCTTTCACAGTGGTCTGCATGTCGACGGTCACGTCATTGGCAACATCCAGAGCAAGCCCGGTGTACCTGCGCGCCTGACCTTAAGCAAGGACGGCGTCATCGACGGCAACGTCACCACCAGTGATGCGGAGATCAACGGCACTATCAACGGTGATGTCCATGCCTCAGGCAGCGTCATCATGCACCCGAATTCACACGTCAGTGGCAATGTTTACTACGAAGCGATTGAAATCCGACGTGGTGCCTGCATCAATGGCAAACTCATTACCACACATGAGCACGAAGACAGCTCATCCAGCCTGATTGACAAGTTCACCCGCAAGAGTGCCTGAAACATACACGCTTCATCACGTCATGAGCGCCGCTGAGACAAGGCAAAAATATTCATAAGGGTGTGAGTTTACAGACAGTAAATGAACAGCCTTTTAATATTTTTAACACCGTATCAGCAAGTGCAATAGTTTTTGACTTTCAGACTATTTAAAATCGCTTCAAAACGTCATGAGCGCCGCTGAGACAAGGCAAAAATATTCATAAGGATGTGAGTTTACAGACAGTAAATGAACAGCCTTTTAATATTTTTAACGCCGTATCAGCAAGTGCAATAGTTTTGAAGTGATTTTTATTTGGGGAGAGGCATTCGTTCCATCAGATAACACAAGCAATCCTGGCGAATCACTCTCTCATCCAGGGTCAGCATTGATGGCATCACCGGCTGGGTTGTACGTATTTCACCATCACTGATCTGAAAATAATCCTGCCAACGCTCATTACCATCATCATCGACCACATTGAAATGAACATCTTGTGCGCCATCTGCGTGCTCGTTCAGCATCGCCAGGGTTGTACCTGCAGATAATTCACGAAAATTCATGTGATCGAGATCATCAATGAAGCAGATAGCTGCCTCACTACCCGCTTCAAAACTAAACGCCAACTGTTCCGGTACCTTGACGATCGCTACCGTGTGAAACAGGTCGATGTCATGTTCAGGTACAGGCCGGTTTGGGAGTTCATTCATGTGCAACACGGTATTGAGAAACTCTGCAGCATGTTCGACACCGTACTGTTGACCGGGTTGTCCGCACTCCACTGTCACCGCCGGACACAATCCGGCGAAGGCACTGGTCTGTACGCCTTTCGGACGAATGAAATACACGACGGTGCGGGAAAATTGTGTCGCCAGCCACATGAAGGCATGTTCATGCTTGTTGATACAGCCATAGTGTGGGTTTAATCCTGTATTGTTATGGATATCAATACTCGCAAAAACACCGCGATCGGCCATGATCGAAACTATATCCCTGGCCATGCAGTGTTCGTCGGTCATTTCACCTTCATCAGGTTCACACCAGATTCGGTTATAGTCAGGCTGGCCATCAAGTCGCCTTAGTCCATCGCGTGCAGCACTGACATTACCAATGAACAACGACAAGGCGCGGGGTAATTGTTTACCCTGGTATTTTTTCAGAAGCATTTGTACAGCCTGCCAACCGACTGGCTCATTGCCATGTAACAGTACCGAGACAAACAGTGGTGTTTCATTTCGCCCCGGTAAATGGATCAAGGTAGGCCCAGTGAGAAAACGATGTAAATCCTGCGCCTCACAATCAAGCAGGCCACCAGGTAACTCATTAAGAATATCGAGTAATTCGGTCATGCTAACGACCACTCATGAACAGGCTTGCCACTTTCCTGCCAGTGTAAATATTCTTCTGTCATCGCCTGCAAATCACCGCCCAGTTGTTGTACACGTAATTGCTGCCAAACGCTGCCAGTTTGACCAATGGCCACCCTCGCCTGTATCACGCCAAGATAGTGCTCGACCTCATTACGGTTAACACCCATGCTTAACAACCCATCACGTGCCATGGGCAATAATTCATCCAGAAGTAGATGTTGTGCCAACACCGTTTTATCGCACCATTTTAGATTCGCCTGCAAGCCATTTTTGGCCGCCGCATAAAAATTATCCCGTGCAACCGGAAAATCAATTTGTTCTTCCAAAGGTGTTTCAAGCTGCACCATTGCCTGCATCAAGCCAAAGAACATGGCGGCATTTGCAATCGCATCGGTCACAGTCGGGCCTGAAGGGACAACGCGCTGCTCGATACGCAGATGAGGTGTCCCGTCCTTATCAAAACCAATCAGCGGACGTACCCAGCGCCAAATCGTACCATTGTGCATACGCAAGTGTGGGAGTCTTTCCATGCCATCCTCACTGCTCTCCACACCGACGAGTGGCAACAGTACGGGGAAATGCTCAAGGTTTTCTGCATAACACTCGTAGAGTGATTTATGAACATAACCACTGCCAAAACTGACACGTTTCATCGGACCAAATGCAGCGCCTCCCATGCCACCAAGTTCAACGGCTTGCTCAAATAAAGGAATACGTGTCTCTTCCCAGACACGCTTGCCAAACAGGAAGGGAGAATTTGCAGACATCGCGAGTAAAGGGGCTGCGGCCACCAGTGCGGCATTGTAATAACGTTTGCCAAGGCTACCCGGGATTTGCATATGGATCTGGAACGAGGTCGCCGCTGCCTCAAGCATGACATCATGATGAATGCTATCAAGGTGCTCATGACCATTGATATTCAGGTGCAGGGGTTTTCCTTGCCGCAACTTCAGCACCTGCTCATTAAGGGCTTCATAACGCAACATCTTCGACATATTGGCGGGGCAGAGATCGCTGTCCTGCAAGGTTGGCAAAATACCCATCATCATGATGTCACTGTCGAGCCCTTGTGCGACTTCGCGACAAGCTTGCCATGTGCCCTGTAGTTCATTTTGCAATGTGCTGAGTGCATCGCCCTGTATAGATTGCGGCGTGCCATTCAGCTCAACGTTAAACCGCGACAGTTCAGCCACGACAAGTGGGTTGTTGAGCTTTTGCAGGTACTGTTCATTGATCGCAACCGGTTGCGCATTGCGATCGACAAGCCAGGCTTCAAGTTCAAAGCCTCCACTTGGGCGTTGACCCGATAATGTCCCTTGTTCAAACCACTGTTTCAGCACAGCCGTCTGTTCACGTAACTGCTGTTGAAAGTCTTCGAAGTCCTGTTCGGTGAAAGACTCACGGATTATCTCTTCACCCACCGTTGAGCTCCTTCAATTCATCATTCAACGCATCAAGCCGAAGTGGTGTCCCCACATCCGACCATTTTCCCAGGTGGTGTTCGCCACTGACTTGTCCTTTTTGCATCGCACCGCGTAGTAAGGGTGCGAGTGGAAAGACATTTTCCCCTGCATCATTAAACAGCATAGGTGAATAAACACCGATGCCACTGAATGTCAGACGTGGTCCTTCATCATCTGAAACGACTTTCTCTTCGAGCACAAAATCGCCTTCAGGATGATGGGCTGGGTTATCCACCAATACCAGGTGTGCAAGACCATCAAGTTCCCCGGGCAGCTTTGCATAATCAAAATCTGTCCAGATATCGGCATTAGTGACAATAAACGGCTCAGTACCCAGTCGCGGCAGGGCCTTGAAGATACCGCCACCGGTTTCAAGTGCTTGCTCGCCTTCGCGGGAATAAGTAATCCTGACACCATAGCGTTCACCATCACCCAGCTTGTCCTCGATTTGCTGCCCCAGCCAGGCATGATTAATGATGATGTCTGTGATGCCTGCCGACTTGAACGCCTGCAAGTGATATTCAATCAGGGATTGTCCGCCTACGTTGAGTAAGGGCTTCGGTGTTGTATCGGTGAGTGGGCGCATGCGCTCACCGCGCCCGGCTGCCAGAATCATTGCTTTCATCATATCAACCAAGATAAAAGATCAGCGCTAAAAGCGCCAGCCATCTATCCAAAACGGCTCCTTGAATAATCAATATTCATATCAAAGATTAGATATAAATTCTTCAAACTTGCCATTTTTTCCACGTGGTATTTCATCGACATAAGTAAAACGTATTCGAAATGGGTAGCCAATAGATGTCTGAATGATTTTGCCAAATTTCTGCTCTTGCTCAAGCGTAACGTTTTCATTGACGACAAGCTTAAGCTCCAGCTCCTCAGTACTATGCTGAATAACCTGCATATGTTTGATCTCAATAACATCTTTATATTTCATAAACCCTAATACAGGCCAATGCTGCTCACCTGTGGGCATGGTAACCATATTACGCGATCTTCCCAGGATGCGTTTCAGCACTGGCAGGCCACGCCCACACGGACAGGTCTCACCAACCTCGGCATAATCACCCGTCTCGTAGCGAATTAATGGTGTTGCAAAATTATGCAAAGTAGAAACAATCACCCTGCCAACCTCACCTGCCTTGCATGGCTCATCATCGTCATTGAGTACTTCCAGGAAAATATTTTCGGCCTGGACATGATAGTGTTCATGTTCAGGACATTGTATCGCCAGGTAGCCAGCCTCCTGTGTAGAATACATATCCTGAAGCCCCACACCCCATGCCTGTCTCACCATGTCGCGTACATCTGAGCCGAGCGTCTCACTTAATGTACTCACACCACGCAAGTTTGATAACTTCAAATCTTTTTCAATGAAATATTTTGCGAGCGCCTGCAGGTTGGACGGGAACGTCAATAGATATTCAGGATCATGTCTGATGAGCCAGTCAGCCTGTATATCGATAGGCGTTTTAATATTAAGAATCTGGCAATCACCCGTGTCATAGACCTGGCCAGTGGCTTGCCCCCATATCTTTTCCGATACACCATCAGGTCCAAGTGCAATATCTTCTGCAAAGTACCGAATAGCCGCCAAGGTCGCTGACAAGTCACGCCTATGCCAAGTGTGTTCACGTAATGTAAGCGCTTTCCATAGAAAACTAGTTACCCCGGTACCAATAACACGGATAGGGCTCCCTGTTGAACCCGACGTCCAGATCGAAAATGTTTTTCCGTGTTGGCTCGGGATTTCTTTACTTTTTAGCAGATCTCCAGCTTGCTGAATCTGCTCGCGTTTAAGAATCGGGATTCCTGACCAGACATCTTTTAACGCTGATGTACCCGGAATAAACCCTGCTGTTTTAAAACTTTCCTGGTAATAAGGAACTGTATTGAATGCATGATCGACCAGGTTTTCAAGCTGCTTGAACTGCTGATTGCGTAGCAATTCTGCTGACCACCACTGCGATTGCTCAAATTGGTACTGCATGGCCAGTAGAGACGAACCCTGCTGCGATGGCATTGCTGGCCAAATAAGCCCCTTAAGAAATGATTTAGGTGTACTGAAACTCATCCTAACGGTCTGTGTTCTGGACCATGCCGGGTAGTTCAAGTGATTGCAGCAACTCGTAGAATGCGCGTAATGATGGGTATCTGGCACTGACTTCGAGAACATAAGCAAGGGTACGCGGAATATCCGCGATATAGCCATCCTTCCCATCGCGGTGTAATAGCCGCGCAAAGATGCCAATTGCCTTGAGGTGACGTTGCACCCCCATCAGGTCAAACCATTCGAGGAATTGTGCTTCACTCACGGCGTCATTATTAATGATCCCCGCAGCCACTGTCTGTTCGTAAAAACCGCGCACCCAGTCTTCGACTTGCTCGCGTGGCCAACTGATATAACAATCACGCAACAAGGACGCGAGGTCGTAGGTCACGGGCCCGATAACGGCATCCTGAAAATCGAGGATACCCGGGTTATGTTTTTCGGTATGCATAAGATTACGTGAATGATAGTCACGGTGTACACACACGACCGGTTGTGCGAGTGCCGATTCAATCAATATATTGCGGGCTTGTTGCCAGACCTTTTCCTGCTGTTCTGTCAAAGAAATGCCAGCGTGTTTTACCAGGTACCAATCATGAAACAAGGCGAGTTCATTCCCCAGTAACTGTGCATCATAGGCCGGTAGTTCTGCATCCTGTATATCTATACAGGACTGTAATGTGATCAGCGCGCCCAGTGCATCGCCATACAGATGTTCGACGGTTTCATCGTTGAGCGTCTCCAGGTAGGTCCGTGTGCCCAGGTCATCGAGTAACAGGAAACCGTCCTCAAGGTCCTTCGCCAACACACGTGGTGCGTTCAGGCCCGCATTCGCTAACAGTTCCGAGACATGCACAAACGGCCGGCAATCTTCCTGTGGTGGCGGTGCATCCATGACAATACGGCTGCCATCGTCCAGTTCGACACGGAAATAGCGACGGAAGCTTGCGTCACTTGACGCGGGTACCAAGTCATGTTGTTTGCCTGTCTGGTCATACAACCAGGCCAGCAGGTTTTGTTCTCGTTCAGTCATTCACTACTGCTCTAGCTTTAATCTTTGTCATTCGGTCTGTCACTCACCAGGCAAATCGGTGCGAGACCATCTTCAGGCTCTGGCTGATTGAGTAAACCTCGCAGCCTGCGACACGTATACAGACGAAGATCATCTGCAATCAGGTAGAAACACGGTAACACGACCAGGATCAAAACGGTCGCAAAAACGAGACCAAAGCCAAGACTTACCGCCATCGGTGACAGGAACGCTGTCTGCCCGGTAGCAAAAAATATTAGCGGTGAAATCCCCAGGAAGGTTGTAACCGTCGTCAACAAGATGGGGCGGATACGTACCCGGCCTGCCTCGATAACCGCTTCCATGCGCTCCCAGCCCTGTGCACGCATCTTCTTCGCAAAGTCGATCAGGATCAGCGAATCATTGACCACGATCCCACTCAGGGCAAGGAAACCTACCAACGAAAGGAACTGCAGGTTATAACCAAACAAGACATGCCCGACAATGACACCAATAATGCCAAACGGAATCGCAAACATGACGACCAGGGGATCGAGCAGCGAACGGAACAAGGCGACGAGGATAAAGTAAATGATTGCCAGTGCGATGAAACCTGCCCGTTTCATGTCCGCAATCGAATCTGATGCCTCTTTCTTTTCGCCGAGAAACAGTAGCGAGTAGCCGGGGCGCTGCTGTGAAAGATCGGCAAACTTTTCTTTCAGCAAGTCCGTCGCTTCAAGTGGCGTCAACACTTCACTGTCGACCTCGGCACGCACCGTGGCAAGACGGCGCCCGTCACGTCGGTTCACAACGTTCAGACCACGATCGACATTGATGTCCGCCACCTCACCAAGGTAGACAGAGCCACCCTGCTGCAAGGTAATGCGCAGGTTTTCCAACTGCGCCGAGGTCCGCCGCCAATCTTCGGGATAAATTACACGTACCGGGATACGTTTTTCTTTCCACGTGACATAGGTCACTTCAAGGCCCAGGAAGCCACTGCGTACCGCATCGGCCAGGTCGCGCTGACTCAAACCAAGCTGACGGCCCCGATCATTCAGACTGTACTGGTATTCGAGTTTACCGCTCTCCAGGTCCTGGCTGACATCATGCACCCCGGGTATCTCGCGCAGGTAATCACGTATCTTCAGCGACTCTTCGTGCAGTACACGTGTATCAGCACCCGTTACGCCAACTTCTATATCTGAACCTGCCGGACCGCCCTGTGGGCGAAGTATAGATAAGCGCTGGATACCGGATACCGAGGCCAACCGGGCGCGTACGGCATCAATAATATCTTCGGCAGACCGCTCTCTTGTCCCTTCGCGCTCAAACTTCAGGTTCACGATTGGTGAGATCCAGTTTTCAATGAATCCTTCCGGCTCACGTTTCTCAAGGTCAATCACAAGCTGGATATAATGACTGCCAAAGCGGAAGCGGTTAAAGTCGATTATGCTGACACCCACATTGGTCAGCATCGTATTCAACTCATCTTCACGAATAACCTCGTTGATCACGCCCTCGACTTCGACAGCAAGACGTTTGGAGTCATCGATACTATAGGTACTCGGTGCCTCAATATTGACAAAGAACTGGCCGATGTCGACATGTCCAAACAGCTGGAAAGGGACACGTGTCGCTGAGAACGCAATCAGGATTGCCAACACACAAACTGTCGTGATCGACACAAAATAACGATTCATCACTGACCATCGCAACACACCCAGGTATTTTTTCAGCAAGCCTGCCCAGTCAACAAAACGAGAATGGTTACTTTTCTCAACACGTAATATTTCAGCGGCATGAGAGGGCAGTACGCCAAAGGCTTCGAGCAGGGAACCCAGTAATGCAAACGTCACCACGGCCGGTATCACCGCGATGAAGGCGCCCAAGGTACCACCAATCGCATACATGGGCAGAAACGCGGCTATCGTTGTTGTGGTCGAGGCAATCACTGGCCAGAACACCTCACTTGCACCTGTCTTCGCCGCCCGGTAATGCGGCATACCCTCTTCCATATGACGATAGACATTCTCGGTAACGATGATCGCATCATCGACGATCATGCCAAGCGCGATCAAGAACGCGAACAATGACACCATGTTGATGGTGTAGTCGAAATAGTTAATGAGAATAATCGCAAACAGGAATGACACCGGGATACCCATTGCGGTGATCAACGCAACCCGGAAGTTTAAAAACAGGTAGAGCGATAACAACACCAGGACCAGCCCGACAAGCCCCGATGATTTGACGGTATTCAGGCGTGTGCGAACATACACGGCAAGATCACTAAACAAACCCAACTGTAAACTTTCCGGTAATTCAGTTTGCAAGTTCGCAACCAGTGCCTGCACCTTGTCTGAGACCTCGATAGTCGACGCCTCCGCGGTCTTGGTGACGGTCAGGTTTACCGACGGCTTACCATTGAATCGACCGAGCGTATCGGCTTCCTCGAGTCGGAGCTGTACATCAGCAATCTCCGAAAGCAGTAGCTGCCCACCCCGGGCATTGGTCCGCAGGACGATCCCGGCCACTTTGTCCGGGTCCGGCTCTACACCCTTGCCTCGCAGCAGGATGTCACCCTCGACAGAACGAATCGCGCCACCGGGTGTATCATCGAGATTATTTTTTACCGCCTGGATAACGGTTTGTAGCGGTAAGTCACGTGCCGCCAGTTGCTCGGGGTCAACGATGACCCACAGCTCCCATTCACGATCCCCTGCAACACCGACACTGGCAACACCCTGCAGCTGTAGCAAGCTACGTTTTACCTGTTCGGCACGCTCGTACAATTCGCCACGTGCGATCTCGCCATAAAGCGCAACACTGATAACCGGGAAACGTGCCTCAAGACGGACAACTTCAGGGTCTTCAGTGAGTTCGGGCAGGTCAACAATGCGGTTTACCCGCTCTCGTGCATCGTTAACAAAGTCGTCGACATTCGAGCCGGGTTTTAGCTCAATCAAAATATTGGAAACGCCTTCCAGGCTGTTTGACGTCACCACGTCGATATCGGCCACTCCATCGAACTCTTCCTCGATAGGCAGTGTTACCTGGCGTTCCACCTCTTCAGGGGCAGCGCCTTCAAAGACAGTCGTTATACGAACCTTGTCGAGTTGCACATTGGGAAACATTTCCTGTGGCATCGCCTGCCACGACAACACGCCCATGATCAGGATGATCACGAGCATCATGTTGGTCAGTAGAGGGTTATTAATACTGTAACGTATCAGGAACATGCAGAACTACTCGGCAACTTCAATGCGCTGCCCATTTGATAATGCTGCAATGTCCCGGCTGACTATCCTGTCACCCGCTTGCAAGCCTTCTGTAATCACAACCTGGTCACCATCACGGATGCCAACACGGACAACCCGTCGCACCAGGCTGGAACCGTCTATCACGAAAATATAGCTGGTGCCGTCTTCCTGCAACATACTGCTCACCGGCACGGTCAGGACATCGTTTTGCTTTTGCAGTGGCAGGCGTACCGATGCAAGCGTACCCGGTGCTAGCCCCGCTGATTCAAGCCGTATACGTATTGCATGGGTAAAGGTCTTCGGATCCGGATCACTTCGCAGCGCAATAATATGCCCCCGGTAAGACTGACCGGCAATTTCAACCTCTACCGCCTGTTCGAGTTTTAATGCCCCGGCAGCTGTCCCACCTACCTCGGCATACAGGTCAATCGATTCTAGATCGACAAGTTCAGCCGCAACCGTTGCCGGCGTAACGTAATCACCCGTCTCGACATTGACCGTATTGACCGTTCCTGAAAAAGGGGCGCGCAGGGTCGTACGATCAAGTGCGCGTTGGGCACGTGTTTTTGCTGCGCGGGCAGAATCCAGGCGCGAATTAGCCGTTTCAACACTGTAGCGTAATCGCGCTTGGGACGATTCGAGTTGCAGCAATTTTTGTTTCGCCTGGTCGAGCCGTGATGCGGAGACAAGTGAATCCGACCCCAGCTGTTGCAAGCGTTTTACTTCCTGTTGCTGAAGGATCAAATCCCGACCGGCAATTTCCAATAAACGGCGATCACGACGAATCGCGGCCGTTTCCATCTCCAGCCTTGCCACTGCGTCTATCAGGTTGTCCTGGGCATCCTCTGTTTGCAGGCTGATCAAGGCACTGCCCGATTGAACCTTGATACCAGGCTCTACCTGTCGTTGCATGACCTGGCCACTGGTCTCAAATCGCAACAAGGCACGGTTGGCAGGTTGCAGGCGACCCGTTATACGGGTATCTGGCTGCAAATTAACCCGCTTTACGATGAAGGGTTCGACCCTCACGGGTGCAATAGCTTGGCGTTCCGGGTTGTTTTCCGGTGCAGTCAGCTTGAGGGCAATGATGATCAGCACGCTGAGCCCCAAAACGGCTACTGACAAAATAATCTGCTTGCTCATAGAGTTGGACGATTTAGTTAACACAGTACTTGATTATCCTTAATAAAAAGTTTGCTGCAACGCCCATTCTATGCGATTTTAAGCGGCCCCACGAATTTTGGGGCTGGGGACTAAATAATAAATTTTACTAATAATATAGAAAGTATAACCACACTGTGAAATACACTCCGAAACGACTTGCCGCCCTTGTTGGAACCAGCCTGATGCTTTGGCAATTGCCAGGTATTGCAACCGCTGCCGATGCCACAGGGTGGGACTGTATAAAAGCCCAGGATGGCGCATGGCGCTGTAACCCCGGGCAAATAGAGCCAACACCTGTAGTACCAAAACCTGCAGCACGTCTGCCGCTCGGCCCGGTCACCCCACCTGCCTCGAGCCTGCCGCCGCCACCGCCTGCACCAGAAGCCGTCAAGGTAGCACCTGCAGCCAAGCCTGCACCAGCAAAACCTGAAGCCATTGCCGAACCGGCTAAGCAGGTTGAACCAAGGCCTGCGCCTGCTACAGTCAAGGCCGCGCCCGCACCCACGAAACAACCTAAGCCTGCTACTGCGACACAGACACCTGTTGTGATTCCGTCAACCGCCCCTGTACGCAAGACCGAACGTCCGAGTCCTGTCAAACAGGCTCCCGGTACCGTCACACGAGTGATTCGCAAGCCTGCTAGCAGCAAAACAGCTAAAGCCGTCGGAGGTGAAGGCCCATGGGCACTATGCCCACCGCAAGCTCGCCCTGAAAAAATCGCCTACAATGGCGATCGCAGCCAGGCTGAAATAAAGCTCAGTGCTGATGAGGCTGAACTCTCCAAGAAGGGTGTCTCGTCGTTCAAGGGTAATGTCATTATCCAGCGCGCCGATCAACGACTCAATGCCGAGCAGGTCAACTATGACCGTGACAAGGAACTTGTGACAGCCAAAGGGAATGTCTCACTGCTCGACAATGACATCAGTATCAGCAGTGATGACATCCGTGTCGATCTAAAATCCGACCAGTCGGCCGTCAACAACGCCAGCTTTAACCTGTTTGACAAACACGGCCGCGGTGAAGCCAAGCAACTATTCAGAGACGGTAAAAAGAATGTTACACGCCTTGATAACTCCAGCTATACCACCTGCCCAGCAGGTAAAGATGACTGGGCATTCAAGGCCGATAAGATTGAACTGGACCACGATGAAGGTGTCGGCACAGCAGAATCTGTCTCCGTCAATTTCATGGGCATCCCGTTCTTTTATGCCCCGGCACTGACTTTCCCGATCGATAACCGCCGTAAGTCCGGTCTGCTGACACCCAGTTTTGGCAACGACGATGAAAGCGGGACTGAAATCGCACTCCCCTATTACTGGAACATTGCACCAAACCGTGATGCAACCATTACCCCGCGCATTCTCAGCAAGCGCGGCCTGCAACTCGGCGCGGAATACCGCTACCTGGGCGATACCAGTGAAGGCAAACTCACTGCTGAATACCTTGCCAGTGATAACGAATACAATGATGAAGATCGTTCCTTGTTTGCATACCGGAACACCTCGACCTTTAGCCCGCATTTAACAGCTAGTGCGAATATCAATTACGTCTCTGATGATGAATACTTTGAAGATCTCGGCCGGAATATCAGCCTTTCAAGTACTACACATTTAGAACGCCGTATCGATGTTCGTTATGCCACGGACTCGTGGGACTTCACAGGTCGCCTTGAGGGTTACCAGACACTCGATGACACGGTCAACCAGCGCCCTTACCAGCGCTTGCCGCAATTCGTGTTCAATGCCCACTACCCGGACCAGCATTTTGGTCTTCAGTATGATGTCCAGGCCGAAGCCGTATTTTTCGATCGCCGTGATGGCGCGACCGGTAACCGGCTGGATATACAACCAAGTGTAAGCCTGCCACTGATGAACAGTTATGGTTATATAACGCCAAAACTCGGCCTGCGTTACACCAAGTACAATCTTGATGACACCCTCACCGGTTCTGATGATAGCCCTGATCGCAGCGTGTCAATCTTCAGTATCGACAGTGGCCTGTTCTTTGACCGCGACACCGAGATTGGTGGCCGCGCGATCACCCAAACACTCGAACCACGGCTCTACTACCTGAACATTCCTGAGCGCAACCAGGATGACCTCATTGTCGATGAGGCCAGCAACCAGGCAGTGTTTGATACCAGCCTGTTTGATTTCAGTTTTGACCAGTTGTTCCGTGAAAACCGCTTCACCGGTGCAGACCGTGTCGGTGATGCCAACCAGCTGACGGCCGCACTGACTACACGCTTTATTGATAATGCATCCGGACTTGAGCGCGCCTCGGCAAGCATTGGCCAGATCTTCTACTTTGACGATCGCGAAGTGACCTTGCCCGGCGGTGTCGTTGAAACAGACAGCAGTTCTGATATTGTTGCCGAAGTCTCTGCTCGGTTTACGAAAGAGTTGAGTGCACGTGCCGGTATCCAGTGGAATCCACATGAGAGTGAAACGGATAAAGGCAATGTCTCGCTGCGTTACCAGTCAGATGCAAAGAGTATCGTCAACTTCGGTTACCGCTACCGCCGTGACCTGCTCGAACAAACCGATATTGGCTTTAGCTGGCCCATCAATAACCAGTGGAGCGCAGTTGGTCGCTGGAATTACGCCCTCGACGAAAATACGACAATCGATGCCTTTGCCGGTCTCGAATATGAAAGCTGCTGCTGGATAGTTCGTGTCGTCGGCCGTGACTACATTAATGACCTCGGCGATGATGACAGGAACTTTGCCCTGTTGTTGCAACTCGAACTAAAGGGACTGACCAGCTTTGGCGACAACGTCAAAAAATTCGTCGGCCGTGGCATCTTAGGGTATGATCGCGATCCACTTAGCGACGACTTATTCTAGCCTGACGAGAGTTCAACATGCGTAGTATATTGTTTTTAATGGCATTATTTGCTTCTTCATCTGCTATGGCCGAAATCCTGACGGTCGATCGCATCGTCGCCGTCGTCAATGAAGACGTTATCCTTGAAAGCGAAATGAATAATCGCCTGCGCACCGTACGCGGTCAACTGGCACAACGTAATACCAAGCCACCTTCAGAACAGGTACTGCGCACCCAGGTACTGGAACGCCTGGTCATGAACCGCTTACAGTTACAGGCGGCGGCCCGTACAGGTATTCGTATTGATGACCGCGCCCTGAATGCGGCCATCAGCCGTATTGGCCAACAAAATAACCTCAGCCTGGCACAGTTCCGTGCAGCCCTGGAGGCCGACGGTTTTGATTTTGAAGTCTTCCGCGAAGATATCCGTAATGAAATGACTATCAGCCGGCT
>Ga0316207_10001929_pt1 | contig 23150 bp, 26 predicted proteins | sample 6weekpyrite_MG_FD_204943 | JGI IMG/M metagenome (GOLD analysis project Ga0316207, IMG submission 204943) | Microbial mat bacterial communities from mineral coupon in-situ incubated in ocean water Damariscotta River, Maine, United States -... | ecosystem: Environmental > Aquatic > Marine >... | reverse complement strand
CCAAATCCAATCCAATTGTCGTAATGTGGTTCATGGTCTCTCCCTCTGAAATTGATGAGTGTTTAACACCTTCATCATGGCGCATTGTGACGCCGTTTAGTAGGAGGGAAGAGACCATTACATCGAGCGTAGCGCGGCAATCTCAACGCTATAAGTATCATTGAATCAGGAGATAGCTGCGTCACTTCGTTCCTCGTATGCAAGGGACTTCCTATGATCCCTGACCCTAAAGTCAGGGGTTCCTTAAGTAAGCGCCATTCTGCTCGGCCCCCGATCACCCGTTTATTTGGCGGGTAACTGCGGTACGGTGATCTTAACCTGATCGCCTGTTAGTGCCTTCATAAAGGCTACCAACGCCTTTTTATCACGCTCGGTGAGCCCCAGATCAGACTTTAAATCTTCGCTGATGGTGCCTGCGTTTTTGAAGCCACCCACGTCATAATGATCGACGACCTCTTCTAGCGTCTTGTAGGCGCCGTTGTGCATGTAAGGTGCGGTGAGGGCGATGTCTCGCAGGGTGGGGGTTTTGAATGCCCCCTTGAGTGACTCTTTAGGATCAATGGCGCTGCGACCAGGGTTGGTGACCCCCTTCAGGCCGATGTTATGGAACTTGTCATCAGTGAAGTTGTGACCGCTATGGCAGACGTCGCAGTTGCCCTTGCCTTCGAACACCACAAAGCCCCAGGCGGCCTCTTCGCTCAGTGCGTTCTCGTCACCCTTTAACCAACGGTCGAAATCAGATTCACTGGCGACGACAGTGCGTTCAAACGAGGCAATCGCCCTGGCGATGGATGATGCCGAAATGCCATCATCGGGATAAGCGGCATTGAACATTTTGACGTAACCGGGAATCGCTTTCAGCTCATCGACCAGCTCATCCATCGGCTGGTTCATCTCGCCTGCGGCCACGATCGGCCCCAGGGCCTGCTCTTCTAGTGAGTTAGCGCGGCCATCCCAGAACTGAAAACGCTGGTAGGCGGTGTTCAGGATGGTAGGGGTGGCGCGTCCCAGCACCTGCATGCCGTGGCCGATGGCGGTTGGCTGGCCATCAGACCAGCCCAGTGCCGGGTTGTGGCAGGTGGAGCAGCTGATAAAATTGGAGCCTGAGAGGCGGGGGTCAAAAAAGAGGTGTTTTCCCAGTTCAACGCGCTCAGGGGTGGGGGGGGTATCTTTCGGTTGTGGTACTTCTGCGGGGCGGCTGTAATTCATCATGTCGTCAATGGTGGGTGTCATGTATTCGCCGGGTTCAGGATCTGGACTGTTAGCGAAGACGCTGCCGGTGCTGATCATGAGTGCAGCGGTGCAGGCGAGGGTGGTGGCAGGTAATTTTGGTAATTTGCGCTGTTGAAAGTGACGCTTGTTCATATCCTCTTCCCCATTTCCTATTGTCTACAGAGAACGCTAGCACCCCTCCCCGGGCGAATCTGGCGTATTAATGAGTTGCAAACTTAGTATGACCAGATGAATTTGGCAAGCCTTGCAACGGGGTTGTACTGCTCTGCGCCGACGCTCCAGAACGTCCTTAATTTGCTTCAAAACCAGGTTTTTGTTGTTGAAAAGCGTGGACACCGCCTATACCACTAACAAATATCATATTTTTATGTGGGCCGAATGGCGTTAGAATGGCGCATCTTTAGGTTTAGCAGCAGGCATGAGGTTGAATAGATAATGGATGTAATGGAACGAATCAAGCAGCAGGTTGAAGGGGCGCCAATAGTGCTCTATATGAAAGGGACGCCGCAGTTTCCGCAGTGTGGCTTTTCAAGCCATGTGGTGCAGGCACTTGGGGCCTGTGGAGCAGAATTTTCACATATCAATGTGCTGGCCGATCCGGAGATCCGACAGAATCTGCCGAGTTACTCCAGCTGGCCAACCTTTCCACAGCTCTATATCGACGGTGAGCTGGTGGGTGGGTGCGACATCGTGATGGAACTCTATCAGCGCGGCGAGTTACAGAAGATGGTAGAGGGTGCCGGCAAGGCGTAATCTCTTTTCCTGTACTGACAGGAAAGGCGTTGTCGCTGTCACAGCGCCTTTTTTATTACCTGCGGTTTAACCTCAGAACACCACCTGATTTCGCCCTGCATTTTTGGCAGAATAGAGCTTCTCATCGGCGCACTTTAATAGCGTTTCCATACTGCACGACTCACTGGTCTGGTGATAGGTGCAGACACCAATCGAAACGGTCACCAGGATTTGATGGCTTCCGATCCTGAACGGTTTGCGGGAGATCGATTCAAGTACACGGCCAAAGACATTTGGTGTGCAGTGGTTTGCATCGATAAACTGCATCAGGATGCAGAACTCCTCTCCGCCGAGGCGTCCTACTATATCAGTGGGGCGGGTCACCTTGCGCAGGCGGCTGGCGATCGATTTGAGGATCGCGTCACCGGCATCGTGGCCATACTGGTCATTGATCTGTTTGAAGTGGTCGATGTCGATCATCAAAAAGGCGAGCGTGCCGCCACGCGAATGGACCTCGGCGATGATCGCCTCTGAACGCTGGGTGATGTAACGGCGGTTGCCGAGGCCGGTGAGTGGATCGGTGACTGCCATCTCACTGAGGATCTGATTGCTGGCCTCCAGATTACGCTTTGTTTCTAACAGTGAGTTTTGCAGCATGGAGATACGACCGGCGGCATGGATACGCGCAGCGAGTTCCAGCTCATTGATCGGTTTATTGAGGTAGTCATCGACCCCTCGTTGAAAAGCCGCCACCAGATTTTCGATGCCTTCTTTGGAGGTGAGCATGAGGATTGAGGTGTAGTGGGAGCCTTCGTCATCCAGCTGGCGAATGCGTGCGCACAGTTCCAGCCCATCCATCTTCGGCATCACCCAGTCGATCAGTGCTACATCAGCAGGGCGTTCCTCGATCAGCCGGAGCATCTCATCTGGCCCACTGGCGGTACGAATATCGCGATAACCGGATTGCCGTAGTGCTTTCTGGATGGTCACGCGGGTGAGTTCAACATCATCGGCGATGATGATGGCAAGATCGTGTTCGGCGCTGCTGTCGGTCGTTTCATTCATCGGCCAGCTTCTCCGGAGAAACCGCTGGGATTCCGATATGGGCATCCCAGCGGTTGACGATGTCACAAAAGAGTTCGGCGGTACGTTCTGCATCATAAATTGCCGAGTGTGCCTCCTTGCCGTCCCATGGGATGGCTGCGGCAACAGCGGCACGTGCCAGCACCGTCTGCCCATAGGCAAGGCCGCTCAGCGAAACTGTATCAAAAGTACTGAAAGGGTGAAAAGGGTTGCGTTTGATTTTTGTGCGCTCCACGGCTGCATTGATGAAGCCGAGATCAAAGGAGGCGTTATGGCCGACCAGGATTGCGCGAGTGCAGTGGTTTTCCCTGATCGCGGATCGGATCGGTTTGAAGATCGACTGTAGCGCCTCTTTCTCTGGCTGAGCCATGCGAAAGGGGTGGTAGGGGTCGATGCCATTGAACTCGAGTGCCGCTTTTTCAAGATTGGCCCCTTCAAACGGCAGGATGTGTTGCGCAACGGTGATGTCCGGTTCAATCCGACCTGCCGATGTGGCCTTCAGCAGGACTGCGGCAACCTCCAGCAGCGCATCGGTTTTTGCATTGAAGCCAGCGGTTTCGACATCGATGATGACGGGCAGAAAGCCCCTGAAACGTGTCGCCAGCGGTGGCGAGTGATCATTCATGGCCGGTCGGTTAGCAGGATGTCGATGGTCTGCCCTGTCGCTTACTGAATGGTGCGATGCAGGTTGGCATAGAGTGTCCAGTCAAATGACTCTCCGGCACGAAAGGGGCGTAGCGTGCCCTCTTCACCAAATGGATACGCTTCAGGACTTGTCCATGGACGCCTGACCAGACTGACACTCTCTTTGTTGCGTGGAATGCCGTAAAAATCGGCGCCATGAAAGCTGGCGAATCCTTCCAGTCTGTCGAGCGCACCGGCTGCCTCGAACGCTTCGGTGTAGAGCTCTATGGCAGCATTGGCGGTGTAGATACCGGCGCAGCCACAGCCGCTCTCTTTCGCGGTGATGTCGTGTGGTGCGCTGTCGGTACCGAGAAAAAATTTTGGGTTGCCGCTGGTGGCCGCCCTGACCAGCGCCTGGCGGTGTGGCTCACGTTTCAGTACCGGCAGGCAGTAGTGATGCGGATGTATTCCGCCGACCAGCATCGCGTTACGGTTGAGCAGCAGGTGGTGCGCGGTGATGGTGGCGGCGACGGTCTCTTCAGACTCTTCGACAAACTCGACCGCCTCTCTGGTGGTGATATGTTCCAGCACGATTTTGAGTTCCGGATAGCGGTGGGTCAGCGGTTCCAGGTGTTGATCGATGAAGACCTTTTCGCGATCAAAGATGTCAATGTCGGGGTCGGTCACCTCGCCATGGATCAGCAGCGGCATGTCGAACTCGATCATCTCTTCCAGTATCGAATAGGTGCATTCGATGTCGGTGACGCCCGACGATGAGTTGGTGGTGGCACCGGCCGGATAGAGTTTAAGCGCGACGATGTGTCTGTTGTTGCCGGCGCGTTTGATCTCTTCGATCGAGGTGTCATCGGTCAGATAGAGCGTCATTAACGGACAGAAGGCGAGGCCGTCGGGAATCGCCGAGAGGATGCGATCACGATAGGCCATTGCCAGTTCGGTGGTGGTGATCGGTCGCTTTAAATTGGGCATCACGATGGCGCGGGCAAACTGCCTGGCGCTATGGGCGACGGTGGTGGCGAGTGCGGGGCCATCTCTTAAATGAAGATGCCAGTCATCGGGTCGGGTCAGCGTCAGTGTCTGCATAGTGTTCCTTGGATTGTCGCTCGATTATGCCACGATTACTGTGCTGGGGGGGGAGGCTGACTGTTCTGCTGGTCCTCGGGCAGCGCTGCATCCCTGCCCATCAGCCTGTTGAGTGCCGCGGTGCCAAACAGGGTGAAGCCGCGTAGCGCCTCTGGTGGATGGCCCGCAACGCAGACGATCGGTCTCTCTCCCGCCTTGCCCATGATCAGTGGTCGACCGGAGCGCATCGGCACGCCGTCGATGATCAGCTCGCCCACCGCCTTCAGTAGATCGGAGATGAAGTCACGTCCGCCGACGGCGGTGCCGCCCGAGATCACCACCATGTCGGAGTCTGCCAGCGCATGTTTCACCGCCTCGACAAACCTGTCGAAGTTATCACCCATGATGCCTGCGATCACCGGGATGCCGCCCGCTTCGGTCACGGCACTGGCGAGCATGAGGCTGTTACTGTCGCGGATACTGCCGGGTTTAAGGGGGTCAGTATAGGGCACCACCTCATCGCCGGAGGAAAATAGCGTTACCTTCGGCGGGCGCGCGACCTCGACTTGATCGATGCCGAGACTGGCAATGGTGCCGATTTCGGCAGGGCCGATCACTGTGCCTGCGGCAACGGCGGTAGCCCCCTGTTTGAGGTCGCACCCCTGTTCTTCGATGAAAAAGCGCGCTGGAAACGGGCGGGTGATCGAGACGCAGTTGGCCTCTTCCTTTCCTTCCCACGGGCGAACGATCGAGACCGGCCCATCCACCACGATGCTGCCGGTGGCAACGCGCAGCGCTTCACCCGTGCCGGGAGTCGGGCAACGCTCATCGCCGGGGATGATGTTACCGATGATATCGAAACTGATCGGTGAGCCTTCATCAGCCCCTTTGGTATCGGCACTGTTGACCAGCCACCCTTCGACGATCGCGCGGTGATACGGCGGCATATCGGTGGGGGCCAGCACGTCGCTTGCCAGGGTGCGCCCAGATGCTTCATTGAGACGACAGGTTTCACTGCCGGTACGCTTTACGCTGAGGGCATCGATAAACTGTTGTTGAGCATCTACGAGTGGGGAGTCGTCATTCATCTGCTGCATCCTTAATATAATTATTGTCTATCTAATCGGTTAAGAGTAACGGGGTGCTGTGGGGCTGTCAAAAACTGTCGCTAACTGTTATTGCGAGGAGCGGGGCAACGAAGCAATCTCCCAGCTTGCGGGTCTCGACGCCCTGGAGATTGCGTCGCTCTGCTCAATGACAAAAAGAGGGAAACAAGAAGCGATTGATTTAAAGCTTTTTGCGGCCACAGCCTAATAATGCGGTGGCGGTGTCTCTTCCGACGGGTGGGCGATGTTGGAGTCCGCCATCGCCTTCATGCGTTCATTCAGCTGTTCGACCGTCAGCGTCAGCTGGTCGATCGCCCTCTGCTGCGCGATGATCACCTGGTTGAGCTCTTCGAGCGTCGATTCCTGGTGCGTTAGTCTAATTTGCAGATCGGTGATGTCGTTTTCCATGTTCTTATTTTCATCTATGAGTAGCTCGGGTTACATCGATGCCGTTTTTAAGTTTTGTATACTTTTGATAGTGCTTCGTTATCGAATAGCAATTGGGTGGTGAAGTGAACCCCGAAGCCGGTGATATCGGTTGGGATATGCGCCAGCCCCCCTTTGCTGTTGCCGGATGAAAGATCGAGATGTAGCCACGGGGTGTCGGCGACAAAACGTTGCAGGAAGCGACTGGCGAGGATGTGGTCCGCCTCGCCACCGAGGGTGCACTGCTTCACATCGGCGATGTTACTCTTCAGCTCATCGTCGAAATCTTTGTCGATCGGGAAGGGCCACACACGCTCGCCACTGCCGCGTCCCGCCGCAATGATCTCGTCAATCAGCATATTGCGGTTGGTGAAGCCGCCGCTGTAGCGCGCACTGAGTGAGTAGTGGCACGCGCCGGTCAATGTTGCGTAGTCGATGATCAGGCGTGGCTTGAGACGTGCCGCCTGTACCAGTGTATCAGCCAGCACCATGCGTCCCTCGGCATCGGTATGCATCACCTCTATTGTGACCCCGTTGCTGGCGGTCACGACATCGTTCTGTTTATAGGCGTTCGGCCCGATGTGGTTCTGTGCCAGCGCCAGCCAGCAGTCGACCACATACGGGACCCTGAGCTGCGTCAGCGTTAATAAGGTGCCGAGTGCCACCGCGCTGCCCTGCATATCTTCATGCATGCCGTGCATGTACTGTGCAGGTTTCAGATTGGTGCCGCCGGTGTCGAAACAGATCCCCTTGCCGACCAGCGCCAGCGGCGTCTGTTTTTTTCGGCCCTGTTTGGGGGTGTAGCGCAGGTGGACGATGCCGGCATCGCGTTCGCTGCTACCCTGGCACACTGCCAGAAAAGCGCCCGCCTTTTTACGCTTGAGTGTCGACTGGTCGAGGAAGTTCATCTTCCAGCCATGCTCTCTGGCGAGTTTGGTGATGCGCTTGCGATAGGTGGCGGGCGTCAGTTCATTCGGTGGCAGTGTGGTTAGCTGGCGTGCGAGGTTGTTGCCGTCGGCCTCGGCGATGGTGCGGCTGAAGTCGATGCGCTTTTCGATGCCGAGCAGCACAATGGTGCGTAGCCTCAAAGGCTTTGCCGCCTTGCTCTTGAACGACGGCATCTCACAACTGCCGGCAAGCAGCGCGGCGACTACTGCCTTGAGCAGTGGCGCGGACGCTTCAGCTTCAAATCCGACGGCGGTGATCGCAATGGCGGTGGGATTCTGTGCCAGGTGAGGTGCCGCCAGTTTGCGCGCCAGTGTCAGTAGTTCAAAGCGGTCGGTGTCGGCCTTGATACCGGCGAGTGTGACATGGGTGCTCACCTTGTTAGGCAGGTCGGTGGTCAGCACGGCATCGCTGTCGCCGCTGCGTTTCAGACGTTGCTTCAGGATGTCGGCGTAGGGTAGCGCTGGCCATCCTCCTTTATAGCCCTTTTCAAGGCGCTGATGTGGCAGCAGGATAATCAGGTGCGACGTGGTGTTGATTCCACTCTGGGTCGCGGTGCTTTTCTGTTGTTTTAGCTCGATTTTCACAATATAACCCCTGTTATTATTATGGTCTTTTCTTGACCTGATGCGGGAAAAAAACGATCATATCCCGCCTGAGAGATCGCGCATCAAAGCTCGTCCCGCAAAGATAACAAATTAGTGGGGGCAGAGCTGCTAAAATCTTAACGAAAACAAGCATGTCTGTATAAACTGGCTGCCTGGTTGGTAATACCCCGGCGCGCTGTCGAAAATTGATACGGTACCGCGGCAACAGACAAATAAGGAAAATGTGGGCAGGTTTTATGGCTGTAGCGAAAAAAAATGTGTTGAACAGAGAATTTGGCTACACCAGATGCGACTTAGGCATCCTTTGCCCTGAATACCGATAGATCCATTGGTCTTTGCGACCAGATCCTGAATTTTTACTTAGATTTCATTTTACGATTTACAGGGCGTCAGCTTTTAGGCGCCGGAATTCAAAAGAGGTTGGATGAATGTCCCAGCAATTGCAGTTAACCGATATCGATGCCATTGAGACTCAGGAGTGGGTCGAAGCGCTTGAGGCGGTGATCGAAAATGAAGGGGTTGAGCGTGCTCACTTTCTTCTGGAACAGATGATCGACAAGGCGCGTCGTACCGGCGCCAATCTGCCTTATTCGGCCAACACCGCCTACGTGAACACCATCCCGACCCACCTTGAGGCGCCAATGCCGGGTGATGCGGCGATCGAGGATCGCATCCGCAGTTATATCCGCTGGAACGCGATGGCGATGGTGGTGAAGGCGAACCGCAGGAGTGCTGAGCTGGGTGGTCACATCGCGACATTCGCGTCGGCCGCCACCCTTTATGACGTGGGCTATAACCATTTCTGGAAGGCGTCGAGTGACGGCGGCAGCGGCGATCTCATCTTTTCACAGGGCCACGCATCACCGGGGACCTATGCGCGCGCCTTTCTTGAAGGGCGCCTCACTGCCGAGCAGCTCGACAACTTCCGTCAGGAGGTCGATGGTAACGGACTCTCGTCATACCCGCATCCGCACCTGATGCCGGACTTCTGGCAGTTCCCCACCGTCTCGATGGGGCTCGGCCCGATCATGTCGATCTATCAGGCGCGTTTCATGAAGTACCTGCAGCATCGCAATCTTGCAACCACCGAAGGGCGTAAGGTGTGGTCGTTCATCGGTGATGGCGAGAGTGATGAGCCGGAGACCCTCGGTGCGATCTCACTCGCGGCGCGTGAAAAGCTCGACAACCTGGTGTGGGTGGTTAACTGTAACCTGCAGCGTCTCGACGGCCCGGTGCGCGGCAACGGCAAGATTGTGCAGGAGCTGGAGGCGAGTTTCCGCGGTGCGGGCTGGAATGTGATTAAAGTACTGTGGGGCAGCTACTGGGACCCACTGCTGGCGAAGGATAAAGACGGCCTGCTGCAGCAGCGTATGATGGAAGCGGTCGATGGTGACTTCCAGAACTATAAATCGAAAGATGGCGCCTATGTGCGTGAGCACTTCTTTGGTAAATACCCTGAACTGAAGGCGATGGTATCGAAGATGACCGATGAAGATATCTGGCGTCTCAATCGCGGTGGTCATGATCCACATAAGGTCTTTGCGGCCTATCATGCGGCGGTCAACCACAACGGTCAGCCTACCGTGATTCTGGCGCACACCGTTAAAGGATACGGCATGGGCGCTGCCGGTGAAGGGCAGATGCGCACCCACTCACAGAAGAAACTCGATGATGATGACATGGTCGCGTTTCGTGATCGTTTTAACATTCCACTGGATGATGAAGCGGCCGCGGCTGGTGAATACTATATGCCGGATGCCGATTCTGAAGAGATGCAGTATCTGCATGCGCGGCGTAAAGAGTTAGGGGGTTACCTGCCAGCACGTGCCAGCGAGGTGGCGCCGCTGGAGATACCGCCACTGTCGGTGTTTGAGCCGCTGCTGGTCGGCAGTGGCGAGCGCGAGATGTCGACCACGATGGCGTGGGTACGGATGTTGACGCTGCTGTGCCGTGATAAACAGATCGGTAAACACATCGTGCCGATCGTACCGGATGAGGCGCGCACCTTCGGCATGGAGGGGATGTTCCGTCAGCTCGGTATCTACTCGTCGGTGGGGCAGCTCTACACCCCGCAGGACAAAGACGAGATCATGTTCTATAAAGAGGACAGGAGCGGGCAGATCCTCGAAGAGGGGATCAACGAAGCGGGCGCGATGTGTTCGTGGATTGCGGCGGCGACCTCGTACAGCTCACACGGTGTTAGCACCATTCCATTTTACATCTACTACTCGATGTTTGGTTTCCAGCGCATCGGTGACCTGGCTTGGGCCGCCGGTGATATGCAGGCGCGCGGCTTCCTGATTGGTGGTACCGCCGGCCGTACCACACTGGCCGGTGAAGGGCTGCAGCATCAGGACGGCCACAGTCTGATCATGTCGGGCACAATTCCGAACTGTGTCAGCTACGACCCCACCTTCAGCTACGAGATGGCGGTGATCATCCACGACGGCATGCGTCGCATGTATGCCGAGCAGGAGAACGTCTTCTACTACGTCACCGCGATGAATGAAAACTACAGCCACCCGGCGATGCCAGCAGGTGCTGAGGAGGGGATCATCAAGGGCATGTACCTGTTCCGCGAAGGCGAGGGCGAGAGTTCCAGTTGCGTACAGTTGATGGGCTCCGGCTCCATCCTGCGTGAAGTGATCGCGGCGAGTGAACTGCTGCAGAGTGACTGGGGCATCGCCTCCGACATCTGGAGTGCCACCAGTTTCACCGAGCTATCACGTGAGGCGCAGAGCGTTGATCGCTGGAATCGTCTGCATCCGAATGAGACTGCAAAGACTTCTTATGTGGCAGAAGCACTGGCAGGTCGTGAAGGGCCGTTCATCGCCGCGACCGATTACATCCAGAGCTATGCAGAGCAGATTCGTAAATGGGTGCCGGGTCACTATGAAGTACTGGGGACTGATGGTTTTGGTCGCAGTGATACCCGTGCGCAGTTACGTAAACACTTTGAGGTCAATAGTCACTACGTTGTGATCGCTGCACTCAAGGCGTTGGCGGATGAAGGTAAGATTCCGGCGGCGAAGGTCAGCGAGGCGATTGCCAAATACGGCATCAACCCAGAAAAACCAGCCCCGGCTTCTGCATAAGAGGATATCAAGATGACAATGGAGATATTAGTCCCGGATATTGGTGACTTCGAAGGGGTTGAGGTGATCGAAGTGCTGGTGGCAGTGGGTGACACTGTACAGGCCGAAGATTCACTGATCTCGGTAGAGTCTGATAAGGCGGCGATGGAGATCCCCGCACCGCAGGCGGGTGTGATCACAGAGCTTAAGGTAAGCATTGGTGATCAGGTGTCCGAAGGTAGTTTGATCGCGATGCTGGAACCTTCTAATGAAGAGCCTTCCGACGCTGCGCCAGCCGCTGCTGAAGCCCCCGCAGCATCAACACCCGTACCTGCAAAACCGGCCGCAGCTCCTCAGGCTGCGCCACAGCAGGCGCCACGTCGCGCAGCACCGATGGCGCCTGCGAAGATCGATGAGGTAAGTTTTTCTAAAGCGTATGCCAGTCCATCGGTACGTAAGTTTGCACGCGAGCTTGGGGTTAACCTCGGTAGCGTTAGCGGCGGTGGTCGTAAGGGTCGAATCACACAGGAAGATGTTAAGGCGTTTGTTAAAAACGTGATGATCCACGGTGGACCTGCTACGGGTGGTGGTCTTGAAGTGGAGCCGATGCCAGAGATCGACTTTGGCAAGTGGGGCGAGGTTGAGAGCAAGAAGCTCACCAGGATCAACAAGCTCACCGGCAAGTTCCTGCACCGCAACTGGGTGACGATTCCACATGTGACACAGTTTGATGATTCCGATATCACTGCACTGGAGGCGTTCCGCAAGGCGATGGTGCCTGAGTATAAGGAGAAAGGGATTCGCATCACGATGCTCGCATTCCTCGTTAAGGCGGTGGTGGCAGGGTTAAAAGAGTTCCCACGTTTTAATACATCGCTCGATGCGAGTGGCGAGAACCTGATCTATAAGCGTTACTACAATATCGGTATCGCGGTCGATACACCGGATGGGCTGGTGGTGCCGGTGATTCGTGATGCAGACAAAAAGAGCCTGGTAGAGATCGCCACCGAGATGGGTGAGATCAGCATCAAGGCGCGTGATAAAAAGTTGAAGCCTGCTGATATGCAGGGCGGCTGCCTTACCATCTCAAGCCTGGGGGGTATCGGTGGAACTAAATTTACGCCGATCGTGAATGCACCCGAGGTGGCGATCCTCGGTGTGTCGCGTTCGAAGATGCAACCGGTCTGGAATGGTGAAGGGTTTGATCCAAAGCTGATGCTGCCACTGGCGCTGTCGTACGATCATCGTGTGATCGACGGCGCCGACGGCGCACGTTTCACCACCTTCCTCAGTAGCGTGCTTGCGGGCGCGCCTGAAGAACTGCTGTAACGGGAGGCGATGACGATGAGTCAGATAATAGATATTCCTGTTCCCGATATCGGTGACTTTGACGATGTCGAAGTGATCGAGGTACTGGTGAGTGCGGGTGACACCATTGACGCGGAAGATTCACTGATTTCGGTGGAGTCGGACAAGGCGGCGATGGAGATCCCGGCGCCGCAGGGTGGTGTGGTGAAAGAGGTACTGGTGGGGATTGGCGACAAGGTCTCCGAAGGCAGCCTGGTCATCAAGCTGGAAGTGGTTGAGGCCGCTGCCAGCGAAGCACCTGCTGCAAAGAATGAAGCTGCGCCAGCGGCTGAGTCAGCGCCAGCAGCGCCTGTATCTACTCTGGCACCGAAGGCGGCGAGCTATAGCGGCGATGTCGACAAGAGTGCCGAAGTGGTGGTGCTCGGTTCTGGCCCAGGTGGTTACACCGCAGCGTTTCGTGCCGCAGACCTGGGTAAAAAGGTGATCCTGATCGAGCGCTACCAGGTGATCGGGGGTGTCTGTCTCAATGTCGGCTGTATCCCGTCGAAGGCGCTGCTGCACACCGCGCAGGTGATCAATGAGGCGGAAGAGTTTGAAGAGATTGGTGTTGCTTTTAACAGGCCGGAGATCGATATCGACAGACTGCGCGCCCATAAAGAGGGTGTGATCGGTAAGCTGACCGGGGGCCTTAAAGGGCTGGCGAAGCAGCGTAAGGTTGAGATCGTTCACGGCTACGGCAAGTTCACGTCGGCCAACACGATTGAGGTAGAGGCGGATGATGGCAGCAAGACGGTGGTCGGGTTTGATAACTGCATCATCGCTGCCGGCTCACGTGTCACCAAACTGCCGTTTATTCCGTGGGATGATCCACGTGTGATGGACTCAACCGATGCGCTTGAGATTGCGGAAGTACCGAAGCGTCTACTCGTTGTGGGTGGCGGTATCATCGGGCTGGAGATGGCGACGGTTTACGATGCGCTCGGCTCTGATGTGACGATTGTTGAGCTATCGCCGGGGTTGATCCCGGGTGCGGATCGCGATGTGGTGCGCCCGCTGGAACGTCGCATCAAGAAGCGTTACGAAAACATCTTCCTGAATACCAGGGTCACTGCGATTGAGTCGTCGGATGCCGGCATGGTCTGTTCGTTCGAAGGCAAGGGTGCACCAGCGCAGGATACCTTTGACCGTGTGTTGGTCTCGATTGGTCGTTCGCCGAATGGGCTGTTGATCGACGCGGATAAAGCCGGTGTTGCTGTGGATGAGCGTGGCTTTATCAATGTCGATAAGCAGATGCGTACCAATGTGAATCACATCTTCGCGATTGGTGACATCGTCGGTCAGCCGATGCTGGCGCACAAGGCGACGCACGAAGCAAAGGTGGCGGCTGAAGTGATTAGTGGCCATAAGTCTTTCTTCGATGCGCGCACCATTCCTTCTGTCTGTTACACCGACCCTGAAGTGGCGTGGATGGGTAAGACCGAAGATGAATGTAAAGCCGAAGGGATAAAATACGAGAAGGGTGCCTTCCCGTGGGCCGCGAGTGGTCGTTCACTCTCCATCGGTCGTGATGAGGGAATGACGAAGGTATTGTTTGATGAGCATCATCGCATTATCGGTGCAGGCATCGTCGGTACCAATGCCGGTGAATTGATTGCCGAAGCGGTACTGGCACTGGAGATGGGGGCTGATGTGCAGGATATCGGTTTGACCATTCATCCGCATCCGACGTTGTCTGAGACGTTTAACTTTGCTGCGGAAGTGGCGGAGGGGACCTGTACGGATATCTATTTGCCGAAGCGGAAATAGATTTCGTTAATAAGTTGAGATTGAAAGGCCCGGCATTGCCGGGCTTTCTTGTTCAACGTTAGCGAGAGACTTGATGAAGTTAACGGTGCCATATCAATACAATGATTTTGTCGATATCTTATTTCGATAACGCCCAGGCACAGCGATATTTATGGCGTTCCATTTTGAATCTGCTCTCCGCGTGAATGGCTGTATTTCCGTTTGTATCATTCTCTTCGATCAAGCTTTCAAGTGGTGAAGCGAGGCGCATAAAGGTGTAGTGCTCGTCAAGCACGTCATCGTGATCGATGTGGTATTTCACACCTTCAATCCGATGACAATAGAGTGGCTTGCGTAGCCGGAGCTCGATATAGGCGTAGGCAGTGCATGGAATACGGTTCCAGCACGCCATCGGCAGGCGTTTGATGGCGCCGTTTTTCCAGAAAATGAAACTATAAACCGTAAGGCCCATGTGTTTAGCCTGGGTTAATGACTGTTTCAGTCAGTATGCTGGATCGTCGCAGAGAAAATTTCAGACAATGGACTGATAACAGCATTCCCGCCACGATTCAGTACGTGAGTATAGATCTGCGTGGTTTTCAGATCCTTATGGCCAAGCTGTTCCTGTACTGTGCGAATATCAGCGCCTCGCTCCAGCAGGTGGGTCGCAAACGAGTGTCGCAATGTATGGCAGCTTGCATGTTTATGTATTCGTGCGTGCTTTATCGCTTTTTTAACACCTCGTTGCAGTGTCCCTTCATAATAATGATGTCTTCGCTCAATATCGGCACGTGGATCAATACTTCGTTTCCTTGCAGGGAACAGATATTGCCACCCCCAGGCTTTATTGGCGTTGGGATATTTTCGGTCGAGTGCCTTAGGGAGATAAACTTCGCCAAATCCTTCCGACAAATCCTGTTGGTGCAGCGCACGTACTTGTTTTAAATGAGCATTTAAATAAGGCACCATACACTTTTCAAGTGTAGTGATACGATCCTTGTTTCCCTTGCCGGCCCTGACGTAGATGGCCAGGCGGTCAAAATCAATGTCCTGAACACGTAGTCGCAAGCACTCCAGTAAGCGCAAACCGGAACCATACATCAAACAGCCCATTAACCACTGCTCCTTGTGTAGATGGCTCAGCACGCCGATGGCCTCCTCCCTGGTAAAGACTACGGGCAGGCGTACTGGTTTCCTGGCACGAACCACACCCTCAAGCTGACCGAAAGGTTGATTCAAAACCTCCCGGTAGAGGAATACCAGCGCGTTAAGTGCCTGGTTTTGTGTAGATGCTGAAACATTACAGTCATCCGCCAGATAGGTGAGGAAGGCGGTTACCTCACCGGCGCCCAACTCAATAGGATGTCGCTTGTTGTGAAAAAAGATATAGCGTTTGATCCAGCTACAATAGGCCTGCTCGGTGCGAATGCTATAGTGACGTAAGCGGATGGCTTTCCTGACGGATTCCATTAAAGCAGATCTTGCCATTAAGAACCTCCCTGTTCATGATGGAATAATCCTGGGTCTTCACCCGTGGGTCGTTCCATTGTAACCTGTTCGATGCAGTTCGTAAGGGCTACGAATTAAACAAGGGGATAACAACATGGAAGTGACAAAAAAACTGCAACCTGGAGAAAACGGGACAAAGCGTTTTGTGCGTCAATACGGAGATCGGCTGGTCTGTGTCAGATACCGAGCCGATCCGCGAACTCGTAGGGGATATACTACAATCGAATTGATTGTCGATGAACGTTTCCTTCCAGGTGGAAATAATGAAGCTGCTGAATCGCTCTATCCCCATCCAAACCGACATGTATATGTTCGAATTGGAAAAGAGGAGATAGAAGTGCGTAATCTTGTGAAGCGAAATAGTGGGATCTGGGTGCCTGATAAAAAGCTCTGGAAGTTGCCTTATCAGAAGGCGGTATCGCTGGGAATCAGGAGCAGAATCGTGCCCCAATGAAGGGGGGGTAGGGAGTTTCCAATACTGGAAATTGCCGTGTATTATTGGATATAAATATCCAGTACTGGATATAAGAGGGGTGTCTATATATGGGTATTTTGTTTCCATATCTAGTCATATTACCAGATGTGGAAGTTACATATACTCAATGTTATGTACTAAAGGAGTAATCATGGAATGTCCGTTTTGTAATGGCTCAGGGCATCAAAATTATGAAGACTGCATTAAGTGCAATGGAACGGGTGAGTATGAGCAGCCCCATGTTCAGATACAAAATAATTCTGATTCAGAAGGAATGAAAACTATTTTAATATGGGTAGGTTTCTTTGCTTTAATATTGGCATTAGTATATTTGGTAGTGTTCTTGAAGAATATTGGCTTCATTTACGAAGCCGCTGTCCTCTCACTGAGTGTTATATCATGGGGAATAATTTATGGAGCAATTCGAAAAGTTATTTCAAACGCAGATAAACCAGATCATGAGAAATTACTATTCACAGACCCTGATAAATCAATGTTAAGTAATGTAGCCGGTTTATCGTTTTTGGCAGTAGTATCAGTCCTATTTATACTTATGGCTTTTTCTCCGGTGCTGCTTTTTTAGTTAGTTTTATAATGATAAACGTACATAACAAGCGCAGTAGAGCCGGACAGAATTCCGCGGTGTTTCATTTGTGGCAAAATGCCACAAGCCTCACACCGCTCCATTCTGCCGCTCACCGCGAACGTTATGTGTAAAATGGAGAAATCATGAATAAGTTAAAGTGTTTACTATTGTTACCGCTCCTCTTCCTAACTGGATGTGCAACCACACAAGTAATGAATGGCATCATGTCATCTTGGGTTGGTTCTAATATTGACGAGGTAGTCGTGCAGTGGGGCTATCCACATGAGCAGCGCGACTTTCGTGGTAAAACTTTATACGTTTGGAATAGAAATACCACTTTAACAATGCCGCAAACAACGAGTACAACCGCAAATATGTATGGTAATACTATTTACGCTAACTCAACTACTACTGGTGGAAATACAACCCATTGGAGCTGCCAGAGAATTTTGGAAGTAGATAAAAATGATATAGTAGTATCTTATCAATGGGGTGGTAACAATTGTCCGTTTGCTGAAATGATGCAGTATTCAAATTGGCGCAAAAAGTGAGAGATAACATGCCATTTTCTGTTTTGTCGATTACAAACCCAAATAAAGCATGGGTCTGTGAACAAATAGATAGCCTTATTAAGGAATGGTCGGAATGGAACAAATTTTGTCAGCACATAGAAGATAGCCAAGACTTTGACCCGCAAACATGCTCTGAAGCAATAAAAGATGGTTACAAAAATATAAGAAAGCATGAAATACTAAGAGAAAAAACATTAGTGTTTTTAAGAAACCACTTTTCTGGTTCAGAGTTTGTGCTAGAAAATTGGAAATCACACCCGCATGAAGACAATTGCTCCCGGCTAAAGAGCAAAGTTCCATATTGGATACATCGGCTTGAAATAATAAAAGCTTCTATGAATTATATACTTGTTCCAGAAAGCTACTGGAAAGAACAAGGAAAAGAATTCTTGAGCGTCCTCTCAAAAAGTACAGCTGAGAGCGCAGTAGATGTCGCAGCATCATTCTTAAAAAACCCGCTGGGTAAATGATGTGAATATACACATAACAAGCAAAATTCACACGGACAGCAAAAAGCGCCGCTCCTCGTTCCTCGTCACTATGCTTTTTGCTTCCGGTGATTTTGGACGTTATGCCAAATAAAGAACTAGCAGGAGTAACAATGAACGCCACAAACGCCAGATTGAGTTTATTGCAATTCTATCTCTTGCTATTTGTAGCAGCACTGCCTTTCGAAGTAATGGCTGCAGATATACGCCCTCACATTAGCGGATCGGGATCATACCGGGCAGTTGTCATTGAAGGGGAAATCGTACCAGGAGATTTTGAAACACTTAAAAGAATAGTTAAAGAAAATCAGGGAGAAGTAAGTGGTGTATATCTTTTTACCCCTGGCGGAGATTTTTACGAGGCAATGAAAATTGGAGGCGCCTTGCGGAAGCTAGAATTATCTTCTCAGGTTCCAATGCGTGATTCACGGGGCAATCCCACCTGCGAAGATTCACTTGGATTGGGAGTTACACCGACACCTAAGAATCCTGATAACTGTACATGTGCAAGCGCCTGTTTCTTTATACACATTGGAGCCATTCACCGAGGGGGTACGTATCTGGCTGTCCATCGGCCCTTTTTTGGAAAAGGAAAATTTGGCAAATTGTCACAGTCTGCTGCTAAACAGGCGTTCGTTCAGTTACAGCAAAAGGCTGGTAGTTATATGAATGAAATGGGGGTTCCTAGGCACATACAATCAGATGTACTCGGTACTCCGTCCGATAAAGCACTATTGCTTGATGATAAAACAGTGAAGACCTACTTTTGGCTAGAGTTGCCATATCGTCATGAATGGATTCTCAATAAGTGTTCAAAACTATCAGATGCCGAAAAACGACGATCCGAAAACTACTCCTTACGATTGAGGCGTGCAAGAAATGCATCAAGTGCTGATTTGTCAAAAGCCGAATGGAACGATCTAGGGAAGTTGCAGGAAATAGAGGAGGAGGAAAGAAAATGCGCTATCGAAACGAACAAGAAAAGTAGGCAGGAGGCATATGTAAAATATTTTGGTGTAAATCCAACAGACTACGGGAGTCACGATTTCAACAGGTGGAGCCAAGCTTCTAACTATCTGGGCAAGCGGTTTTATGATTTATTAAATGAAGAGAAGTTTGAAGAAGAGACGTTTGCTGGGTCAAACTTACTCAAGCGTAATGCAACTGCAAGTGCGCCACACATAAGCCTCTCTGATTTACAATCAGCGCCACGTGTTGTTGGTTGGGTTAGTCTTGTTAGTTCGCCCAATCCGTCTGACGAGTTTATCCGTAGGTTAGTGAAATCGCTAGAAAGCACTTGGGGAAAAAGTATGAAATCAGATCATTCGGAAGAGTGGTCTTGGGATAGAAGAGAATTTACTGCGAAGTTAACTCACGAACCAGTATCGTCATCAGGTCCATATATGAGCCTAGTTATCGAAAAGAAATAGCATGAATATTGTTTCTCCAGATACCGCGGAAAAATTTTGCGAACTCTGCAACTGGGCTTATGAGTGCTGGATAACCCATAAACGTCTTTTTGATGACAATGATCTTCGCGAAGATACTGTTGGAAAAGCAAAGTACTTCACGTCTAGGCTATCGGTAATAACTCAAGAATACGTGCTGTTGCAGATATGTAAGCTTCATGATCCTTCCGTACAAAGAGGCTCTATGAATCTCACAATAGACTACATGTATAGGTACGGGGGCTGGGGTCAGGATGAAGCGAATATTCGAGATTTGGCAAATCGTCTCAACATGCTGTTTGAAAAGATCAGGCCCGCCAGAAATAAGCTGATCGCCCATAATGATCTAGAGGCTTTCATGATTGATGAGCCAATGGGAGCATTCCCGGAAGAGCTAGATAAGCAGTATTTTCAATCTCTGCAAGATCTGGCAAACAGGGTAAATGAGAAATGGAAGAGTGGCCCTTACCCATTTAATGATTTAGCGGAAGCAGATGTTGATGAATTTCTGCATTTGCTTAAGAAGGCATAACAAACACATGCACTCGGACAGCAAAAAGCGCCGCTCGTTCCTCGCTCTGCTTTTTGCTGCCGGTGATGTGAAGCGTTAGAGGGCTTTCAGCTTTATTACCGTCTCAAACGGCGGCTTCGGACCCATAAAAGTGTACTCACCAAAAACATTCATCACATCCCATAGCGGGGCCGTATATTCATCCCCCACCTTGTATTGTTTGGGTGGCTCAAGTTGAAGTCTGCTGTAGTACTTATTGATAGCTTCGACTCCACGCTCAAACAATACGACAGTGCATTCTTGATTTATATTTATCTCCATAACTCGCCCTCTAACAATTAAATGAAGCAGACGGTCATGTGTCTGCGTTTTTAAAGCGGCAATCATGCCGCGTGCTTATTCAAACCGTTAGGCATCGAAAATTATGAGTTCATTGCAAGAATTACAAGAATGGTATTTATCCCAATGCAACGAAGATTGGGAGCATTCCTATGGCGTATCGATAGGAACTATTGATAATCCAGGGTGGAGCTTAGAAGTAGATCTATCTGATACGAACATGGAATATGTAAGCTACAAAGAATATTCGTATGGTGTTGGTGAAGATGGTGATTCTAGTGGGGACAATTGGCTATTTACCAAGGTAGAGAATAGTAAGTTTATCGCCTACGGTGGTGCGAGAAAGCTAGAGGAAATGATTAATACTTTTCTTGAATGGGTGAAATATCAACAAGAGTAGGTTTGATATATGTCAGCTTATCGTTACGTGAATGAAATAATGGAAATGTATTCCGGGCGTGAAGATAAGCGCTATGAAATGCACACTGAGCGCGGTACTGAATACCCATTTGTCATAGATGTTGATGGAAAGGATATGGGGTGTCTGTTTTTGTATACTTCAAGCATGCTTCGATATGGGCTTGTAGAGATTATGCACTTTCGTATTTATAAACCTAGGAATGGCCTGGGAAGTAAAATACTACGTCTTCTATGCTCAAAAGCTGATGAACATAATGTCACATTGTATATCATGCCTGTCGCGGATAAAGATAATGGTGCGATACCTTTGTGGAAGTTAAAAGATTGGTATCGTGAGTTTGGCTTTGTGGGTGATATCAGTATGGAGAGGGAGCCCCATGCCTAACAATTGCATTCAGCCGACCCACCTCCGCGGTGCTTCATTTGTGGCGAATGCCACAAGCCTTGCGCCGCTCCGTAGGTCGGCTGATGCTAGGCGTTAGGCATAAAAGAGAGAGGTCATGAGAAAAGTTTTTGCTTTTGTAGTTGTATCAATATTAATGGCGGGCTGCGTTAGTAATCCTCAACGTGAACCAACGCCAGTCCCTGCGGGTTATTTATATGAAGGGGGTTATATCAATGTTAAGGTGCCAAATTCTGATGGGTGGCATCTTGTAAATTCCTCCCCCGCAGGAATGGAGTTTGCAAGAAGTGGGGCTGAGCAAAAAGAAAGTTTTGGTGCTCAGGTGCTAATGTTTCCATTGCAGGAAACTGAAAGTAAAGACGAGTTTTTATCTCTTATTAAATCTGGTGTTGAGGCAGATACAGACCCAAGTCGCTTTAACATTAAACAGCTAGATTTTAGCTACACCGAGCAACGCGGCTATTCCTGTGTGGAAATAGTTAGTGAGCTTGAAGATAAGAAAGCTCTTACATCACCTGGGCATCAAGAGTCCTTGGTTTTACAGTCTGATTCTTTGTATTGCAGGCACCCAGTTCGCACGGACACTGGCTTTGCAATTATTTATTCGCATAGAGGCCCAAGCGCATATCCGAAAATGGCTGATGAAGCTAAACAGTTTATCAGTGGTGTTCAAGTGCCAAATATGTAGAGTAAGTGAAATAAATATGCCTAACAATTGCATTCAGCCGACCCATTTCCGCGGCGTTTCGTTTGTGGCGAATGCCACAAGCCTTACGCCGCTACAATGGTCGGCTGATGCTAGGCGTTAGGCGTGATAAGCAAAATTCGATCCTCCGTTCATATGCAAACCAAATAAAAGGTAAATAATGACCACAAGCCTGAGAATCTTTGTAGTAATTGGGGGTATGTTCTTGTTATCGCCTCTTGCATTTAGTGGCGACAAGTATGTTCATTTTCTAAGCAAAGGTGATAAGTGTTTGCTACGGCAAGTCGGGTCAAACTGGGATCCAGGCCGAAAAGATTATTCCGGGAAATATATCGGCGGTAAAAATACAGGGATATGCACTGTATTCATCGAGAAAAATGAGTTTGAAAAGCAATTTGAGTTTTGTTTTTTAACTGGAGTTAGGTTAGATGCCATTGGAGAAGGAATGTGCCAATTTAGCTCTGTTAATAAGGAAAAATACGCGTTCGAATGGACCGTAAAACCAGGATATCCAGGGCCTCTTAACTGTGACTGGACCTGCATAAAGAAATAAGCTAAAAAATTTTATTAAGCTTAGCCAGATGTTCTCTAGCTTTTGAAGGCCCACGCCTAACAAAGGCGTTTGAGAGGGACATGCCTCCGCGGTGTTTGGTTTGTGCTTGAATAGCACAAACCAAACACCACTACGGCATGCCCCTCAACGCGAACGTTATGTGCAAAATAATTACGAATGAAAGAACAACAAATAATCACTGAGCTGACTAATTCCGTAAGAAATACGGATAAATCATTTGCAATTGGTATTAGGCGGTGCCTTGAGGAAAAAGGAATAGCTGTGGAGAAAGTAATAATTGCAGATCTGTTTCCTGATGATTATTGTTTTGATTTTGGACTGGTAGTTACTGGCGAAGGTAATGTATTTCAATTTGGCTACGTATACCCGCCAAATGAGGAAGAAAAAGGAAAGTTCACTGAGTGGAATGAACTCACAGAAAAATGGAAGCAAACCCCGTATGCAGAACAAATCAAGGTTGCGCTATTACTTAATGAATAGAGCACATAACAAGCGCAGTAGAGCCGGACAGAATTCCGCGGTGTTTCATTTGTGGCTAAATGCCACAAGCCTCACACCGCTCCATTCTGCCGCTCACTGCGAACGTTATGTGCATTTAATAGGTGAATAATAGATAAATAGGCAGCTGAAAAATTAAGTGTTTTAATAATGCAAATTAATGCAAAACTTGATCAAAGCGTAGCCATTGTCCGAGATCATGATTCTAATGAGAATTTCGAAAATTATAGGGAAGTAATTGGAAAAATAATGGCTAGCTTGCTTATGGATATAGAAGATAAGCAATGGCGTAAATACCCAGAGCTAAGGCCGAAGCAGATGGATGGGCCATATGAAGTAGATGAGTCAATTATTGAGCCCAGGTTTTACAATTATAAGAATGAACAACAGCACATAACAAGCGCAGTAGAGCCGGACAGAATTCCGCGGCGTTTCATTTGTGGCTAAATGCCACAAGCCTCACACCGCTCCATTCTGCCGCTCACTGCGAACGTTATGCGTCTCAGGGAAAGAGTTATGAATATCTATATCAAATCGATTGTAGGCATGGGGATTCCTTTTTTCCTGATCATCACGGTTGCAAGTTTCATGTTTGGACAGGCTGAAATGGAGTTGTA
>Ga0316207_10001928_pt1 | contig 23162 bp, 20 predicted proteins | sample 6weekpyrite_MG_FD_204943 | JGI IMG/M metagenome (GOLD analysis project Ga0316207, IMG submission 204943) | Microbial mat bacterial communities from mineral coupon in-situ incubated in ocean water Damariscotta River, Maine, United States -... | ecosystem: Environmental > Aquatic > Marine >... | reverse complement strand
TATTGGTACCAACTGTTTGATTTTATTTTTATCAAAGGTATCTTCGGCCATAGTGCCTTCAATGATACCGGGGGCAATGGCATTGACTGTAATACCGCGTGAAGCGACTTCAATAGCCAATGATTTTGTTGCTCCAATAAGTCCTGCTTTTGCAGCAGCATAATTGGCTTGGCCACGATTTCCCATAACGCCCGCGATAGACGATATATTGATAACGCGCCCCCAACGTGTTTGCATCATTGGAAGTAATAAGGGCTGGGTTACATTGAAAAAGCCGTTAAGGTTTACGTCAATAACCTGATCCCATTGTTCATGCTTCATACCTGCAAGAATTGCGTCTTGATGAATACCTGCATTATTTACCAATACTTGGATAGGGCCATCTTCTAAAATTTTTTCTATTGCCGCTAATGACGTTTTTTTGTTAGTTACATCAAAGCTAACAGGTTCTGCACTACCGCCTGTTTGAATAATTCTATTGACGATATTATTTGCTTTAGAAAGGTTATTGTTTGCATGAACAATAACGTGTAAATCTATTTTTGCTAATTCTAAACAAATTGCTTCACCAATATCGCCACTGCCACCAGTGACAAGAGCACGCTTCATTTTAATTGTCATTTAATATCTTCTTTATTATGTGAGGCGGCAATCACAGTAGCTCGCCCGGAAATAAGTTTGTTATCTTCAGTTGAGACTGAAAAGTTATAGATCATATTGCCACCTTGCGAAAGTACTTTTGTGGCTTCTATGCAAAGAATATTTTGCAACTTATTGAGCTCACATAAGTGTATGGTAACGTTACGCAGAGCTGCGAGATAGCCAGAAGTCATTTGTAAACCTTGAGCTCGATCATGTAGACCACCATGTACAGCCATAGCTTGTGCGGCATATTCTATTAAGTGTATTGAAGATAAACTATTTTCACGATATAAAGGATTAGCTTCTAATAGATGAGAGTTACTATAACAAACAATACTGTCTTCATCCCATGATTCAACATGGTCAAGCAAACACATATCAAAACTATGTGGAATTAAGTTACATAATTCTTCATGTTTAATCATGCGCAATTTCTATTTTTAACTTTGAATTATTTAAATAAGGTAAAAATACTGTTGTAGATTTTTTTAAGCAGAATGCTTCAAGCAAGGGTAATGATTCAGCTATGGGGTTGCTATTTTGTAATTCATTGAGCGAAGTATTTGCGCATAAGCTTTTTTCATTTTTATCATTATTTACATTAATTTTAATAGCGGCATAGCTACTTTCAGTTTTATGTAAACTCAGTACAAATGCGGTTGCAAAAGCTTCACTAACATCGCTAATTTTATTGAATGGTGAATCAATGGCTGGAAAATCATAGGCCACAAATAATACGTCTTGTTTTTGACATAATACTTGAGTAACCGCTTCTAATAATCCACTACTAAAGGAGCACTCACCTGTTGATAGGCTGGTAGATGGCGTAGGTGAATTTGCTGCTATTGCCCAATAGCCTGAAGGTGCATTATGTACTGAGTTATGAAACTGAGTTGGTGAAATATACTTTGTATCCATATTTAATGTTTTGCAAATATGGTCAGTAATATATAAATCACCGTTCGATGAGGCGAAAATAGCGGCTAGCGCTTTATTTTTTATATTGGCTTCGTCGGCTACGTGTAATGCTAATTTAATATAGTTAGTAACTCGGCGTCGCTCATTTGCGGGTAATAATTGTGGTACTAACTTAGGGAGTTCAGAGTTTTGCCATTTTTTTTCACCCTTAAGAACAGGCAGTGCTTGTTCAAGGCCGACTAAGCCTGGTGCTGCAATACTTAAGGTATTGATGTAGATAGATTCTATTTTAATGCTCATGGATGCAGCCCTAAAATTAAACTACAGTTACTACCACCAAAGCCAAAAGAGTTGCTCAGAATATTTGTTACTTCTTGTTTGGTATTATCTAATAAAATATTGCTATTAAGAATTGGATCAAGATGAACTAAGTTTAAGTTTGCTGGCATAAATTGATTTTGAAGCGCCAGCATACAAATTAATGCTTCGGTAATTCCTGCTGCACCTAAGGTATGACCAGTCCAGCCTTTTGTTGAGCTGCAAGGTGTCTTTGAGCCAAAGATCGTTGTGACGGCTTTGTCTTCTGCAGAGTCATTAGATGGTGTTGCGGTGCCATGTAAATTTACATAGCTAATATCGGATGAAGAAAGTTCTGCGCTTGTTAAGGCTTGTTCGATTGCTCTGGCAGCTCCTCGACCTTCAGGATGAGGTGTCGACATATGGTAGGCATCACTACTTTCACCAAAACCTTTTAATGCAACAGTAGGCGATGAGCTTGAATTATCCGCTGTTTCAAGCAATGCAAACCCCGCCGCTTCACCAATACTAATACCGTCTCTATTTTCATCGTAGGGACGGCAAGGTTCAGTTGAAGTTAATTGCAGAGAATAAAATCCGTATAGCGAAATATCGGTTAATGTATCTACACCACCAACAATGGCGGCATCGCAAAATCCAGCTTCAATATGTCGATGTGCAGCGGCAAAAACTTTTGCGCTGGATGAGCAAGCTGTTGAAATAACGTGTCCAACACCGCTGAGGCCTAATGATTGCTGGCAATAGTCTAATAGTGAAGTGAAGTTATGCGTGTGCATAAAATCATAATTTTCAGGTAGGTCGCCACTTTCATCACGCTGAGAGTATGCCGTCTCAGTTGCACCGGAACCTGAAGTGCTACTGCCAAGAAACAGTCCAACGCGATCTACGCCGTATTTTTTTTTTGCTTCTAAAGCTGCATCACGAAAATTATCAGTATCGAGTGCGAGTTTAGCCAGTTGATTATTTCGACAGTTAAATTGTTTAAGTGAATCCTCTAATGCGTACTCATCAACACCTTCAACCTGACCTATCCAGGTTGAAAATTCCAGCTCTTTTGAAGGCGACAAGCCGGAGGTTTTATTTTGTAAAGCCGTTAGTGTGGCTTCTTTTCCACGACCAAGTGCATTGACCATGCTGCTTGCAGTAATAAGAAGAGGAGAAATTGGCATAATATCGCTTTCTTAGGCTTTTTCTTTATTGTTGATATTAAATACTAATGTTAATACAAAACAGCCCAAAACGCCGAGGGTGACGGTTTGCCCTAGGGCAGATAATACTGGGACAGTTGAGAAGCCAAGTATACCGAAAGTGATTAAGGTTGAGGAGGCGCTGACGAAAATTCCATGTAGGCGGTGTTGGTAATCTTCTGCGCTGGCCCAACTGCGATCAAAAAATAAGCTGTAATCCAGCCCAATACCTACAATTAATAACAGAGCCAATATGTGGAATAACGTGAGTTGAGTTCCCAACATAACCTGAATGCTAATACTGATTAACACAGCAAGAATTATTGGTAGCAAAATAGTCGCTGCGCGTAATTTTGTGCGAACAAAAAACAAAATAAGTCCGATAACCAGGGAACCAACTAGCAAACGAAATAAGGCCGTTTCCTGATAGTCCGACATTAGGGAGGAAGTTGCCTTTCTTAAATTTAGGTAATAAGGCTGAATATTCGACTTGAGAGATAACCACTGGGTAAGTTTGTCTTCACTTTGTACGCCAGTGAGACGAATAATTGAAACCCATTCATTATTTTTAAAAAATAAATCTTGTTGTATGTGGCGACCAAGCGGAGTGTTTAAAATTTCCTGAACATCAAGCGGGGATAAAGTCTTACTTTGTTCTATAGCATTAATAAAAGGACTAAAAAAGCCTTCTTTAAATGGCATAGGTGTTAATGCACGTTGTAAATTATTTTCTAAGGTATTGATGTTTGGCAGTTGTTGTTGATATATAAGTTGCTTTTTCTGGCTTGGTACAAAATCAACTACTGAATAAATATTACGCACAAGATTTTTTTCTTTTAGTGGTGTTAATTTGATTTTTAATTCTTCAGTACGCTGTAATAATAATTCAGCATTTTTATCCTTTAGTAAAAAAACATGATTAACATCAGGTGCGCCAATTGAATTGCGTAAATCTTTATCGAGTATTTTTAACTTTTCTGGAATTGGACTTAGATCAGAAATATTTTTTGATAATATTGTTGAGTGATTGTTTACCAGCACGATAGTGCAAAATATAAATATACTTATACCTGTTAATATTTTTTTATTAGATTTAAAGTTTAATTGGGATAAATAAGTCAGGTATACATGTTTTTGTTTGTTTACGTTTAACGGTAACCATGACGGAACAATCCAGCGGGTGACAAGAAGCGATACCAGTAATCCGCTGATGGCGAAAATGGAAAGTTGGGATAAGCCTGAAAAGCCAGTACCTAGCATGGCGAGATAAGCTAGCGCGGTAGTGATGACACCTAAACGTAATGTTGGCCATATAGAGAGAATAGTTTTGTGTGGGGTTATATTTTTTGTATGGTGGCTAAATAGATGTACAGGGTAATCAAGACAAACGCCCAGAAGCGTTACACCAAAAGCAATGATGATGCCGTGAACTTGTTGAAAAATAATATTTGTTACGGTTAATGCGACTATGACAGAAGATGCCAGCGGTAGCACGGCAATAAAAAATAACGGTAATGAACGATAAGCCCACCAAAATAAAGCAAACATTAAAATAAGAGCAATGCTCGACAACCACTTGGAAGTTGACTGTATTGCTTCTCTTGTTTTAACTGCCATGTTTGCGGCACCCGTTATATCAAGAAGAGAATTTTTACTGTCTATTAGATTATTAAATTCAGCGTGGATTTCTTCAATTGCACTTTGTTGTTGATCAATATTAAATGTTGTTAAATTAAGCTCGACCAGGAGTAAAGCTGCCGTTTTGTCTTTATTAAACCAAACGCCATAATGATGAGCGTTATTTCCTCTTTCTGTTAATTGCCATAAATAATTTGAAAACTGGTTTTGTGGATCGGATGATAAAGAATTTTTAAAAACATTTATTCCAGAGCGAAGTTCAGATAAGCGTTTATTTAGAGCGGCCGATAAAGATTTTTCCGTAAAATCGTTGCTTTTAGAAAGCAAGTATCGGTATTGATAAAGTGTTTTGTATTTCCCATCTATAAACTCTTTGGTATTAAGGGTTTGTTGACCATTATTAACTAATGAAAAATGATGGTTTTTTTCAAGTTTTAATTTTAGTTGATTGCTTAATTCAGCCGCAGTTTTAGCTGTATTAGCTTTAATACGCAAAATTAATAGTCGTGCAGTATTACCTTGCTGTAATTCAGAAAGTAATAGCTGTACGTTTTTGTTTTTATGATTATCAGGCATAAATTGCGTGATGTCAGAAACAACACGTAAGGTATTAAAGAGATAAAAAAGAGAAAAGCTTAACAGTCCAACCCAGATAAGGTGTGCAATATATGATGTCTTATTAAAGTTTTTCATATTTTATCGGTGATTCGATAAGAGTGTTATTGATTTGTCGCTATTGGGTTCTATGACAATGATTTTAGATAGTTTATTTTTTTCGCCAGAAAACTTAATGGATTCGATGTAAGCCAGAATATAGCTTTCATGTGGTGTGAGTGATAATGACCAGTTTGAGAGAGTTCCCGTAAAGGCGATTTTAAAATCTTTTTTGAGTGAAGCAATATCTCCAGTAAGCAGACTCATAATAGATTGAAGCAATGTTGAGAATTCAGGATGTTCATTGAGATCTACAGTATGGATTTGCGTTGCGTTTATTATTTCCAGACTTTTACCTGTTAGTTTTTGTGTGATTTTTTCAGGCTTTTGGATGAATTTATTTAAAGTGTTGGGTGCAAAAAATTCAATATAGCCAGAAGATTTTATTGGTTTATCAAGAAAAAAGGCATGCTTTTCTTCACTAAAGTCTACTGTGCTCTCTTTTTCTTGAGCAAATAGGTAAAGCAAATCAGTTAATATTTGTTTTTCTTCAACTGCATTGACAGGAACAGAACAAGAAAACATTAATAACAGAAAAATGATTTTATTGTATTTTTTTTGAGTCTTCATCGTGCCAAAAATCATAAAAATTAAACCAGTTGTACGGATATTTTTTAATATAGTATTCAATACGGTTAACATAACGTTGAGTTGTTTCTTTTACGTAGCTATCACGTTGAGCGCGAGGTATTTTTACCGCATTGGTTAGTTTTTCTATATGAATTTCATACTTGTTTTTACCACAATAAACACCACAAAAGAAGATAACCGGAACGTTAGTGATGGTTGCGAGAGTTATTGGGCCTACGGGAAAATCAGCGTCACGATTTAATAGCTGGCAGGTAATTTTTTTGTCATTTTTTACATGGCGGTCGCCCAACATACCCACCATGTCGCCTGCCATTAAGCATTCATTCATCTCTAACATAGCATTTTCATTCGCGAGATTAATGACTGATTTTTCAATATCAGGATTAAGGCTGTTAAACACTTTATTAATCATGGCATTGTGATCGTGATACATTAGAATTTTGAAGGGCATTTTGTTTTGTATTGCGAGCGCGCGTAATAATTCAAAACTACCCAAATGTGCACCCAATAATATACAGCCTTTTCCCGAGGCCTGTTGTGCTTCAATATGTTCTATACCATGAATTTTAATGTCAAAGCGATGAAATTGATCGGTAAGAAAATAAACCCGGTCTAAAATCGTCGATGAAAAACAAAAGATATGTTTCGCAATCTGCCAGGCATTTCCATTTAGGCCTGAAATTTTTTCTAAATAATGTCGAGATGCTATGCGCACTTGAGCAGATGTTAGATAAAAATATAAGGTGATAGGATACAAAAAGAAACGGGCAAAAAAACGGGAAGTATTCAAAGCAATCCAACAAATTAATTTTAATGTTGCGGGGTTGCTACGTTCTTTTTTATCTGACCAGTGCTGACTCACAGTTTACTCTTTAGATTAAGCTGGCCTGTAACGATTTTTGTATCGTTATAAAAACAATTAAAGCTGATGTTGGTATCACTTTTCTCTTTAATTTCGACAATAACCTCTTGTTCAGCTAATAAGGGTTGAGTGAATTTCACCATAGGTATTGTTGTAAGTATGAATTCAGGTTTGATTTTTTTAACAATATTGATTACTTCATCAAGAATAACGACACCGGGTACAACAGGGTTATTTGGAAAATGTCCCTTTAATGATGGGTGTGATATTGAAATAATAAACGAGTAATTCATATTTATGCCGAGTCTTTTAGAGAGCTATGGCTTCGTTGCTGCTTAAAGAGTGTAAGCAAATTTTGCCGCGGTAATTTTCCTGTCTCGTTATAGGGTAATTTTTCTACTTTAATTAGAGGTCTGGGAATAAAAGCGCGATCGATTTGACAGCTTAATAAAATATTTATGTCTTTTATGTCTAAAGTGGGTGCTATAACAAAGGCTGCAAGGCGTGTTTTTTCGTTAACGTGTTCATCTGGCATAAAAAACGCTGCGTCGTCAACACCTTCAATAGAGCAGAGTTTGATTTTTAAATCGTTTAATGAGCCGCGCTTGCCTGCAATTTTAACGAGGTCAGATTGCCTAGTTAATAAATTAAAGTGTTGTGAATCAATTTGCTGTATTTGATCGGGTAATAAAATTTCTTCCTTTGAAAAAGGTGTATGTAAACAGGTGCCGGTAAGCTTTTCAGAAAAGCTATAACCTGGCAATAGTGTCCATGCTGAATTTTTTGTTGTGCTTCGAGTAGCAACAACGCCGGCTTCACTGCAGCCATAAATTTCATGCAGGGTTGTTTTTAACTCTTTTTCGGAGTCTGTTGCAAGTTGGGTTGATAACGGTGCTGTAGCAGAAAGTATAAAATCGATTGCCGGCCATTCTAATCCTGCTTGTTTACAAGCGCGTAAATGTACGGGTGTTGTTACAAGAATTACCGGTTCATTTATAGCAGGAATTATTTGTCGAATATCATCTGGAAAAAAAGGTTTACTATTGTGAACGCACACACCTGTGACTAAAGGAAAAACAATGGTCGTTTCAAAGCCATACATGTGTTGTGGAGGTACTGTCGCAACTAAAGTATGTTGGCTGGATTGGTTTAATTTTAATTGAGTTGCGACACGTTGCGCACTATCAACAAGCATTCCCCACTGTTTAGGGTTGGCTTTTGGTTTACCGCTACTACCGGAAGTAAAAACAATGGCAGCAAGTTGAGACACATCAATTTCTAATGAGGGTGGTGAGTTTGCTATTGCTTTAGAAGCGAGTAATGATTTTATTAAACTATCATCAATCCGGTGCGAATCGTTATAGTCTTGTTCAAGATCTTCAATTTCTTTTTTAGCTCTGTTAGCGGGCATTAAAGAAATTTGTTGTTGTAAAATGCAAGCTGCAAAGCTTAGTGCAAACAGGTAGCGATCTTCACATAGGTTAATTGCATGCTTGTGTTTAGCGAGAGTCTTAGCGATTAGAGCAACATCGGCTATAAATTTTTTATGTGTAATGATCTTATCTTCATACCAAAAGATAGGCTTATCTGCTTGCGAATTTATGAGAAGAGGTAAGGTTGTCATTAGTTTAAAATTTATTTAGTTGGTGTGGTTTAATTTTTATAATTTTACGAATAAATTGAAAAAAACCACCTTCAATTTCGCCAGAAAAATAATGTTTTCGGAACATAAATTCAATAATAAAAAAGCTGCCTAATAATACATAGCTTAATACGTAAGTAAAAAATGACCAGACTTCAAGTGATGCCACGATTGCGAGAAAAGTACTCGTTATCGTCATTATTAAAAAAAAGGCAGACCATACAATGGTCAGGTTTCTATTATAGCGTAAATGACGTTCATGCAGAGTCTCTCCCAAGAGTTTGGCATAACGTGTGATTATAGGTATCTGACCTGCAAGAAGGGATTGCGCAAAAAGTATAAATAAACTGAGTAGTATGAGTATGGGAGGAAGAAAAAGGAGATATTGTCGATATGTCTGTTGCATTAAATAACTGGTTATCGCAATGATCACAACGAGTATGAGACCTGATAGCCAATGTTTATTATAAAATTTTTCTACAGCTAAAAAGGAGAATATCAACATAAGGTAGTTGATAATAATTAAAGGTTGCTCCAACCAAAGAGCGATATAGGCAGCGAGAGGGTAGGCGATGATCAGAACTATTGAGAGTTTTCTTAACATTACCGGCTCGGTTGCTAATTTTGGCGTTGTGCCTCGATATGATTCGTCAAATTACGTAATGACGAAAAAATCTGGGCATTATTTGAATCATCAGATTTTAATTGGAAGCCATATTTCTGTGTAATTGCCATTGCAAGTTCAAGCGCATCTATAGAATCTAAACCCAAACCTTCATTAAAAAGTGCTGCATCTGGCTCGATGTCTTGGGGAGCAACATCTTCTAAGGCGAGGGAATCTATAATGAGGTTCGCAATTTCGAGTTCTAAGGTAGATAGTTCTGACATAAATATGGACCTGTACTTCTTTATTTTTTAAATACGTATTAATAGCGCGACAATCCCTAATTTTACCATAAAGGGCTTATTTTATTTAAGCGTTCTTATGGAAAATAATGGTGGCGCGCCTGACAGGAGTCGAACCTGTGACCTTCGCCTTCGGAGGGCGACACTCTATCCAACTGAGCTACAGGCGCTGTACCGCGCGTAATTATATATGATTTATTCAATAGATGGCGGATTCTGGCTAGGCAGTGTTTTTTCTGTTTTATAAAGAGATATTTAACCTAAAATAACCCGGTAACATGATTAGGTGTTTAATAACTGGCTGATTTCTCGCTTTCTCGCTATACTCACGCCAAATTTTTATGTGTCGGGTTGGCGGTGTCGACTCGGCAAAACTGCTTATTTTAGGCCTGGCTATGAAGTAGCCGGGTTTAAACTGAAAAGAGGAATATATTGTGAGTGAAGAATTAGATGATCGTGGTGTAATGAGAATGCTGCTTATAGTTGTGGGTACTTTAGTGGGCTTTTTTGTTTTGATTCTCATTATCGCTCAAATGGTGACAGGTTCAGCTGACTCAAATATGGGTGTGGACAAAATGGTTGAAGCGGCGACAATTGAGCGTATTAAACCATTTGGTGAAGTTAACATTGGCTCTGCTCCGGTTGTTGTTGCGGGTGCGGTTGATGGAAAAGGGACTTATGGCTCATCTTGTGCTGCATGTCACGCTTCAGGCGCTGCGGGTTCACCTAAACTTGGTGACAAAGGCGCATGGAAAAAACGTATTGCACAAGGTATGGACACATTACTTGACCATGCTATTAACGGTTTCAAAGGTATGCCAGCGAAAGGTGGTAACGCGAGCTTAAGCGATGAAGCAGTTGAAGCAGCCGTGGAATATATGGTGAAAAAGAGTAAGTAGTTTTAACGTTTTTAGTTGTATTAAAAAAGCCGGTATAAAACCGGCTTTTTTGTGCTCGTAAGTTTTATATCATTAACTATTCGCCAGCATGCTTTTTAAATCAGCAAGGCTGGCTTTACCGCGGGCTTTTTTTTCTTCTTCAGGCAATTCAATGCCCGCGCCACTCCATTGCAAAAGTTCTTCAGGTAATTCTTCGAGGAAGCGGCTGGGTTCGCAATCAATAATTTCACCATAACGTTTTCGTTTGCTGGCAAAGCTAATGGTTAAGGTTTTGCGCGCGCGGGTGATGCCAACATAAGCAAGGCGGCGTTCTTCTTCTATATTATCTTCTTCAATGCTTGCGCGATGCGGTAATATTTCTTCTTCCACACCAACTAAATAAACATGTGGAAATTCGAGCCCCTTGGATGCATGCAAGGTCATTAGATGAACTTTGTTCTCATCATTGCTTTCATTATCTTTTTCTAAGGTGTCGAGTAAGGTGAGCTTAGCCACCAGCGTTGCAAGATCAGCTTCAGGGTCTTTTTGCGATAAACGCTCTAACCAACCAACGAGTTCATTAACATTATCCATTCGACGTACGGCATCGGCTTCATCTTTACTGGTGTCGATAAGCCAGCGTTCATAATCAATATCAGCAATAAGCTCTTTAACGATAGTTGCTGGATTCTCACCTTCAGCAGGAGATTCAGTTCGCAAAGCATAATCTTTTATCCACTCAGCAAAGCTTGATAAATTTGTGCTGGCGCGGTTACCGACGCTTTCTCTCAAGAAGGAATCAAAGCAAGCTGAAAATAAACTGTGATTATACTTACTACAAAAATTACTGAGCTTTTCTAAACTGGTCGGGCCAATTTCACGACGCGGGACATTGGCAATACGTAAAAAAGCATTATCATCATCCGGGTTTGCGATTAGGCGAAGATACGACATGATGTCTTTAATTTCACTATAAGCAAAAAAGGACATGCCACCGCTTAAATAATAAGGAATATTGTTTTCACGTAACATACGTTCAAATACGCGCGATTGATGATTGCCACGATAAAGAATGGCGTAGTCTTTATGATCGGTACGGTTTACAAATTGGTGATGATTAAGTTCAGCAACAATTTGATCGGCTTCATCATCTTCATGACGACAACGGATCACTTTAACCGCCTGTCCAAAGCCTAAATCACTCCAGAGACTTTTTTCAAAAATATGTTGGTTGTTTGCTATCAGGCTATTTGCGCATTGTAAGATGCAACCTGTTGAACGATAGTTTTGCTCTAACTTAATTACATTAAGCATCGGAAAATCTTCTTTTAATAAATTTAGATTTTCCGGTTGCGCACCACGCCAGGAATAAACAGATTGATCGTCATCACCCACAACGGTTAGGTTGGCGATTTTGCCGACGATTAATTTAACGAGTTCGTATTGTGTTGCATTGGTATCTTGATATTCATCAACGAGTAAATAACGAATTTGATTTTTCCAACGCTCATTAACCTCAGGCTCATCACGAAAGAGTAAAACAGGAATCATGATGAGATCATCAAAGTCAACCGCGTTATAAGTTTGTAAGTGATGGTTGTATTGCTCGTAAACCGTTGCAGCTACAGTGAGAAGTGGATCTCCATTCGCTTCTTGTAGTGCTTGGTCGGGTAAAACAAAAGCATTTTTCCAGCGAGATATTTGCCATAAAATGCTATCTGTTTTTCCATCGGGATCAGCAAAGGCGAGTTTCATTAATTGTTTAATGAGGGCTAAGGAGTCCTGGTTATCGTAAATTGAAAAACCTTTTTTATAAGGAAGGTTATCCAGTTCTTTGCGAATAATATCCAGGCCTAGGGTATGAAAAGTAGAAACACGTAAGCCTTTGCTTTTTTCTTTGCCTAATAATTTTGCAACACGGTTTTGCATTTCACGTGCAGATTTATTGGTAAAGGTCACTGCCGCAATATTTTTTGGACTGATCTCACACTGTTCAATCAGATAAGCAATTTTTTTTGTAATAACACCGGTCTTGCCACTACCTGCACCGGCTAAAACAAGGCAGGGCCCATCGATATATTTAACAGCAGAATTTTGTTGCGGATTTAACTTCACGAAGAATAATTAGCCTGACTATAGCGAAAAAACAAAGCACTATTTTATGCTGAAGTGGGACGAAGGTCGATGTTGACATTCTTTGTTATGAGTGCGTTGTTTGCTAAGAAGCAAAACCCCGGTCGAGGCGACGATAGCCTATGGCTTCGCTGATGTGTTGCGAAGAAATGGCATTTTCGTTATTTAAGTCTGCAATGGTACGCGCTACTTTTAAAATACGATTATGCGAACGCGCTGATAGCCCGAGTCGGGAGACGGCTTGTTCTAATAATTGTGTTGCTGTTTTATCGAGTTGGCAGAATTTTTTAATATCGTGAGTCGTCATTTGCGCATTCACATGTTGGCTGCGCTGTAATTGTCGTTGGTGCGCTTGCATTACGCGCTCGCGTACCGCCTGGCTATTTTCTTCTTTATTCTCGTTTGATTGAATATCTTTTAGCGGCACGGGCGGAACTTCAATATGCATATCGATACGATCAAGCAATGGCCCTGAAATTCGTGAACGGTAGCGTTGGATTTGATCGGGGGTGCAGTGACAGCGTCCATTTGGGTGACTTAAATAACCACAAGGACACGGATTCATTGCGGCGATTAATTGGAAGCGTGCGGGAAACTCCGCTTGTCGCGTTGCACGCGAAATAACAATTTTTCCAGATTCTAAAGGCTCGCGTAACACCTCTAACACACGCCGATCAAATTCGGGCAACTCATCTAAAAAGAGCACGCCGTTATGGGCCAACGAAATTTCTCCCGGTTGTGGGTGGCTACCACCACCCACTAAAGCGACGCCCGAAGCCGTATGGTGGGGTGCACGAAAGCTACGCTGTTTCCAGCTCTTTAGTTTAAAGCCCTGAAAACTGATGGATTGAATGGAGGCACTTTCTAAGGCTTCTTTTTCTGTCATCGAAGGTAAAATACCGGGCAGGCGTGTGGCGAGCATGGTTTTCCCTGTGCCCGGTGGGCCGAGTAAAATCAGGTTATGTCCACCAGCTGCCGCAATTTCAATCGCTCGTTTAGCGTGGTGTTGCCCAACAACATCAGATAAATCATCAATACTTTGTAAGGCTGAAGAAAGGCTATTTTCTTTATCAGGAAGAATATGAGCAAAATCTTCTTGGCCATTTAATTTTGCACAGACTTGTAGCAAATGCGAATAATGACAAACTTCAAGATCACTGACCAGTGCAGCTTCATATGCATTTTCATTCGGTAGAATTAATGCTCGTGATTTATTTCGGCACTGCACTGCGGCGGGCAATACACCGCGAACTTCTCGGAGTTCACCGCTTAATGCCAGCTCTCCAATAAACTCAAACTGCTCAAGTTTATCCGAAGGAATTTGGCCAGAGGCAGCAAGAATGCCAATGGCAATCGCCAGATCAAAACGGCTGCCTTCTTTGGGCAAATCTGCTGGCGCGAGATTGATGGTGATACGGCGCGCAGGAAAATCAAATTGACTATTTATTAATGCTGCTCGAACACGATCTTTGCTTTCTTTCACCTCGGTATCGGCGAGTCCAACAATCGATAAACTCGGCAAACCATTAGATAAATGTACTTCAATAGTGACTTGGGGAGATTTAATCCCAACTTGGGCACGAGAAAAAACAGTGGCGAGAGACATAGCTTCCTTTCTTAATATTGACGACTTAATCCTTTAAGCCTACGTGAAATGACTTTACCTCTTTTCATGTGGAGGAACAAGAATGAAAATAAAGTTAGGTGTCGTCCTCGATAATTTTTTTATTTAAATTTATACAGCTTTGCGTGGCTGCCGAAGGTTAAAAATTAAAACAGCTGCTAAAAGAGCTTATTTTATAGTTTAGATTCAAGTTGTTTAATGATTTTTTCCATCTCATCTACTTTGCTACGTGTCTTTTGTAACACAGCAGCCTGAACATCAAATTCATGGCGGGTCACAATATCCATTTTCTTTAATGCCGATGAGAGATTCTGGCGCAAATAATCTTGCACCTCATCGCCCAGCGGGCCCACTTTTCCGGGTAGGTTACCAACAACAGATTGGATGAGTTTATCAATGTCGGGTATTTGCATAATTTAGCCATTCAAAGGTTAATGTAGCTTGGTATTTTACATAAATTACGCTAGTTTGTACCACAGAGAAGCTGTTGTAATGGACAATAAATAATGTCCAAAAATAATTAAAACTGGAGTTTAGAAACATGAAAATAAAAGGGTTGCTTGTGCCGTTAGTCGTGAGCGCGGCAGTATTATTGCCATCAAGTATCGCGTATGCCGCTGAAAGCTCATCAAGCGTTTCTTTAACGAGCAATTATGTTTTTCGTGGACAAACCCAAACAAAAGATGACCCAGCAGTGCAGGCTGATTTTTTGTTAGAACAAGAAGAAAATGAGGGGTGGTATACAGGTGCATTTGCATCAACGGTGGCCAAAGGGCTAGAGCTTGATGTCTTCGCTGGCTGGAAAGGACTTTTTAGCCAGCAAAGCAATATGGGCTATGATGTCGGTATCATTCGTTATATTTATACTAAAAGCTCATTTAGCCCGGATATTACAGAATTATATGCTGGCGTAAATTATGAAACAGCTTACGTTAAGCTCTATAACGGCCAGGGATCGGGGATCAGCAGTTATAATTACCTTGATATTGGCGCCTCATTTATTGTGCTTGATGATCTTGATTTAGAGTTACATTTTGGTCGCTACATCTCATCGCCAAGTAGTAGCGATGTAAGCGCAAACCTCGCATTTGATGTTAAAGATTTTAATATGAATCTCGGTGTTACCTATGAGAATGAGGGCGCTGATAATGATGTTGTCTTTTTCGTAACGGTTGGAAAATCATTTGAATAATTAATTGTAGCGTTTCTTCTAACATTATGATTACTTTTTGAGCATGCTTTATAAATAAATTAGTGCACATCCTATGAGCGCTGGATTACATATTTGCACCATTATGATGCGGCTCTATAAAGGTAAAAAATTATTTTAATGTTATCTTCTTGTTTATTATGACTTTATTTGTCTGGCATTACTTTTGCTTCTAGTAATGCTAGGTGAGTGTTCAATGACAGATAATTGTCAAAATCTACCTGTATAAAAATAGATAGCTAGGGTTCCGGTTCTTACATATAAATGTTTAAGGATGGCTGGTCCGAGAGCTGTCAACCTGCCTTTTAAACTCTGGCAGGTTACACGGAGGGATAAAAGCCCGGGAGGATACAATGATATTGTCGTTGAACCTCTTTAAATATCTCGTGTAACTTGTTGGAGAAATCAATGAAAAATCTTTATAAGAAAATACTTGTTTTATTAGTATTGCCTATGTGCGTACTCATCACTCAACCTGTGATGGCAAAAGATTCATTTAAAGTAGCTTGGACTATCTATGTCGGTTGGATGCCATGGGATTACGCTAACAATGCAGGTATTGTTAGAAAATGGGCTGATAAATACGATATCAATATTGAAGTTACACAAATCAACGATTATGTAGAATCGATTAACCAATATACTTCAGGTGGGTTTGATGCCTGTGTTATGACCAATATGGATGCGTTAACGATACCTGCAGCAAGTGGTGTTGACAGTACAGCATTAATTGTTGGTGATTTCTCTAATGGTAATGATGCCGTTATTCTTAAAAACAAAAAATCTTTAAAAGATATTGAAGGCCAAAATGTTAATTTAGTTGAGTTAAGTGTGTCACATTACTTACTTGCTCGCGGCTTGGAATCTGTTGGTTTGGCAGAAAAAGATATTAAAGTAGTCAATACATCAGATGCCGATATGGTAGCGGTTTACGGTACCAAAGATGTTAGTGCGGTAACGACATGGAATCCTTTAGTTAGTGAAATAATGAATATGCCTGGCAGTAACAAGGTATTTGATTCGAGTCAGATACCAGGTGAGATTATTGATCTCATGGTTGTTAATACTGAAACGTTAAAGAAAAATCCTAAATTAGGAAAAGCGTTAACAGGTGCATGGTATGAAATCATGGCTGTAATGTCAGGAAAAGATAAGAAAGCAAAAGATGCAAAAATTGCAATGGGAAAAGCTTCTGGTACTGATTTGAAAGGTTATAACGCTCAGTTAGCATCAACAAAAATGTTTTACAAAGCGGCAGATGCAGTTGCATTTACTAAGAGTAAAGAGCTGAAGTCAACAATGGCTAAAGTAGCAAAATTTTCTTTCGACCATGGAATTTTAGGCGATGGCGCACCTGATGCAGGATTTATTGGTATCGAAACACCTGCAGGTATTTATGGTGACATGAAAAACGTTAAGTTGCGTTTTAATCCATCATTTATGCAAATGGCTGCCGACGGCAAGCTTTAATCTAAATGGTAAGGGTTGATGAAAATCGACCCTTACATCACTTCTACCAAAGTTTATATTTATGAAACGTTTAATAAATCGATACCCTGATCGAACGTTAAAACTAATGTTAGGTGCTTTGCCTTTTATTATTATTTTTATTGCATATATCATGGCATCGAATGCGCGATTAGAAGAAAATTCGCGCGATAAATTATTGCCTTCGCTATCAAGTATGACCAAGGCCGTAGATAAGCTAGCTATGCAGCCGAGCAAGCGTAGTGGTGAATATCTTTTTTGGAGCGATACTGAATCTAGCTTAACACGGCTTGGTTTGGGAATTGGTATTAGCGCATTAATTGGTTTGATATTCGGTATTGTGAATGGCGCCATCCCTTATGTTAGAGCTAATCTTTCTCCTTTTATAACCGCCATCTCTCTGGTGCCTCCCTTAGCAGTACTACCGATATTATTTATTGCATTCGGGTTGGGAGAGTTATCTAAGGTTGTTTTAATTGCTATCGGAATAACGCCATTCATTATTCGAGACATGCAAAGGAATGTGATGGAATTACCATCTGAACAAATGATTAAGGCGCAGACACTTGGCGCATCAACCTGGCTTATTATTGTTCGCGTTGTTTTGCCACAAGTGTTACCACGATTGATTGGTGCATTACGTTTGTCATTGGGAGCGGCGTGGTTGTTCCTCATTGCCGCAGAAGCTATCGCTTCAACTGATGGTTTAGGCTACCGTATATTTTTGGTGCGACGTTACTTGGCGATGGATATTATTCTACCTTATGTCGTTTGGATAACCTTCCTTTCATTTTTCATAGATTATGTATTAAAAACATTATCTGAACGTTTGTTTCCGTGGTTTCACGCGGAGGATAAATAAATGGCAATGATCGAAGCTAAAAACTTGTGGAAGGAATATGGCGATAACGTTGTATTAGAGCAAGTGAACGTAAAGGTTGAAGAAGGCGAGTTCATTACAGTTGTTGGTACATCGGGTTGTGGTAAGACAACATTTTTAAAAATGTTACTTGGCATTGAACAACCAACACGAGGCGAGTTGTTGCTTGATGGAAAAACCTTCCCTGATGAGCCAGGTGAAGATCGGGGTATTGTATTTCAAAAATATTCAGTATTCCCACATCTCACCGTATTAAAAAACACCATGCTTGCAGTAGAGTTTGAGCAAGCACCATTGCTTGGAAAATTGTTTGGTAAAAAAAGACAACAGGCTGAAAGCGAGGCCCGTGAGATCCTTCAATTGGTTGGACTTGAGAATGCATTGGACCGTTATCCACATGAACTATCGGGAGGCATGCAGCAACGTTTAGCAATTGCCCAGGCTCTTATGAAAAAACCACGTATTTTATTATTAGACGAACCTTTTGGTGCGTTAGATCCTGGTATTCGTGCAGATATGCATGAATTAATTCAAAGTTTATGGAAAAAAACCGGACTGACTATTTTTATGATCACACATGATTTAGCAGAAGGTTTTTATCTTGGCACAAGATTGTGGGTGTTCGATAAAATTCGTTTGGATGCACAGAATATGAATGCCTATGGTGCCTGCGTTACTTATGATATTCCGGTAGGCAAAACGGATACTGAAACATTTGATGATATTGACAATTCACTGGATAAAAGCAGAAAAGTCTTGTTGAATTAAGAGGAAAGATTATGAGCGATAAAATTTTATATGAAGATGAAATTCCCGGTGGCGCACACTGGTCGATGTTAATGCGAGCTGGTACGAGTTTAAAGCTCATTGACAAATTAGGTGGTGCAAATGTTGGGATGTTATTTTATAACCCGGAAAATAAGCTGGAACGCTATAACGCACCAGACACTTTAAAATGCCAACATACTTTTAAGCTGACACGAGGAAACTGTTTGTACTCTGATATGGGGCGAATATTTTGTTCGATTATTGATGACAGCGTTGGTTGGCATGATACCGTTGGTGCAAACACCACAAAGAAAATTGTTGCTGAAAAATGGGGCGAACATGACTATCAGAAATATAAAAATGACTGGTATTTAAACGGAAATGATAGCTTTTTAGTTGAGCTGGCCAAGTACGGTATGAACGAACGAGACATGGCAGCAAACTTGAACCTATTTAGTAAAGTCGTCGCTGATGAAGAAGGCAGTATGTCTTTTGTAGAAGAAAACAGTAAATCAGGAGATAGTATTGAGTTACGTTTTGAGATGGACACGCTGGTTTTATTTCATACTTGTCCGCATCCTATGAATGTAGCAAAGGAATATCCGAAACGTCCTGTTATTTATCAAATTAGCAAAGCTGATGCGGTGAGCGAGGATGATTACTGTAGAAATTTCCGTGAAGAAAATCAACGCGGTTTTAAGAATACTGAATTATACAATATCGGTTGTGGGTGATAGAACATGATTAAAGAAAGTAAGCTATTAGTTGAGAAAGCAAATTTTCGTGAAGTCGTAAAGGCCGGCGATTATTTTATCAAAGTCGTTGAACAAGGACAGACATTTCGTATTCTTGATGTTGAAGGTAATCAGGCAGCGGATACGCTATTTTATAATGCCCAAAACCCAGCAGAACGATATAGCGCGATGGATACAATACGTGAACAAGGAAATATTTATTTAACGGCGGGTAGTAAGCTGTTATCTAACGAGTGCAATGAAATGCTTGAAATAGTAGCAGATACCTGCGGACGACACGATACGATTGGCGGAGCATGTGCAACCGAAAGTAATACCGTGCGATATTCTCTCGATAAAAAATGTATGCATGCATGTCGCGATAGCTGGATGCTCGCAGTGGCTGAGCATGAGGAGTTTGGGATAGAAAAACGTGATATTACACATAACATTAATTTTTTTATGAATGTACCAGCAACTAAGGAAGGAGGTCTTACCTTTGAAGATGGCATATCTGCTCCTGGAAAATATGTTGAAATGAAAGCATGCATGGATACGATTGTTCTTATCTCAAATTGTCCGCAATTAAATAATCCTTGTAATGCTTATAACCCGACACCGATTGAAGTACTTATTTGGGATTAATTTTTTTTAATTATTCTATTCAGTGGGACGGCCCATTGATTCTTTAGTAACGGCAGGACGACCTGCCATACAAGAAAGCAATTATTATGTTCACTAAAATTCTCATTGCTAATCGTGGCGCAATTGCCACAAGAATAATTCGTACACTTAAACAGATGGAATGCCAGTCTGTTGCTATTTACAATGATGCCGATGCCGATTCATTACATGTTCAACAGGCTGATGAAAGTTTTTCATTAGGCGAAGGGCGTGCTGTTGATACCTATCTTAACCAAGATAAAATTTTTGAGATCATCAAAGAAACAGGCGCAGAAGCTGTTCATCCAGGCTATGGGTTTTTAAGTGAAAATCCTGAGTTTGTTGAGCGTTGTGAAAAAAATGGTATTGCTTTTATTGGCCCAACAACAGAGCAAATGAATGCTTTTGGGTTAAAGCACACTGCACGACAGTTAGCACAAGATAATAACATTCCTTTATTACCGGGTACTGGCCTACTCGACAATGTAAAGCAAGCGCTTAGCGAAGCTGAAAGCATTGGTTATCCCGTTATGTTGAAGAGTACCGCGGGTGGCGGTGGTATTGGGATGCAGCTTTGCTGGAATAAAGATGAGCTCGAAAAAGCCTATGATTCAGTCCGCAGGCTGAGTGAAAATAATTTTTCCAACAGTGGCGTCTTTATTGAAAAATTTATCGAATATGCGCGCCATATTGAAGTGCAAATGTTTGGTGATGGCAAAGGCAAAGCGATTGCGTTGGGCGAGCGGGATTGCTCAACCCAACGTCGTAATCAAAAAGTAATTGAGGAAACACCCGCGCCGAATCTCACGGATACGGTTAGAAAAGAATTATTCGATACTGCTATTCGCTTAGTTGAAGCCGTTAATTATCGAAATGTGGGTACCGTTGAATTTGTCTACGATCAAAAATCAGATAAATTTTATTTTCTGGAAGTGAATACACGCTTACAAGTTGAGCACGGCGTTACGGAGCAGGCATTCAATGTTGATCTTGTTGAATGGATGATAAGGTTGTCAGCGAATGAACTCGATGAGCTGGATGTATTATCTGAAAATTTACAATCCAATGGTCATGCAATTCAGGCTCGTATTTATGCAGAGGATCCAAACAAAGATTTTCAACCGAGTGCAGGCTTACTCAGTGAAGTTGAATTTCCAGATAAAAACAATTTACGTATTGATCACTGGTTAGAAACAGGTATTGAAGTACCCTCATTATTTGATCCCATGCTGGCAAAAATCATTGTTAGTGCAAATAATCGTGCAGATGCAATTAAGCAATTGGATATCGTGTTATCGGAAACAACACTCTATGGCATAGAAACAAATAAAGAATACGTACGAGAAATTTTAAACACTGATGTTTTTAAAAAGGGTGATACTTTTACCCGTTACCTAAATGAATTTAAAACTCATCCTTGTTCAATTGATGTTTTGAGTTCTGGCACTTTAACGACGATTCAGGATTTCCCCGGACGCTCAGGTCACTGGAATATCGGTGTGCCACCTTCAGGCCCGTTTGATCAATATTCATTTAATCTGGGTAACCGCTTACTCAACAATCAACAAAGTGCCGCCGGTTTAGAGATCACGCTTAATGGGCCGACATTGCGTTTTAATAGTGATACGCAAATTGTACTGACCGGTGCTGAGATGGATGTGCATCTTGATGATGTCAGTATAAATTTTTGGCAAGTGATAAATATTAAAGCGGGTCAAACGCTAAAAATTGGTAAGGCAATATCAGCGGGTGCACGCTCTTACTTATGTATTAAAGAAGGGTTTAATTGTCCAGATTATCTTGGTTCTAAATCAACTTTTACCTTAGGACAATTTGGCGGGCATGCGGGTCGAGCCATTCGCGTTGGTGATGTCTTACACTTTAATGCGCTTAATGAGAAAGAAGCGAGCAAAGAATTACCTGCCGCATTAAAACCAAAAATCACAAATGAATGGGAAATACGCGTTATTTATGGTCCTCATGGCGCACCTGATTTTTTTAGTGGTAATGATATAAAGGTATTTTTTGATGCAGATTGGGAAGTGCATTACAACTCAAGTCGTACTGGTGTTCGATTAGTTGGTCCTAAACCTGAATGGGCACGAAGCGATGGTGGGGAAGCCGGTATGCATCCATCAAACATTCATGATAATGCTTATGCAATAGGTACCATCGATTTCACCGGTGATATGCCGGTTATCCTTGGGCCCGATGGCCCATCATTAGGTGGTTTTGTTTGCCCCGCTACAACGATATCAACAGACCTTTGGAAGTTAGGCCAGCTAAAAGCAGGTGATAAAGTAAAATTTATTCCGGTAACTATTAATGATGCCGTTGCACTTGAAAAAGCACAAATAGAGTCTCTTGCCAAAATGGAAGATGTGCGCCATGAAATACCAACAACAAAAATCACAACACCGATTATTAAAACGATTGATAAAAACCAATGTGGTGTGCAGATTGTCTATAGACCTTCTGGTGATAAATATTTGTTGGTCGAGTTTGGCGAACTAGTACTTGATATTGAATTACGTTTTCGTGTTCATGCATTAATGCTCTCTTTGCAGGACGATACTCCAGAAGGTGTGTTGGAATTAACGCCGGGTATTCGTTCATTACAAGTTCATTATGACAGTCAGGTTATTTCTGTTAACCAATTAATTGATGTGCTTGATAAACAGATTGCAGCACTAAAAAACATTGATGATCTTGAGGTACCTGCCCGTGTTGTTCATATTCCATTAAGTTGGAATGACGATGCTTGTCAAATAGCAATCGATAAGTACATGCAATCAGTACGTAAAGATGCTCCATGGTGTCCAAGTAATATTGAATTTATTCGTCGTATTAATGGCCTAGATGATATCCAACAAGTTAAAGATATTGTTTTTGACGCCAGTTATTTAGTGATGGGGTTGGGGGATGTTTATTTAGGCGCACCAGTCGCGACACCAATAGATCCAAGGCACCGCCTTGTAACGACCAAATATAATCCTGCAAGAACATGGACAGCTGAAAATTCAGTGGGTATCGGGGGCTCGTATATGTGTGTCTATGGTATGGAGGGACCGGGGGGATACCAGTTTGTTGGTCGTACTTTACAAATGTGGAACCGTTATCATAAAACAAAAGAATTCACTCAGCCTTGGTTGTTACGTTTTTTTGATCAGATAAAATTTTATGAAGTGAGTGCAGATGAATTAAAGGATATTAGGCATGATTTTCCTAAAGGCCGTTATGAAATTAAAATTGAAGAAACGCGCTTTAACTTGAAAGAATATCTTGGCTTTTTAAATGAAAAAGAAACTGAAATAAAGCGGTTTACAGACAAACGTGAAAAAGCCTTTGCTGAAGAATTGCAACGGT
>Ga0316207_10001927_pt1 | contig 23169 bp, 23 predicted proteins | sample 6weekpyrite_MG_FD_204943 | JGI IMG/M metagenome (GOLD analysis project Ga0316207, IMG submission 204943) | Microbial mat bacterial communities from mineral coupon in-situ incubated in ocean water Damariscotta River, Maine, United States -... | ecosystem: Environmental > Aquatic > Marine >... | reverse complement strand
GTTCAGGAATGATACGGCCAGATATGGCAACCATGTTGGCATACATTGCAACAGATGCAAAAGTAGAGCAGCCATTATTGCAACAATGTTTAGTCGAAGCGGTAAATCATTCATTTAACCGGATCACGGTTGATGGTGATACCTCGACAAATGACTCGGCTATTTTGATGGCGACTGGACAGTCTAATATTGAATTAAAACAAGACTCAGGTTCTCTTGCCTTATTCCAACAAGCATTAACAAATGTTTGTGAAGAGTTAGCCAAAGAAATGATTCGTGATGGTGAAGGAGCAACAAAATTAATTAGTGTTGCAGTTTCGGGTTGTAAAAATGAACAAGAAGCAAAAGACGTTGCTTATACTGTTGCGCATTCACCATTAGTCAAAACCGCTTTCTTTGCAAGCGATCCTAACTGGGGACGGATTTTGGCGGCCGTTGGTCGGGCCGGTATTACTGATTTTGATTTATCTAAAGTTAATATTGAACTGGATGATGTCAGTATTGTTCATAACGGTGAAAAATCAGCGGACTATACTGAAGAACGTGGACAGGCAATTATGGATCAAAGTGATATTACGATTCATATTGATTTAGCGCGTGGCGATAATCATATAACGGTTTGGACCTGTGATTTTTCTTATGACTATGTTCGGATTAATGCAGAATATCGTACTTAAAAAGAATGCCTGCCGATCATAAAGCTGTTCATGTTGCTGTTGCTGTAATCGAAAATGATGATGGGCAGTTTTTAATCGCAAAGCGGCCAGACAATTTACATCAGGGTGGACTATGGGAATTCCCTGGTGGCAAAGTCGAAACAAACGAATCAGTTTTTCAAGCTTTAAAACGCGAATTACTCGAAGAAGTTAATATCTCAATTTCACAGGCAAGCCCTCTTGTTCGTATTCCCTTCGCCTATGAAGACAAAACGGTTTTATTAGATGTTTGGCGTGTGAGTGAATTTTCAGGAAATGCTTTCGGTAAAGAAGGGCAACAAATTTCCTGGGTAGAAAAAAGCGATTTTTCTTTTTATCAATTTCCTATAGCCAATAAAGCGATTATTAATGCGATCCAATTACCTGATCAATATATGATTTCGGGTGAGTTTAAAAATAAAGAAATGCTGTTAGATTATGTTCAGTTAGGGTTAGAACAAGGTATTAGGCTTATACAGTTTCGAGCACATCATTTAGATGAAATGCTTTATTTTGAGCTGGCAAAAGAAATATATCCACTTTGTATGAATTTTAATGCCAAACTTTTATTAAATACTTCTCTTCTAAAATATAAAAAATATCACGCCAAAAAATTTAGTCATGGCTTGCACCTAAATTCAAAAGAAGTTAAATCTTTCTTGCCCTCAGAACTCGATGATGAGTTACTTGTTGCAACATCAGTACATAATCAAGATGAATTGTTGTTAGCTGAAAAGAAAAAAGTTGATTTTTGTGTTTTATCACCCATAAAGACTACTTTATCTCATCCAGGCTCGTTGCCCTTAGGTTGGGATAAATTTAAACAATTAACAGAACAAGCTGCTATTCCTGTTTACGCTTTAGGAGGAATGAGTGAATGTGATTTGGAATTAGCGAAGGAGTGCGGTGGTCAAGGTATTAGTGCTATCGGTACTTTTTGGGGAAAGGAGTTTTCTTAATTTGCTATGTTTGCTTTGAAAAATAAACTCCTAATTTTTGTTCTTTTTATAACTATTATTAGCACTTTGTTTGTAGTGGCAGATAAATACAATGTTGATAATGCAGAGAAGGAACTGATTCAAGTTTTTTTTGAGAACTGCCAGGTTCAAGATAACCCCTGCGTTGTAACTGTTGATGATTTAAAGATTTATATTTCTTTCGAAAAGAATATTTATTATTTAAAGCCCTTTAATATTTCTATTTCTACATTAAATACTTCAGATTTAACTTCAATTTACGTTGATTTTAAAATGAAAAATATGGATATGGGGGTAAATCGATTCCAATTAAAACGTGATCCTCAAAAGTCTGGGTATTGGCAAGGGATAGCGTTGTTGCCTATTTGTGTGACTGGTCGGGCTGACTGGTATTCTGAATTAGAAGTGACGACAAAAAAAGGACGCTATCAAATAATTTTACCGATATTCGTTAAGCAACCAGCCAGGTAGTCTTTCAGCGTTCATTATCGTTTGATAAAGATAATTCTTTACTAAAAGGTGTTTCTTCGCCAGCAATAGCGTGTTTTTCACTGGCCCAATCACCCAGGTCGATTAATTGACAACGTTTGCTGCAAAAGGGACGAAACGGAGAGTCTTTACACCACTCGACAGTTGTTTGGCAGCTTGGGCATTTTACGAGCTTATTCATAAAGCACAACACACAAGTAAAAATTTAATATCTTCCTGGGATTGAATAGGGCGTTCAGAATCTTGAGGTTGCATAAAACGAATCGAGAAGCGTTGTTTACCACCACTAATTTCTGGAAAACACTCAAGGGAATTTTCTATGCCGACGCGGATAAGTTGAACCGGTGCATTGCTTTCAATACTCTGTTGATAGAACCCTTTTTCAGCCGTCATATCATCAGCGTAGCTACTTTCGCGAATAATATCGAGAATGAGGCTTATTGGTTGAGAGATGACTTCAAGTTTATCCATCCATTCTTCTAACTTTTCGATACGCTTTTCAGGTGCTTGTTGTAACCAATGATGTAATAGTGGAATATCAAAGTCACAGCTACCACCAACAACACTACTGCGTTGCCGTAAATTACTGAGTAAGTCGTGGTCGCGGATATTTTGACCCAGTTGGCCACTAAGCGCGAGGATATTTTCTTGCGATGTTTTAATTTGTTTTAGAACATTGTTCAACTGCTCTTTGTCTACACCGGGAAGGTCTGATAAAGCTGCCAGTGTTTTTTCTTGCCGTTCTAATTCTTTTAATAATTCTGTTTTGAGATCGTTGCGGGATAAAACATCAAGAATAGCGGTAATATTGGTTAATGTGGAGCGACTGTCCCAAATTGAATAGCCACGCAGAGTATATGCAGCATGCTTGAAGAGGTGCTCTAGCCGTAGAAAGCTCCGCATTCTTTCATTTAAAGGTTGTTCGTAAAAAATTATTTCGCTCATTATTTTGTCGCGCTGGCCAGAATAAGAGGATTTTGAGCGAGTTAGTGGAAATTATCAACCATTTGTACAGAAAACGGATGATTACTTTGATAGTTCGAGATATTGCAGGTGTAACTTATTAACTTCTTGATTAAGCTGATCAAGGTTTCCTGTATTAGAAATAATATCATCAGCTGAATTTAGCCGGGTTTGGCGAGAGACCTGGTTATTGATAATATTGTTGACTGTTTTTTCATCAATTTTATCCCGTTCTTTTACCCGCTTTATTTGCATTTCTGATGTGGTATCAACAGTTGCAATACGATCAAAGTGAAGTTTTTTATCTTCAGAGGCCATCTCGAATAACAGAGGAACAACGACAATACAGTAGGCTGAGTTGAGCGACTCAAGCTGAGAGATAACTTCTTGCCAAATAATCGGGTGGAGTAGCGCTTCAAGTTGTAAACGTTTTTCAGATGAAGAGAATATAATTTGTCGAAGTTTTGAGCGGTTTATAGCTTTGTCTTCGTCTAATATTTCTTCACCAAATAATTTAATAATTTCTGTATATGCTGGTTTATCTTTTTCAACAACTTGGCGAGAAATGATATCGGTGTCAATGACGGGAATATTTTTGGATTTAAAAATATCTGATACGGTTGTTTTTCCGCTACCAATTCCTCCTGTTAATGCAATCACAAACATTAACTTATCCAGTTTAGATAAGCTTGATTAATATCATTACCCCATAGTAGTGCTATCCAACCAGCAATAGCCAAGTAAGGGCCAAAAGGAATAGGGATTTCACGTTTATGGTTTTTAAATATCATAAGAGAAATACCCATGATAGAACCGACTAGTGAAGAAAGAATAATGATTAGTGGTAAAAACTGCCATCCCATCCAGGCACCCAACAAGGCTAAAAGTTTAAAATCACCATAACCCATCCCTTCTTTTTTTGTTAACAGTTTAAATAAATGATGAACAGCCCATAAAATAAGGTAACCGGCAATTGCCCCTAATACTGCTGAATTAATATCGGTAAATGTTCCATTTAAATTTAAGAGTAAGCCTAACCATAAAAAGGGCAGTGTGATTTGATCTGGAAGGTACTGGGTATCGTAATCAATCCATGCCAGAGAAATTAGTGCCCAAGTCAAAAATATCGCTGATATGGCTGCAAGTGAAAATCCTAATTGCCAGGCACAGGTTGCGGCCATGACGGCACTTAATAATTCTATAAAGGGGTAACGAAACGAAATCGCTGTTTTGCAATTGGAGCATTTTGCTTTAAGAAAAAGATAACTAATAACGGGAATATTTTCCCAGGCACGAATTTTATGACCACAGCTGGGGCAGGTCGAGTCGGGTTTAGATAAATTAAAAGGTTCAGCGGGTTCTTTATTTATTTTTAGCTGAATATTGGCGGCATAATTTTCTTCTAAATAGCTGCAGCAGTCTTTACGCCATTCACGTTTAAACATAATCGGTAAGCGATAAATAACAACATTTAAAAAACTACCCACAAATAAGCCAAAGACTAGGGTTAAGAAAACAAAAGTAGTTAAATCATTTTTAAGAAGCTCAAAAATCATAACAAGATTCTTTATTAAATAATTTAACCAACCGTTTTACCCATTTGAAATATCGGCAAGTACATAGCAACCACTAAACCACCAATCACAATTCCTAGAAAAGCCATAATCATGGGTTCTAGCAGTGCGGTCAAATTATCAACAGCACTATCAACTTCGGCTTCATAAAAGTCTGCAACTTTGGCTAACATGGCATCGACAGAACCCGCTTCCTCACCAATGGCAGTCATCTGAATAACCATATGTGGAAATAACTTAACTTTCTTCATGGCTGAATTCACCTGGGTACCGGTGGCAACATCATCACGAATTTTCAAAACTGCTTCTCGGTAGACAAAATTTCCCACTGCACCTGAAACAGATTCCATTGCTTCAACCAAGGGGACGCCGGCTGCAAACATGGTGGACAGGGTTCTAGCGTATCGAGCAATCGCAGCCTTATGCAAAATCGCACCGATGATCGGTGCCTTGAGTAAGTACTTATCTAAAAATATATTAAAAGCTTTTGAGCGTTGTTTTGCCATAGAAGCAGACTTAATTACGATGAATATAGTTGCAAACATGGCCCACCACCATTCTTGCACCCATTCTGATAGTGAAACAACAGCCTTTGTCATAGCAGGAAGATCTGCACCAAAGCCAGAAAAAAGCTCTTCAAATTGTGGAATAACAAAGATCAAAAGGATTAGGGTAATAATAAATGCGACCACCATGATAGCAATTGGGTAGGTCATCGCTTTTTTAATTTTTGCTTTAATCGCTTCTGTTTTTTCTTTGTAAGTGGCAATTTTGTCGAGAATACTGTCTAAGATACCGGCATTTTCCCCTGCTTTTACAAGGTTACAAAATAGTTCGTCAAATTGAAGAGGGTGTTTTGCTAAAGCTTCTGAAAGCGTGGTACCACCTTCTATATCGTTTTTAATTGTATTTAATAAATTGGTCATCCCCTGATTTTCGTGGCCCTTGCCAATAATTTCAAACGACTGAACCAATGGCACACCGGAGTCCATCATGGTGGCAAGTTGACGGGCAAAAATTGAAATATCGGCAGGTGTAATTTTTGTTTTGGCAGAACCTCCAAAAAGAGGTTTGGGTTTTTTTCGTACTTTAGTTGGATTGATTTCCTGGCGGCGAAGATCGGCTTTTACTAAGGCAACACTTCGACCAACAATTTCCCCTTCGGTTTTGTTACCTCGTTTATCTTTACCTTCCCAAAGAAACGTTTCTTGTTTAAGCTCTTTTGTTGCCATAGTTCGTTTTTACTCTTTTGTGACCCGGTTAATTTCTTCGAGTGAAGTATGCCCACTGAGAACTTTGATTAACCCAGATTGACGAAGATCATTAACGCCCTCTTTTTGCGCTTGTTTAGCAAGATCAAGAGAGGTACAGCCTTCCATAATGAGTTTACCAATTTCTGCAGATATTGGCATAACCTGATAGATGCCTACACGGCCTTTATAACCATTGGTACATTGGTCACAGCCTTCTGGGCTGTAGACTTTTATACCCTTTTCAATTTGTTCTTCGGTAAAGCCTTCCTCAGCTAACGCTTCTTTGGGAATATCCGCTGTTTTTTTACAATGTGTACATAAACGTCGAGCTAGGCGCTGTGCAATAATTAAATTAACCGCAGAGGCGATGTTAAAAGGGGGGATGCCCATGTTAACCATACGTGTCAGTGTCTGTGGCGCGTCATTGGTATGCAGCGTTGAAAGTACCATATGGCCTGTTTGTGCCGCCTTGATTGCAATTTCAGCGGTTTCAAGATCACGAATTTCACCCACAAGTATTACATCAGGATCCTGACGTAAGAAAGCACGTAAAGCGCTAGAAAAGTCGAGTCCAACCTTTGCGTTAACATTAACCTGGTTAACACCCGCTAAGTTTATTTCGACAGGATCTTCAGCTGTTGAAATATTTATTTCAGGCTTGTTTAATATATTGACCCCAGTATAGAGCGTAACGGTTTTACCACTACCTGTTGGGCCTGTTACCAAAAACATGCCGTAAGGTTTATGTAAATTCTCTAATAAAAGCTCTTTTTGTTCTGGTTCAAAACCTAGAGCATCTATTCCCATTTTCGCACTACTGGGATCGAGAATACGTAAAACAATTTTTTCGCCAAAAAGGGTGGGGCAGGTGTTCACACGAAAATCGATTGCACGCGTTTTAGATAAATTAAGCTTGATTCTGCCATCCTGAGGAATACGCCTTTCCGAAATATCCATGCGAGACATAACTTTAATACGGGCAGCAAGTCGCATGCTCATACCCAAAGGGGGAGAGGCTACTTCAGCGAGAATACCATCGGTACGAAAACGGACTCGATAGGATTTTTCATAGGGTTCAAAGTGAATATCTGATGCCCCTTTGTTTATTGCGTCAAGCAGTACTTTGTTCACAAAACGGACAATAGGTGTGTCATCAACATCTGATTCTGAAGAGTCGTTGTTGCTATCTGCTTCATCATCAAGAAATTCAACATCATCAAGGTCAGTATCACCTAAATCACTTAAACTGGTGTCATTTTCGGCAAGGTGTTTTTCAATAAAAATAGTCAGACGGTCGTCACAGGCTAAGATCGCCTCGGTTGTCATACCAACGTGGAATTTTATTTCATCTAGGGCCTGTAAGTTGGTTGGATCAGAAAGGGCCACAAAAAGGCGATTACCACGTTTAAATAACGGCATGGTTTTGTGCTGAAGAATAAGCTTTTCATTAACTAGCTTAACAACATCAGGTTCGATATTGATTGCATCAATATCAACCAAGGGAACCCCAAATTCTTCCGATGCTGAGCGGGCAATTTGTTGGGCTTTTGCGAGTTTGTTTTCGACAAGGTAGCTAACAAGGGGGGTATTTTTGTCTTTTGCCGTATTTTGCGCTTGAGCAACAACATCTTCTTCAATAACACCATCCTGCACGAGTTTTCGGGCAAGACCGCTGAGCGTAATTTGTGGAGTTGCTATTGCCATATTATGTAGGGTTACAGCTTAAGTCATTCTTAGTTAAAAATTAACATGTTACACGATTATTCTTTTGATTTCAGAACAAGTAAAGCACATAGTTTCAGATAAATGTGAATAAATATCACATAATAGAAGTAAAGTCTCATGTTTTTATTAGGGTAATAATGCGATATTAATATTTATTAATTATTTAATATAGCCTTTAACTTTTAGTTGTTGGATCATTTTTGGAGCAACTGTATTTTGAGGGGATAAAAGGAGGCTGTTTTTGTAAAAAGTATAAGCAGCATGATAATTTTTCTGTTTTGTTTCAATGTGTCCAAGTAATAATGCATATCCTGCATTAAATGGGTAGGTATAGTGTAATATTTGGTAATAATGTTTGGATGAAGAATATTTTTCTTTATTAAACAATGCAAAAGCAATGTTTTCCAAGGCGACTCTGTGGTAAGGGTTATCGGTTAACACTTTTTTAGATAGTTCAATAAATTTAGAATGGCTTGTTACACATTGTTTGTAAATGACATATGCCCAGTTTTGTATAAAAAAATCACTGCTAAACTGATTTAATGCTTTGTCAGTATGGTTGATTGCTGCCGTGCAAGCGCCATCATTTAGCTGCTTAACTGGTTTTGGTTTATATTGGCCTTTTATATTATGACTAAATACAATTTTTATTGCTTTATTTATTTTATAGCTTGAATCGATAAAGGAGTTATAAAAATTTATGTTTAGAGTAAATATCACTATGGTAGCAAGTAAAAAAAATGACTTTGCTTTGTGGAAATAGATTTTAGTACTTTTGTTTGTGCCAAGTAATAATCCAACAAACAAAAAAAGTAAAAATGAAGATGCAGGTAGATGTAAAGGAAAATCAATAAATGAGTGTATTATCGAGACGGTTAACGTTAATAATAATCCAGTTGAGATAATGTTATTTTTGATGTTGTTTTGGGTTGTGCTCGAATTAATTATTTTTTCGTACGTTAGATAAAACACCATAAATATAAATAATGAAACTAAAAGCCCTCCAATTAAGCCTAGTTCTAAAATTATTTGTAATGGGTCGCTGTGTAGTTCTGTATAAGTAGAAAATTCACTTTGTTTTCTTTTGTCATATGGTTTAAATGCAATATAAAAGCTGCCTAGCCCTGTCCCTAAGAAAGGGCTGTCGGAAAACATTGCTATAGCATTCTTATAGGCATTAATGCGCATAGAGGTAGAGCTTGTAATATCACTTTTTTCTAGTGAGGAATATAATGTTTCAAATCGTTTTTCTTCGTTTAATTTATCACCTGGTGAGTTAATTAAAAAAAAGGATAAAAATATTATTAGTATCACATGCTTGTAATTGGTTTCTTTAAATTTTTTTTGTATCCAAATAGTTTTATAAGATACAACAAGAATAATGATGAAAACGATAACTAAAGACAACCATGACGCACGCGTATGAGAAAATATTAGGTATGAAAACAGAATACTTATACAGATGGAAATCACATATTTCTTTTTATTGCTTTCTAGGGTTGCAAGCAAAAATAAAGATATCGGAATTAGTAGATCAATGTAATTTGAAAGATGGTTTTTATTTATAAATGCAGATGCTGGGAAGCTTGGTGAGTTATAGTGTAATGGGTTCCATCCCCAGATTTGTAGAAATGCGAGAAAAGTAGCCGAGGCGGCACCAAGAATAGTAAAAAATAAAACAACTTGAATATGTTTGATGTTTTTTATTTGCATTGAAATAAAAGTCACTAATATTAAACAAGAAAAATGCAATATTTCTAATTGGTATGTGCCTTTAAATTTTCCCCATAAAATTGAAGAAGCAGAAAAAATAAAAATGAGTAAGAGAAATGAATAAAGATGATTGTAAAAGTAAGGCTTGGCTTTTGAGTTATCACCCGATAAAACCCAGGCAAAAAAACTTGAAATACTAATGAGTGCTATAAAAATATATTTTGGTAATGTGGCTTTATGTAAGATTGAGTCTGAATAGATAAAAGGTAATAGAAGAGCACCAATGCTTAATATTAAAATATATGGAGGATAGATAAAATTTTGTTTTAGAGGTCTCATCACCAATTTATACTTTGAATAGTTTGGTGAGAGAAAAAGCTATTTTTTTGTATAAGACTTACTGAGCCCAGTCGTAGCCGCAGTGGAGCCTGTTGCAGTAATGAGATATTGGGTATTAACAGGGGTTGTAACAATGTAGTTGAAGTTTACTATACCGCCATCTCCTGCTTGTGCAGCCCATAAACCACCACTGGCGGTTTCTACCGCACTGGTATCTGCTCCTGTGAAGTAGCTGTTATTCTCTAAAAAAAATTCTTCTTGAGCGAGTTTTAAAGCCGCAATGTTATTTTGCGCTTCCGCTAAACGCGCACCAGAGATATAGCCATTATATGAAGGAATGGCAACAGCTGCAACGACACCAAGAATGGCAATCACAATCATTAGTTCAATAAGGGAAAAAGCGCGTTGTACTTTTTTTATATTATTTCGCATATCACGTTTGGTAATAAGGTAGTTTAAATAAAATAAAAACCGAGCTAACAATTCAGCTCGGTTTTTGATGGATATTGATTATTCAATCGTTATGGTAACGTCGTCTAAACTATATAGCTTTGCAGTACCATCAGATGTTGGAGCATAAACTGTGATGGTGCCTGAAATACTGGCTGACGTTAAATCAGTGTTAGCTGCAGGGCCAATGGCGATAGAATCTATAGCGTTGGTTGTTCCTGCTACAAAGGCATCCTGAATAGTATTATTGCTGTCTACAGCAGCTTTTTTACCACCGGCATTGAGTGTCTGTACTACATCGGTATCAGAGGAGGTTAAACCAGCTGCTTTTTTTGCCAATTCATTTTTAATATAACGAACAGCCGTATCAAAGTTCGTTTTGGTAGCGTTTTGTTTTGCTGATGCAATATAACCATTATAAGCGGGGATTGCGATAGCCGCTAAAATACCGATAATCGCAACTACGATCATGAGTTCGATTAACGTAAAACCTTTAGTCTTTGTTAGTGTCTTCATTGTAATGCTCTCCATTGTTATGGGGTTTAAATGTTTTGTTGGTGATATACATAAAATTTCTAATAGCTTTGTAGCAGGTAGCATGCCAAGTTATGATTAATCGGCTTTTGAGCTTTAGAATCATTAAGGATAAGCTTATAATTCATAGACTTAGCATTGTTAGTAATATAGTATGGCGCTAATTATTCCCCCCCAAGAAGCTGTACGGCATTAAATTTATGCGTCTTAATGTGACCAATAAGGTCACTATGTGACAGTGTATGAATACTTTAACGCTGGTTTAGCAAATTTACCGAGAGAATGATTTTTTATTGTGAAACTATTTATCGTGATTAATGATATTGTCGTAGTATTAGTGTAGTCCTTTGATAGTACTTTAAAATTTAACCATAAGAATATAATTAAATAATAATATGGATAATCATCCCTTAATCGACTCTTTGCGCTCTCTTCCTTGGAATGTTATCGCGGTTAATACCAATAAATTTGCACCTAAATTGGTGCTTGTTTTATTGCTCGTTTTATTGGTGAAATCCTTTGCTGAATTAACGTGGTCATTTTTTGAAGGGCAAGAAACGGAAGCTGTTAGTTCAAATAATAAACGTCCCCTCATTAGCGCCAATAATACAAAAGTTGTCTCATCAAGCTTAGAGCAAGTGGTGCAGTACCATTTGTTTGGTAATGCGAGGAAAAAAGTGGCTGTACCGCAGCAAAAAGTCATTAATGCGCCTGACACACGGTTGCATTTAGTGCTGCAGGGGGTGTTTGCTTCAAGCAATAAAGCAAAAGCACTGGCGATCATTGCAACGAAAAAAGGTAAGGGGAAAGCTTATCGTATCGGCAAAAAAGTCAATGGTGGTACGGTGTTGCATGCCGTTTATGCTGATCGTGTTATTCTTAAGCGAGGTGGGAAATTAGAAACTTTACGCTTGCTTAAAGCCTCTACAAAAAATTTATACAATAAAAACTCTGAAAAAGTGGGTCGTTTAAATAAGCCGCTTCAGCGTCCAAAGCGAGCGAATAATAAATTGCTTGAACAACGTAAGGCTTTATTAAGCGATTAACCGTTGATTGTAAAATTTAGTAGTAAACAGAATAAAACTAAAAATGAGTCAATTTAACTAAATTTTTTAACGCTAAGGGTGACCATGCTTTACCCATAGCGGTTTGTGTAAGATACTAAGTTCTTAATTTTAAAAATAATAATAAATGTACGGGTAGCAGGGAAGATGAGGCTGGATGCAAAGATAATTTTTAGTCGAATTAAACAGATCACCGCTGTTTGTGGCTTAATGGTTTTGTTTGCGACCTCGACAAATGCAGCAAAGAACTCTGATAGGGTTACTTTAAATTTTAACGCGACTGATATTAATGCAGTTATCGCTGCGGTTTCTGAAATGACGGGTCGTAACTTTATTGTTGATCCACGCGTTAAAGGTAAAGTGACGGTTATATCTCAGCGTGCATTAAAAGCATCTGAAATTTACCAGGTCTTTCTATCTGTTTTAAAGATTCATGGCTTTGCGGCTATTCCCGGCAAAAATACTACTCAAATTGTCCCCGAAGTTAATGCAAAACAAAGCGCTGTCAGCACAGGCGAGAAACTTATTCCCTTAAGTGATGAGTTTATTACTCAGGTTATTGAAATTAAAAATGTCGATGCCGCTCAGCTGGTGCCGATACTTCGTCCATTAGTTCCACAACGTGGCCACCTTGCTGCTTACCCCAGTTCCAATGTGTTGGTTATTTCAGATGCGGCATCTAACATTCGTCGTTTAAAGAAAATTATTTCAAGCATTGATCAAGCCAGTGGTGATGAGATAGAAGTTGTTGCATTAGAGAATGCATCAGCGAGTGAAGTTGTACGCATTATTCAGCAACTTTCAGCCGGGGATGCAAAGAGTAAGAAAAATAACGTCATTGCTGACGATAGAACAAACAGCATTTTGTTAGGTGGTAACAAGGCCGATCGTCTCCGTACAAAAGCTTTGATTGCACATTTAGATACACGCGTAGATGTGGGTGGTTCTACGCAAGTAGTTTATTTACGAAATGCGGTTGCAAAAGATTTAGTTCCAGTTTTGACCGGTGTAAGTAAAAGTGTGACGGCAGCAAAAGGTAAAAAAGCTGCTGCAACGCAAACCACAAATATTAGTATTCAAGCCGATGAAAACACCAATTCCTTAGTGATTACGGCGCCCCCCGATATTTTCCGTTCCTTACGCGCGGTGATTCACCAGCTTGATGTTCGTCGTGCTCAGGTTATTGTTGAAGGGGTTGTTGCAGAAGTTTTAACAAACACTTCTGAAGAGTTTGGTATTCAGTGGGGGACGACGGGTTCAGGTTCATCAGCAGTCGGTTTAGTAAATTTTGGTATTGGAAGTAGTATTTCAAATGCCCTAACGAATATTGCTTCTGCTACTGCCGAGGGTATTAGCGCTCCACCCTCATTGGGTAATGGGCTAAATGTTTTGTCGAAAAGTTCAGGTGGAAAAAACCCAGTCAGGGCATTAATAAGCGCATTAAACTCAGATGGTAAATCAAACATCCTTTCCACACCCTCACTGTTAACCTTAGATAACCAAGAAGCTGAAATTGTTGTAGGACAAAATGTTCCGTTTATTACAGGATCATATTCGGGAACAGGGGGAGGCAGTACACCTGATAATCCTTTTCAAACAGTACAACGTCAAGATGTAGGCTTAACCTTAAGAATTACTCCTCAGATAAATGAAGGTGATGCAATCAAACTTAAAGTTGAGCAGGAAGTATCAACGGTTAGTCCAAGTACTCAGGGCGTTGATTTGATTACCAACAAACGTGCTATAAGAACAAACGTGGTAGTTGATGATGGACAAATGATTGTTTTAGGTGGTTTGATACAAGAAGAGTTACGTGAGGCAGAACAAAGTGTACCGGGTTTAGGTGCGATACCTTTACTGGGCTGGTTTTTCCGTTATAACAAAACTGAGCTCGTTAAAACGAATTTAATGGTTTTCTTACAGCCCACAATATTAAAAGATGCTGCGGTAACTTTGGCACACACAGGGAGTAAATATAACTATATTCGTGCAAAGCAATTAAAATTACGCGAGGATGGTGTACGTTTACTTTCGGAAGAAGACTCGCCGCTCTTAGCTAAAAACAAACAATTCTTAACTTTACCTGAACCTTATAAAGATGATGTTGTAAAAGAAGAAGATAAGAAAGATTCGATAACCGTAGTACCACCGACGATGATGGAGCAGGTTAATGATAAGCCAACGTCAACCGATGGTGGAGAACGATAATCCAGAAACGGTTGCTATTACTACTAGCGTAGATAGCTTACCGTTTGCATTCGCGCGTCGTCACGGCGTAATGGTGAGTGAAAGTGATGCTGATACTATTACACTCATTTGTCGCAATACGTTGTCAACGATGACTTTCCTGGAAGTTCAACGCCATTTTCAAAAAAAAATAAAAGTACAAAAGGTGGAAGACGATGCCTTTAATGCTTTATTGCAGCAAGCATACGAAGAAAACTCACAGCAAAAAGGTATTGAACAGTTTGATGACGAGCTGGATTTATCCGGTGTTGCTGAAGCACTTCCCGAACCTGAAGATTTGTTAGATGCTGAAGATGATGCGCCCATTATTCGTTTAATCAATGTTTTGCTCGCGCGTGCAGTAAAACAAAATGCTTCTGATATTCATATTGAACCCTTTGAAAGCCGTTTATTAATTCGCATTCGTGTCGATGGAATCTTACAAGAAGTGATGCAGCCGCCACGTGCTCTAGCGCCTTTGATCGCTTCGCGTATTAAAGTGATGGCGAAGTTAGATATTGCTGAAAAACGTTTGCCACAAGATGGACGCATTTCATTGCGGATTGCTGGACGTGCAGTGGATGTACGTGTTTCAACCATGCCGTTAGGCCATGGCGAACGAGTGGTATTACGTATCCTTGACAAACAAGCGGGGCGACTCGACTTGCAACATTTAGGTATGGATCCTCAGACGTTAAAACGTATGGATCAACTTGTACATCGACCTCATGGTATTGTCTTGGTGACGGGGCCAACCGGTTCGGGTAAAACAACAACACTTTATGCAGCTCTTGGGCGGGTTAATAATTCCGATCGTAATATTGTGACAGTTGAAGACCCGATTGAATATTACATTGATGGCATCGGACAAACACAGGTTAATACTAAAGTGGATATGACCTTTGCTCGAGGCTTGCGCGCCATTTTGCGACAAGATCCTGATATTGTCATGGTCGGTGAAATTCGTGATCTTGAAACGGTACAAATTTCAGTACAAGCAAGTTTAACCGGACACACTGTTTTTTCTACATTACATACCAACACTGCGGTGGGCGCGATTACCCGTTTGCGTGATATGGGGGTAGAACCTTTTTTACTTTCATCAAGTTTAATCGGTGTTCTTGCGCAACGCCTGGTGAGAATATTATGTACCGACTGTCGAACACCTTACCAGCCCGATGAAAGTGAATGCCAACTATTGGATTTAGAAAAAGATAACCCTCCAACTTTATATCTGCCTAATGGATGTGAAAAATGTAACCAGTCTGGATATGTCGGACGTACAGGTATTTATGAATTGATTGAAGTGGATGATGAATTAAAAACTTTAATTCACGATGGCAGCGGCGAACATGAGTTAGAGCAACATGTGCGCAAAAGCTCCCCAAGTATTCGTGCCGATGGTGTTCGCCGTATTCTTGCGGGTGAAACCTCGCTTGAAGAAGTCTTACGCGTCACGCGTGAAGATTAATCATTGGTGATTAAATATGGGCGCCTTTGAATACACCGCACTTGATCAAAAGGGACGTGATAAAAAAGGTATCATCGAAGGCGATTCTGCGCGTTTAGTTCGTCAACAATTACGCGATCAAAATCTTGTTCCTTTGAACGTTGAAGAAGTCAGAAAACAAAGTACGAAAGATAAAAGTGGCGGCTTCACCTTTAATCAACGTATCACAACAACAGAGTTAGCGCTCTTAACTCGGCAGCTCGCCACTTTAGCACGTTCCGGTATCCCGCTTGATGAAGCAACCGCAACAGTGGCTCGCCAAAGCATTAAACCTAGGGTAAAAAAATTATTACTCGGTGTGCGCGCTAAAATTCTTGAAGGTCATACCCTCGCTGATGGTTTGCGTGACTACCCGCATATTTTTACAGGAATGTACTGTGCAACTGTGGCGGCAGGTGAGCAGTCTGGACATTTGGATGTTGTTTTAGAACGCCTGGCTGACTACAGCGAGCAGCGCCAACAATTACAACAACGTTTAAAACTCGCATTAATTTATCCTGTTATTTTAACCATTATGTCTATTTTAGTTGTTGGTGGTTTATTAACCTATGTTGTGCCTGAAGTGGTTAAAGTTTTTTCAGATACCGGACAACAACTCCCTGCATTAACGGTTGGACTTATAGCGGTTAGTGAGTTCATGCAAGATTGGTTTGTTTATTTGCTGGTTGCGGCTTTATTCGGGTTTATTGTTTTTAAAAAGCTATTGCAACAGGCCGCCTTTAAAAAACGCTATCATTACTTTTTATTAAAGCTCCCCATTTTAGGTAACGTCGTTTTAGGCGGAAATTCTGCTCAGTTTGCTCGAACATTAAGTATTCTTGCTGCAAGCGGTGTTCCCATACTTGAAGCCATGCGTATAGCCGTAAAAGTGATGGATAATATTCCTATGCGTGAAGCAGTTGAAGAAGCTTCACAACAAGTGAGTGAGGGTAGTAGTTTATCGGAAACGCTAGAGAAGAGTGGTTACTTTAATCCTATGCTTATTAATTTAATTGCCAGTGGGGAAGCAACCGGCCAGCTAGAGCAAATGTTAGAGCGTGCCGCAATCAATCAGGAACGTGAACTTGAAACAACCATGGCAATGTTAATGGGGCTGCTTGAGCCCTTATTAATTGTTGTTATGGGCGGCGTGGTATTAGTGATTGTTTTAGCAATTTTATTGCCCGTGCTCGATCTTAACCAGTTGGTTAAATAGCCTTGCGAAAAAAAGCACAACAAGGTTTTACTTTAATTGAGCTTTTAGTCGTTATTGTTTTACTCGGTATTGTAACGAGCTTTGCCGTTTTATCGATGGGGACAGGAAGTATTGGGCGTGAAATGGAAGAAGAAGCTAAACGTTTACACGCCTTGATTTCATTAATAAGAGAAGAGTCGATTATTCAGGCAAAAGAAATCGCTATGGAAGTTAATCAACAGGAATATTCTTTTGTTGAGTATAAAGATAAAAAATGGATCGCGGTTGAAGCTAAAATGTTTCAGAAACGAAAAATGAAAGAGGGATTGGAATTTAGTGTTAATACCGAATCTAAGGTATTCAAATCACAAAACTCAGATTTATTACGAATATACTTTTTATCCAGTGGTGAGCAAACGCCATTTCAGGTGAGAATAAATGTTAAAGGTGAACCCAGACCTTATTACCAGTTAACCGGGTTATTTAATGGCAAGCTAACGCTTGGTTATGTGGATAATTAAATTTTATGAAACTTAGCGCAGGTTTACATCAGTATAAGCAAAAAGCATTTACTTTATTAGAGGTTTTAGTGGCTCTTGCGGTATTAACGATGGGAATAGCTACGGTCATAAAAGTATCTGCTGGGCAAACAACACAACTTTCTTATTTAAAAGATAAAACCTTTGCTTTGTGGGTGGCAAGTAATAAAGCCAATGAAATAAAACTCGATAAATGGCCTAGTACAGGAACCTCAACTGGTTATGAAACAATGGCTAACCAGGAATGGAGTTGGCGGGTTAAAGTTTCAAATACCACGGATAAAGATTTAAGACGGTTAGATATTGATGTAAAACATGCGAATGAAGAGGGTGAGCCGCTGGTACGTTTTATATCATTTGTTGGTAAACCTAATGTTACAACACAAATACAATAATTAATAAAACTATGAGCTTTAATAAAAATAAACATCAAGGGTTTACTTTATTAGAACTTCTGGTTGCATTATCGATATTCAGCATGATTTCTGTCATGGCATATGGTGGTTTACAAACAGTTATCACAACAAAAAATACAACTCATGAAACCTCAGAAAGAATTGCCGAGGTCCAGATGCTTGTAATGCGAATAAGTAATGATTTACGCCAAGCCATTTCGAGAAAGGTTCGAGATGAACATGGAGATTATATTTCTGCCATGCGGTTAGAATCTTCAAACCAGAGGGGGCTAGAATGGAGTCGAGCAGGCTATCGAAATCCTGCAAGTTTAAAACGCAGCAATATTCAGCGAGTTGCTTATAAAATAGTAGAAGATAAATTAATTCGCTTGTCCTGGCCTGTACTTGATCGCGCTCAAGATACAGAAGCATTGGAAACGGAAGTGTTATCAAAAATAACATCGATTGAATGGCGTTTTTTTAATAACGAAAATGCATGGATATCACAATGGCCTCAAGAGGGTGATAAGACAGAACAATATCCACTACCTAAAGCGGTTGAGTTAAATTTAGAATTGGAAGACCTTGGCAAGGTTCGTCGACTGATTTTATTGGCAAGCAACACATGAAACTAACTAATTTAAAATTAGTGGGGCATGAAAAAGGCGTGGCTCTGATTACGGTGATGCTTATTTTGGCATTAGCAACGATATTGGCCGTGTCCATGTCGTCACGACAACAATTAAATATTCATCGCAGTAGTAATGTTTTTAATTTTGAGCAAGCTTATCAGTATGTTTTAGGTACTGAGTCATGGGCGCAACAAATTCTTAAGCGCGATGATAAAGCTAATGATACCGATAGCTTTCAGGATGACTGGGCGTTGCCTTTGCCGAAACTTCCAATAGAAGGCGGTAGCATGAGTGGTCAAATAGAAGATTTACAAGCACGCTTTAATCTTAATAACCTTGTGCTTAACGGTAAGCCGCAAAAATTAGAAGTTGATCGTTTTAAACGATTATTGCGCATATTGGAGTTAAATGAAGATATCTCTGCCATTATTATCGATTGGATAGATGAAAATGAAAATGTTACCTTTTCTGGCGCTGAAGATAATGATTATCTTAGCTTAGCACCTCCCTATCGTGCAGCAAATGGTGCAATGCAAGATGTGAGCGAGTTATTATTACTTAAAGGGTTTGATTTCGATAGCTATGAAAAATTGCGTCAATTTGTTTGTGTATTAGAGCCTGGCTCAAATATTAATGTGAATACAGCTTCTGCGGAGGTTTTAAGCAGCCTGACTACAGGCTTAACATTAGAAGATGCAAAAAATTTACTTTCGGAACGAGACAAAAAAGCTTACGAAAAAATTGAAGATTTTATTAAATCACCGCTGTTGAATAAAACAGAAATTAAAAAAGATGGATTAAGCGTGGATAGCCACTATTTTTTATTAAGCTCAAATGCAAAAGTTGGCAAAATTAATATGGATTATAATAGTGTTCTTTACCGGGAAAATGAAGAGTCAGTTATGATTTTAAAAAGAAACCGAGGCGTGTTATGAATTCAGTTTTTTATATATTTCTTACCCGAATATCTAATTCAGAATCCAACTCACAGTTCGAGAATGTCAACTGGGTATATAGAGATATTAATAATGAGCTACAAATAAGTAGTGGTTCATTAATTGAAGCAGCGGAAAAAGCAAAGGGTTATCAAATATCGGTTGTTTTGGTGGGTGAAGATGTTTTGTTTTTGAATGCAGAGGTTCCGGGAAAAAATACTCAACACATACGACAAGCAATTCCTTATATTTTAGAAGATAGTCTTATTGATGATGTTGATAATCTTCATTTTGCAATAAAAAAATCAAAAGAAAATATTTTTCATGTTGCTGTTATCGACAAATCATGCCTTGAGCTAATTCTAAGTGAACTTAAAGACTCTGGAATCAATCCAGATATAGTGACAGCAGACTATTTGTTGTTGAATGGTGAAGGTACTTTATTCTCCGACGGTGACAAGGTGTTATACAAGAGCGCTGAACAGAGCTTTTCAACCACTAATATTAGTAATGTCGCCTTTGATACCTTGAAACCTCAAAAAATCATTCAATGTGGTGTGAGTAATCAGCAATTGTTAGAGCGTTTCACAGGAGTTTCAAATGAAAACTGTGAAAATGAGTCTTTACTTTGTCTGGTTGAAAACAGCTCTGTTGGTGATAGTCTTAATTTGTTACAAGGTGACTTTAAGAAAACCAAAAAATGGTCGGAGGCTGGTAAAAATTGGTTACCGGTTGCTGCTGTGTTACTTGTCTGGTTAAGTCTACAAGGTGGTTTGTTTATTGCAGATTATATTGACTATAGACAGAAAAACGAGGCATTGAAAACCCAAATTAATGAAATCTATAAAAAGACGTTTCCCAATGCTAAGCGTATTGTTAATGCAAAAGTGCAGATGCAACAAAAATTATCCAGCTTACAAAAACGAAAAGGTCAGAGCGGGCGAAGTTTTTCTAATATGCTAACGGCGAGTGCGGCTATTTTTTCCAGAACAAAGAGCTTGGAAATTAAATCGTTGCGCTATTATGATGGGCGTATAAACCTTGAGTTAGAGCTGGAAAGTTTACAGGCATTAGAAAAGCTCAAGGTTCAACTAAGTAAAAATAAAGACTATAACGTTGAAGTTAAAAATGCCTCTTCAACAAAAAATAATGTGACTGCTCAGCTACAGATTTCAGGAGGGGCATCATGAAAACGTGGTTTGCAAGTTTAAGTTCACGCGAACGCATTATGGTACAGTCTATGGCCGTCGTTATTGTGTTGTTTTTATTTTATTTTATAATTATTGAACCTATAACCAGTAGTTACGAACGAAATAAAAAAAGTGTTGCAGCGGCAACACAAACGGTTGAGTGGATGAAGTCAGCCTCACGTCAAATTGAACAATTACGTGGTGGCAATACTGCAGCAAAACCCAAAGGTAAGCAGTTTGTACTGGGTGTTGTGGATCGTAGTGTTCGAAAAACCGGCTTGTCCAGTGTTATGAAACGAGTTCAGCCTGAAGGCGATAAAGGTGTCCGTGTTTGGTTTGAAAAAGCCAGTTTTGATAACTTGATGAAGTGGCTGGCCATAGTTGAACGTAAACATGGCCTGGTTGTTGATGAAATCAATATAGAAAAAACAGACTCTATAGGTTTGGTTAATGTTCGAGTGTTTCTTGATTAAAAAAGAATTAACATTTAATTTATAAATGATTAAATTTTTTTTTAATAAAACATTCTTTAAATATATTTATGTGCTTATTGTTCTATGTTTCGTGTTTTTGTTAGCAAACTTGCCTGCTAAGTATATTTTTTCTGTTGTTAAATTACCTGAAAATATCAAAGTCTCGTCCGTTACAGGTACAATTTGGTCGGGGACAATAAAGCAACTCAGTATTTCGGGTATTAAACTGGGGGGCGTTTCATGGCGAATGCTTCCCGAAAGATTAATTTTGGGGCAGTTATCATCCAATATATCGCTGAATAAAAAAGAGCAGTTTTTCCGGGCGAATATCTCTGTTTCTGCTTTGGGTCGATTTGAGCTAAAAGAGACAGATTTTTTTATTGATTCAGCATTGTTGCAACCTTTACTCTATGGAATGCCTTTTTCATATAGCGGCACGGCTAAGGGGTGCTTTCCTTCTATCGAATTTCTTGAAAATAATTACATTAGAATGAATGGGGAAATTTCTATAAAAGATGCAAAATTAATTTCACCTCAGCAACAGTTATTTGGTGATTTTGTTGCTAGCTTTAAAATTGAGAAAGAAAATAAAACGTTAGTAATAGTTAAAAGTATTGATAGCCCCTTGATAATGAGTGGAAAAATTAAATTAACAGAAACAGGGAGGATTGATGTATCTGCAAAAATGGCTGCACGCTCTGATGAGCCGGCATTAGATAAGATGCTTTTATTTTTTGGACCAAAGGATGAACAAGAGCAAGTTGAATTTAAGCAGCAATTACAGCTTTGATATTAAATTTTAGCAATTAATCCATTCCTAATTTCTTTATTCGATAACGTAATGCTCGAAAGGAAATGCCTAATAATTTCGCTGCAGCTGTTTTATTGTATTTCGTCTTTTCTAAAGCTTGCTGAATAACTTCTTTTTCTTTTTCTTGTAAGGTTGGATCAAGTAAATTGGGTTCGTTTTCTGATTTGTTTTCTTTGGTTGTTTTAGTTATATCTGGAAGTTGAAGATCTTCAATGGTAATAATATTGTTTTCATGTAAGGTCATGGCTCGTTCAAGTATATTTTCTAGTTCACGTACATTACCAGGAAATGAATATTCATTTAGAGCATTTAATGTATCACTACCAAGTTGTGGTGTTTCTATTTCCCAGTCGGTCGATATTTTATTTAGCAAATATTTTGCCAACAACGGTATATCTTCTGGTCGTTCGCGTAGGCTAGGTACTTCGAGTTCGATAACATTAATGCGGTAATATAAATCCTGACGGAATTCATTTTTTTCTGTGAGTTTAGCGAGATCTTTATGTGTTGCACTTAATATTCGAACATTAACAGAAATTTCCTCCTGGCTGCCAATAGGGCGTACAGCTTTTTCTTGTATTGCTCGTAATAATTTTACTTGCATGGCAAGTGGAAGCTCGGCAACTTCATCTAAAAATAAAGTACCTCCATCAGCGGCTTGAAATAGTCCTTGTTTATCTGCGGTTGCCCCAGTGAAACTGCCTTTCTTATGGCCAAAAAATTCGCTTTCAACTAGATCGCTGGGAATTGCTCCACAGTTTACAGGTACAAAGGCTTTATCTGATCTTGGGCCATGTTTATGGATAAGCTTGGCAACAAGTTCTTTACCTACACCGGACTCACCATGAATATACACGGGAGCCTGACTTCTGGACAATTTTTGTATTTTTTTCCTTGTATTTTTTATTGCGGGTGATAACCCAAGCAAACTTTCTTGCTCATGTTGTGTTTGCTCTATGTCGGTTTCTTCTTCATGAGAAAGTTTGAGTGCAGTAGTCACCAAGTTGCGAAGTACTTTTAAATCAACAGGCTTGGAAACAAAATCAAATGCCCCTGACTTTAATGCCTCAATGGCATATTCCATATTACCGTGTGCCGTTATCATAGCCACAGGTAAGTTAGAAAAATTCTCTTGAATATATTTTATTAACTCAATCCCATTTCCATCGGGTAAATGCATATCGCTTAAACAAAGATCAAAGTGATGTTGTTCCAGTAATAATTTTGCTTGCCTGATATTTTCAGCACTGTACGTTTTTATGTGCATTCGAGAAAGTGTGATTTCCAATAATTCAAGAATATCAGGTTCATCATCAACAATTAGCGCGGTATATTCTTTATTTTTCATGATTAATGCATTTGTCTTCGTGGATCAGAAAAGGTGATACGAAAATAACAACCTTGCTTTTTATTTTCTAAGAGCGTTAAGTGAGCCTGGTTACATTCTGCCAATTCTCTGGAAATATACAAGCCTAGCCCCGTGCCACTATCGGAAGTTGTATAGAAGG
>Ga0316207_10001926_pt1 | contig 23194 bp, 18 predicted proteins | sample 6weekpyrite_MG_FD_204943 | JGI IMG/M metagenome (GOLD analysis project Ga0316207, IMG submission 204943) | Microbial mat bacterial communities from mineral coupon in-situ incubated in ocean water Damariscotta River, Maine, United States -... | ecosystem: Environmental > Aquatic > Marine >... | reverse complement strand
CAGGGCGGGTTAAAATAAAAATAGACACACCAGATAATATCAAAAGCTGGATCAGTAATGCATAAGTTGGCACTTGATACAAAAAGCTAAGCCCAACAGAGGCTGCCATAAAAATAACGGCTATCGTTTTTATACGCGTTGCTATGGCACCGTGGCGATGCCACTCTTGAATTGGGGGACCAAGTTTGGCGTGGTCTAGCAACCAAGTATAAAGCCGTTGCGACCCGCGGGAAAAACAAATCGCTGCCAAAAGCAAAAAGGGCGTTGTAGGCAACAGGGGTAGGAAAACACCAATCACCCCTAACAAAACAAATAGCCAACCAAATGTCAGCCATAGATATTTCATACCTTCTCCAATTGGGTGTTCCCTCAGTTTAAATTAACTAACTTAATATAAACAGGCCCCAAGTTTTTAAGAAACCAAAAAAATGGCCCGCACTGCTGAAGGGTAAGGGGAGCAGGCGGGCCAGGCCCCACACAAGGGAGTGGGGGGAGAGAAATTACTATTTAAAAAATCTTTATATTTTAAAGCTGCCTATTCAGCGGCCTTCTGCGTGCGCCAATGCGGTGGGTATGTCTCGTCAAAACCCTCAAGCGCTTCAATACGTGTCATCCACGATGCCAAAGCAGTGTATCTTTCCGCTAAGGGTAAGAAAGACAAATCCAATTTGTCATTATTTAAACTTGCGGCTAACCGCGAAACCATGGCCAAGGCAGGATAAAGCGTAATATCGGCTGCGCTTACACTATCTCCGGTCAGGAAACTTTGCCCTTCTAACCATCCATCGTAACGCGCTAACTCTTCCTTTGCTTTGGCTATTCCTTCGTTAATTGTCTCTTCATTGCCATCAACCTGGTTAAAAAGAACCGGTCGTACCAACCCAACAAAAGCCGGAGTCAAGTAACCTTCAATTTCTAGGGTTCGCTGCCAAATAAGAGAGCCTTCCTCGGCATTTGCACCAAAAAGCGGAGTATCTGGATACTTACGGTCTAGATACGCCAGAATAGCAAGGCTTTCGCATATGGTTACATCTCCGTCTTTTAAAACGGGAACTTTACCGCGCGGATTCATCGCTAAATACTCAGGTGTTTGAGTATCCCCTTTACTGCCATGCAGTTCAATCGCCTTATAATCAAGCCTCTTAAGTGAAAGTCCTAAAAGCGCCCGCCACGCAAACGGACTACCACTAATAAAATAGCATTCAATTGCCATGATCCATCCCCTCAAAAATAATCAACCAACAACATACGTTGCCTTGAGGATAAAAGATGGAGATCAATTTAACCTTTTGAAGGCATCAAATTTGCACAAGCCGCCGTTCAAAATTGCACCACTGACTACACCTGTGAAAAACCACTAAAACTCGTCAAATCTTGAAGGGCCTCTCCAATATAATTTGATTTTAGACTAATTATGAAAGAAGCATGTTTGTGCTAAAGCTCAACACAATTCATTCATAATTTTCGCTGTATCCCCACAAGAAAAAAGCCTCATGCAGGGTTCATATGAAACAGAGTCATATAGGGCCTTTGCCCCGGTCTGAATATCTGCTAGGAACGCCTTATATACGCCCTAATTTTGATTGAACTATATATACAGTCAGATGCTTTTGCTCATAATTCAATTTATGCAAAGGCAAAGTGGGCAACAAGCCGTATCAAACGGTAAGGGTTAAGATTCAGTGGGGAAACAGCGTGGTTTCAAGTAATAGTCGCATCCAAATGCCTGATCAAAAATTGGAGCGGGGATTTAATAAAACCTTGTGTCAGCAGGTATCAACCGCTGCGATTTTAACTTGCTTGGCTAGCGCACAGGCCTTTGCTCAAGATCAATCTATTGATGACGCACGCACTGCGCCTGTTAGCTCAACGAGCGAAATCGGCAGCGGCAGCGGCACCCTTACCCTAACCGCAGACGGCTCAATTGATGTAAACAGCGGCACCGCACTAACCATTAATGGCCCCCATAATTTTACGATGGAAGCAACCAGCACCATCAGCACTGCTGATCTGGCAGCAGGGCGCGGGTTATTTTTAGATGCAACTACAGCACAGTTGATTTCTGATATTGAAATCGGCGGTGAGATTTCAATTGGAAATGCCGACTCAGCGGACTTTGATATAGACGAAACAACATCAAATGTTGGGCTTGAGTTGGGCGGTGATCTGGGCCTTGAGGGTGACATCACTATCACCAGCGATGGCCAGATTATTGTTGACGGCGCAGATGGGCGCGGCCTTTTACTCAATGGCCCTATGACCGGCAACCTTACTCATTCAGGCAGAATTACAACTATTGGAAACCGAGCCATTGGCATTGACCTAAACGGCCCACTTACGGGTGATTTCCTAATGGACGGCGAAATAACGTCTCGCCAAGCAGGAACTGTTGGTGTGCGTATTGGTGATACGCTAGACGGCACATATGTGCAGCGCGGTGCCATCACTGTCGGCGCTTCGGAAACCACTAGTGGAAATGATGATATACCAGCTGAACCTGCTGTTGCCGGCTTACTGGTTGAAAGCGATGTTTCAGGCGGCATTTTGCTGGACGGTATCGGCGCTGAGAACAATCTCGACCTTGACGGTGACGGTAACGATGACATCACCTCAGATTCCTCCATCACATCCATAGGCGGCGGGCCTGCTGTTTTAATACGAAGTGCTGAAAGCAGCTCAACTCCGCTTGTAATTGGTGAAGTGGGTGATACAGGCTATGGCTACGTTCAACGTGGCAATATTCTTACAACTGGTGAAAGTGACGGCCTAGCTGCAACAGCTATTCGCATTGAAGGCCAGGTTGATGCCCCCACTAATGTTGAGGGCGGCATGTATTTTGACCAAGGAAATACCACATCACGCTCCTCTGATGCTGATGCCATTGGCCTTGATATTGGCGACTATGTAACCGTGCCTACCTTGGTTAATTCCGGTGCCTTTGATATCGATACATTTACATCAAGCACCGTACTAAACGGCGATGATGATGACGCCAACAATGATGAAACTGTCTTTGGTCCGGGCGGCGAAGCAACTGCCATTTTGGTCCGTGAACAGGCGTCCCTAACAAGCATAAACAATAGCGGCAGCATCCTCTCTGTAGCTCGCGGCGAAGGCCAAAGTGCTTATGTTATCCGTGATCTTTCCGGTAGCCTTCAAACTGTTACAAACTCAGGCACCTTGGGAGCTGCGGCAGAAGACGCTGTAAATGGTTCTGCATATGCGATTGACGTTCAGAACAATACATCTGGTTTCACGCTGAATAACTCTGGCCAAATTGTTGGGGATATCGCGCTTGGCATTGGGAACGACACCATCAACCTTACTGACGGCGATGTGCAGGGCGACATTTTCTTTAGCTCAGGTACTGATACCCTTAATCTTTCTGGCGATGCTACCTTTGCCGGCTCCATCAACTTTGATGGCACACTCGGCCTGAATGTAGACGGTGCAGATTTGGAATTGGGTGATACTGATACGCTTCATTTCACCAATGCCAACTTCACCAATGCCAGTAATCTGATTTTCAATGTTGATCTGAAAAACGAAGAAGCTGGCTTAATTACAGTTGATAACATGCTGACAGCCACATCAGATGTGAACCTAAAGCCAGTATTTAGCAATTTCACTGATATTGAGCGCAGCTTTGATCTTATCAGCGCTGGAGCGATTGACTTTGCCGATAGTGAAGCTTCGCTTGCACTATCAGACACGCCTTTCCTATTTGATCTATCCCTTAATATTGTCGAAGGCGTAGACAACAGTACTGTTACCCTGAATGTGCGTCCTAAAACTGCCGATGAGCTTGGCTTATCAACAGGAAAAACCGCCCTTTACGATAATATGATCAATTCCGGTTTGGAATTGGATAGCCAGCTTGAATCCAGCCTTGCTGGCCTTATCACTCAAGCTGACGCTGATGCGGCTTTCTCCGCGCTGATGCCAGATACTACTAACGCAAGCTTCAACTCGGCGTTAATATCGCAGCGTCAATTTGCCAATCATTTATCAAGCCGCCTCACAGACTTTATGTCTGAAGACCGGTTTGAGGGCGGCGCTTGGGTACGCGAAGTAACCAACATTGGTGATCACACGGCATCTGATAGCTATCTATCAAGTGACATCCTCTCGGTTGGCCTCACCATGGGCTACGATCAGCCTATATCGAAGAACTTTGCCTTGGGCATCAATGGTGGCTTTACGCTGAATGGTTTCTCAGGCAATGACGAAACCATTAACTCTGAGCTTTCAAGCTTTGCGCCGTTCTTATCATTTTATGCACTAGGCCGCGCAGGCGACCTTCATATTGGCATTCAAGCAACAGGCCAATATGTGAGCCTTGAGCGCGAACGTACTATTGAGTTTGGCACAATTGAGCGGATTGTTACCAGCAGTACAAGCGGCTGGAACTTGGCTGCCACTGCTGAAGCCGGGTATGATCTCAAGCTCGGCGGTTTCCACCTCCGGCCCTTTGGTCGCATTTCAGCACAGCACTATTCAGAAAGTGGATACACTGAAGAAGGCGGAGAAAGTGCTGACTTCACCATTGGTGATCGCAAGTTTAGCCGAACACAGGCTAGCTTTGGTGCGTCGCTAGGTTATGATTTCAAATGGAAGCGCCCTCGCGAAACCAAGATTTTCCGCCCAGAGGTGTTCTATAGCTATGCAAAAACAATCTCAGGCTCTGACCCTGCGGCACTGGATGCAATTTTTGTAGCCGGCGACACTAGCTTTGCCCTTGAGATTGACCAAATGGCTGAACGCGTTGAACAATATGGCGGCGCCTTTAATCTCTTTGGTGATGGCTCAAAAGCACGTGTTCATTATGCCTATGAAAAGCTTGATGACATAATTGGCCATGCTGTCAGTGTAAATTTTGCACTAACATTCTAATTGCAACCTAGTTTCTACTGATCACAAAAAAGGCCGGTCATAACCGGCCTTTTTTTATGAACTCTTTCCTATGTCCTATGCCCAGCAGCACGTTGAGAGAGAACAACTTTATTGATCTAGCAGTACCCTTCGCCTCAATCAGCCCAAGCTTATTCATTTCCTTTGGGCATTTCCGCCTTTTCGTCTTTTTCTTTTTTAGGCTTCAGCTTTAGCTCTTCAAATTCACCAAACGAACACGTTGGCCCATGAATGCCTGTTGAATTGAAAACTTCAAAAAGATCATTCCGGCAAAGCGAGCCACCCCGCACTGTATATTTAATGGACTTATGAAAGTCTAACGAATGGCATTTACGGGGTAATGTAGACAAATAGCTTTTACGGCCTGTCATCTCGAAGATGATATGAAAATCATCAACCACGCGTGAATGCCTAATACGCGTAGGATTAATGCATTTTTTTACTTCGCCAGTGCGCTCATATTTCATCAAGGCTTTTTCAAGGGCGCTCTGCTCATCCTTTTGCGTATCCTCGTCCCCAACGACCGAACCAGCAGCCAGCACACACGCCACACCACCAAATATGATTTGTTTCATTTTCATCTTATGTGCTCCAACCTTTTTGATCCGCTAATAGCCTATAACGCCACTTGTTGCCGTCCCTGTGTAATTTATGCCGCAACAATTGAAGGCCTGCCGTACAATGCCGTATATTACGGCTATCATCATATAAAAGGTGTATCAAAGCAAAGATGAACGCAAGCTGAAGAAACAGCAACACAGCAATGAATGAGACACAGCCCCGTTTATTACCCGCTCTGCAAGCATAAAACAGCCACCTCATTCGCTGCAAAATAAGTGCTGCTTTTGACCCGAAGCCGTCATTTGGTGCAAATTACTTTTGGGTCAGCTATCCAAGCGCTCCAAGATCCAATCCAAGCTTCTTAAATAGTCGTCGGTTGTCAATTGGGGTGGGCTTGGCGCAGCTGACACAGACAATGCAAACCCATGCGTGTAATCCACTATGAGGTTCAAAAGGGCATTATCGTTGTCACCCTTCGTTGTCTTTCTGACGTACGACTTGATGAGGTCAGTGAGTAAAAATAGTTCGCCCTCGATTAAGCGGGGATCAGCTAACACGCATTTGAAAAGGTTGGGGTGCTTTAGAACGCGGTCACAATACCGGGCCAGAAGAAAGCGCAATTGCTCTGTTGGAGCATCTCCCTTCGGTTCTGATCCTACGCCATAAAAGGCACGCGCAATAAGCCCCTCTAGCATCAATTGTCTATTGCCAACATGGTGGGACACAGCCATCGGTGTCACATCAAGTTTTTTTGCAAGCGCTCGGAATGATGCGGCTTTTTCGCCTTCTTCCTCAATCAACCGCATTGCAAGACTGAGAATCTTGCCCTTCGACAGGGTGCTGTCTTGCTTGAATGGTCGCCCGGCGGTTACAGCTTTGGTCATGGTTTACTCTATGTTGTATTGGGTCTGCACAAGGCCGGACGCAAAGGATTTTGTGCTGGCTAACTCCAAATCAATATCCCGGTCAGTTTTGCCAAATAGCCGGCGTCCTTCGCCAATGAGAATGGGTACGAGAGTTATCGTCATGTCTTTGATCAATCCAGCCTTAATAAAGGACTGAATGATTTGTCCCCCATCGACATAAGCACGTTGCCATCCTTCTTTTTCAAGTGAAGCAAAAAGTGCTTTCGGGTCGAGCCCACTTATACGCACTTTTTCACGCAATTCTGCTGGTACATCAGCCTGTGAAAGCGAATGACTCATAACAATAACCGGTTTTTCGTACGGCCAATTCTCGAAAGTAAGGATGGTTTTAAACGAGCCACTGCCCATGATTATTCCATCCATGTCGGCAACAAAATCATTATAGCCATGATCTTCACCATCTGTATTTTGCTTCATGAGCCAGTCGAGCGTGTAATCCTCGCGAGCAATAAAACCATCCAGGCTCATTGCCATGAATATGTGTCCAGTTGTCATCTAGCGCTCCATCATCAAATTATTTATACGCCGTATAAATAATAGCATCGTGAAACGCAAGTTGATTTCGAATGGCAGCTTCTGGCGAAAAGTGATCTTGGGGACATTTCCTTTGAAATGACTGCTTAGAATGAGAATGCAGGCAATGCTTCTCGCATGGTTAAAGCGTTTCTCATTAATTTCATGCTCCCACACCAGACAACAGCTTTACTCTGAGGCCTACTTAACTTGACCACAGGCAACAAGCTGCTAATACACTTGGTAAATCTTCGAAAGGCCCCTCTATGCAATCTGAAACATCACCCAACACTGCGCCCCAAAGCTTATGCTGCGGTGTTTGCAAGCTGGATACATCTGGTGGTTATTGCTTAGGTTGCTTTCGAAGCAGAGAAGAAATCGGGGCTTGGTCACGGGCGTCAAACACAGAAAAACAGGCCATAAACCAAGCTGCCCAAAAACGCGCACAACAGATCAGCGCAGCTGTACAGCAAAAGAAGGATAACAAGTAAAAGAAACAAGCTTTAGTCAGGTTTGTCTTTTTTGCGCCATGCAACATAATGCACTTCAACGCCGCTCATAATGCTCCGCCGTAAACTTGAGGCAGATTTCATAAGCTGCAGTGTTTCAGAGGCCATCTTGCGGTCACTTTCCTTTGGTCGCCAGAATTCTAGCCCTAAATAGCATTCGCGTATTTCTTTTGCTGTTTGCTCGCTAACATTATAATCACCCACAAGTTTGAAGTATTTTTGTAAGGGATTACTTTTTGTTGGGAGCTTATTCGACACTTGCGAATAAACAAAATAGCCTTGGTGCCGCACCATTTTTTCAACGCTGTTGGTCCAATTATGCTCTTCACGGAAGGCGCGCAAATCATCCATGCAAAAAATCGCATCAAACTTCATTTTGCGTCTACGTACCGGGTCTTCCAGCATGGAGACATCGCCAATTTTAACCTTCTTGAAGCCTGCGAATAGTTCCTTCAGATGATCAAGGCATTCTTTTCGGCCCTCATAGGCCTCTACGGTATAGCCTTTATCAATTAGAGAGCGAACCAGCCTGCCGCCACCAGGCCCAATCACACAGACATTAGCCCCCTCTTTAAGGTCCATGAAAACAGGCATTATTTCCATCGCACTTAAGCTAATAGGGCGCTCGCAGTAATCCATATTCTGTCCGTTGAACAGAAGGTCTAGCGCAAGCGCAAAGGCTAAATTGTCATCCATGTTTTTCCCGGCACAACAGAGGATTTTCGCACTGCAAACAGTATCCACCCCCAATGTCGGCAGGTGCTACTTTAACAGCATTGGCGCACGATAACCACAGAAGGTAAGCAATCACTTAAAAAGTAGAGAAAATTATATTAATTTTTGATGCAATTTGTTTGCAAAAAGCCCCTACTGAAACAGAGATTCAGCTACCGCTCCAAAGCGACTAGCTCTTCGCTGAAGCCGCCTGTGCCGCTTTTTCTTTTCGCGTTCCATATACCGCTGCAGCGAGGATAATAGAGGCCCCGAACAACACCCATTGATCCAGCATCTCGCCAAAAACCACCACACCAATCAAGGCCGCCACAACAAGCCGCAAGAAATCAATCGGCAATACCGTACTGGCATCGGCGGCCCCAAATGCCTTGGTCATGAAAAGCTGCCCGGTAGTGAAGCCTACGCCCATCAATATCAACAATGGCACATCCGCGAGGGATGGAGGCGTCCAGTTGGAATAAGCCAATATTGCGCTAACTGGCAGGATAAACAGAAAAGGGTATGTCACGATGGTTTCGGGCCGCTCTGTTGAAGAAAGCTGCTTTACTGTAAGGAAGGCCATCGCAGTCGCTATCGCAGAAATTATTGCCGCGATAAGGCCCGCAGATTCCATTTCAAAGCTGGGCCGTGATACCATCATAGTGCCTACAAAGCCCGCCGCTAAAACAATAAGCCGCGCGGGTGTAACCCCTTCCCGCAAAATCAACATTGCAAACAGGCTTGCAAAAATGGGAGCGGTGTAGGTAATTGCAACAACAGTGGCAAGCGGCGCATGCGCCACCGCATAAAATACTGAGACACCCCCGGCAAACGCCGCGAAAGCCCGCAAAAAATGCATCTGCAAACGCTGCGTCTTGAACATACCCAGCCCACCTTTTATCAGTAGTGGTGCTACGGCACCAAAACCGATCAAATTACGGAAAAAGAATAATGTTTCCGTAGACATATCATCGGAAAGATACCGTACCAGCGCCCAAACCAGAGATTGGACCACAGCATAGGTAGCCATATAGTAAACTCCGCGGGTAATATTATTCCGTATCATAGCAATATCCACTAACCTGAAAGAGAAGGTATTCAGTCTTCAAGAGTAAGGCGCTCAACCTTCCAATTGAGGATATCGCTCACCAAAAGGTCTGATCCCAACACGGTAATGCCGTGTAGGAAACCATACTGACCTACTGATTTTCCAGCTGCACCAAAGGCCTTCAGCTTTTCACCTTTTGGCGATAGCTTAACCAGCTTGTCTGCGCGTGCATCTGTCATCCAGATATTCCCTTCTTCAGCGTGTGCCAGCATGTATGGGTATCCAACATCAGCCCATTCGTTCTGGTATGCACCGGTTAGGTCAAACAACTGAATACGCTGATTTTCCCTGTCAGAAACAAGCAAGCGACCTTCGGCATCGACAATCAATGAATGCGGAAAGTTGAACTGCCCCGGACCTTTGCCTTTTTCACCAAAAACGGCCAACACATTGCCTTTTGGCGAAAACTTCAACACACGGAAGTTACCGCCGTCAGCCACAAAGATATTACCGGCTGCATCAAACGCTATGTCGCTAGGCTTATTAAAAAAAAGATGGTTATAGTCGCGGTCAAACCAGCCTGCGCTTGCAGTGCCTTTTTTGCCCAACACCATGAGCAGCTTTCCTGATGGTGCGAATTTCAATACAACATGATTACCTGTGTCTGCGGTCCAGATGTTGCCGTCAGCATCTACCCGAAGGCCGTGCGGAACAGAAAACAAGCCTGCGCCAATCTCTCGTACAAATGTACCTTTGACATCAAAAGCCAACAGAGCCCGTTTGCCTCGATTAAAAACATAAACAAACTGTCCGTCTGGCGAGGTGGCAATTGCAGGGACCTCCTCAATATAACTATCTGCGGGTAAGTGCAGATCAAAAGGCTGCGCAGTAAAAGGGGAATCCTCTGCGCTCAGAGGCATACTCAATAGAAACAATACCGATAAAAACCTGATCATCTCACTCTCCTGTTCGTTTAACCGAATGGTAAGAGCTGCATTTACGAAATATTATTTGATTTAACAAATATTCATATATTATCTAATTGATAGATTTTAATTATCATTGGTGTATTGATGGACCTCAAACAACTTAGATACTTCACAGCAGTTATTGATGAAGGCGGCGTTCGCAAGGCAGCGCACCATGTAGCTGTTAGCCAGCCAGCCCTTACAGTCGCCATTCAGAATTTGGAAGCAGAGCTAGGGGTAAAGTTGTTTGCACGAGTGGGCCGCAGCCTCAAGCCAACGGCCGAAGGCTTCCATTTTTACCAACACGCACGTGCCCTTCTCGCCCAAGCAGAAACAGCTAAAGCCGATATGGCATCTCTTAAATCGCTCGCAAAAGCCGAAATAAAAATTGCCGCGCCCATCACAATTGCCAGTTATGTTTTGGCTGACCCAATCAGCAGCTTTATGGAAACACACCCCGGTATGCGCATCAGCTTTAGCCAGATGGGCGGCCCCCTTGTTGAAAGCGCTTTGATGAAAGGGGATATTGATATTGGCGTTTTAAGCCGTAAACCACGCGCTGCCGAAGTAATCCCTCACCAGCTTTACGATAAAAAAATTTGCACCTTTGTGAAACCATCTCACACACTAGCCAAGCAGAAATACATCACATGGCCAGAGCTACTTAGCTACCCCATCGTAACATTACCAAAATCCTACGTTCTTTATGAAAACCTAATGAGTAAAGCCAACCACTACCGGGTCTCCGCTGATATTATTTTAGAGAGCGATGTTGTTCCTTTACTATCTTCCACCATTCAAAACAGTAACGCTGTGGGGCTTTTTCTGGATAGTGTTGCAGATTATGAAAACAACCTAATAGCACTGCCCATTCTTAATGAAGATGGTCAAACAGATGGCAGTGATACACGAGTAATTATCAGCGCCTGCCACCTAAAAAACGCGCCCCTAAGCATTGCTGCAAAAGCGCTCCTTAAACATTTGGAAAAAGCCCTTTAAAAAAGCACCAGACTTCACAGAACATATCAGCCCCTATGCTCCCACCCTTGTGCTTTTCCCCTTACTTCCCCGAATATTTAATCCCAAAGAATATTTGGCTGGTTTATTTCAGAGGTTTTCCAATAGGCGTTGTTAACGTACCTAGCCCCTGAATAGACCCCTCTATCACATCACCCACTTTTACGGGGCCTACACCTGATGGTGTCCCCATATAAATTAAATCACCCGGGTGCAATTCATAAAGCCCTGAAAGGGCGCTTATCGTTTCAGCCACCGTCCAGATCATATCACCTAATTTTGCGCGCTGACGGAACTCGCCGTTCACCTTAAGGCCAATCCCACATTCTGTATTAATCTGAGCATCTTTTACCGGGACAATCGCCCCGATTGCGGCAGAATAATCAAAACCTTTGGCCGTATCCCAAGGTCTACCTGCCACTTTTGCTTCTGCTTGCAAGTCACGGCGAGTAAAATCATTGCCAACCGCATAACCAAAAATCAATTTTTTGGCCTTTTTTACACTGATATTTCTGCCGCCACCATCAAGAGCAACAACCAGTTCAATCTCAGGATGCAAATTCTCAGTCGCCTGCGGATAAGGTAGAGTTTCGCCGCTTTCCAAAATAGCATCCGCTGGCTTCATAAAGAAAAAGGGCGGTTCTCTTTCAGGGTCACTTCCCATTTCACGGGCATGATCGGCATAGTTACGCCCAACACAATATACTCTATGCACTGGAAAACGATGTTTACTACCTTTAATTGTTACACTCGCTGTAAGTGAAGGTTTAAATACGAAGGACATATTCACTCCCATTATTATTTTTATATTTCTTCAATATTATACCCGTGCATTATTTTACTAATCAATGCACGAATTCTTGCAATCATTTATTAACCAGCATCCCCTAATATTAGGCATATCTTGATTCAATATTAACCAAAAGACCTGCAACCATGCTGCAGTTTATAGCCGATATTCAGCGTACTTTCCTGTCAGGCGGTAATCCACAGGAGAATTTCTCGCGCCTACTGGATGGACTGCTAGAATTTACTAGCAGTGAATATGGTTTCATTGGCGAAATCAGGCACACCAGTGAAGATGTTCCATATCTCAGAACACACGCAATTACGGATATATCTTGGGATAAGGCCAGTAAAGAGTTTCATGACAAAAACGTTAACCGCGGGCTAGACTTTTTGAATCTGGACACCCTGTTTGGTTACTGCATCAAAACGGGTGAAGTAGTGATTGCCAATGATGCCCCAAACGACAAAAGGGCGGGCGGCATTCCCAAAGGACACCCGCCGTTAACCCATTTTCTGGGTTTACCTCTCCTAAATGATGGCAAAATGGTTGGGATGGCTGGCATAGCAAATCGCCCAAAAGGCTATGACCAAGCACTACTGGATAAAATTGAGCCCCTAACGGCCACCATCGCAGCATTAATACATTCACACAATCTAGCAACTCAGCTCAACAAGGTGGTAGCAAACCAAAATGCCATTCTCAATTCAACACTTGAGGGCATTTGCCGTATCGACAATGCAGGCCATGTTACCTACATCAATGACATAGCACTCAATATACTAAAGCGTAATAGTAGTGAGCTTATGGGCCAACCACTTCACCAGTTGATTGCCCAGATAAGAGAGGATGGCACCACCTCGACCTGGGAGGCTAGTGCCCTCTATTCAACGATCAAATCTGGGAAGACCGTTGAAATTGCTGAAAGCCAATTTTGCACAGGGCATGGCATGAACCTACCCGTGGAATATAGCACAGTAGCCATTAAGGATGGAAACGGCCAGATAGAAGGGGCCGTATTAACCTTTAAGGATATCAGCAAACGAAAATCTAATGAGAACCAAATGCGTGTCGCGCAGGCCAAGGAAAGATACGCGATAAAAAACCAACAAAAAGAAATGCGACGGCTGGCTAAACTGGTGGAAAATAGCCCCATGGGCATCCATGAAATTGCGCTGGATGGCACCTTTATTAGCATGAATGCCGCAGGCCTCTCAATGTTAGGGGTATCTAGTGAAAGCGAGATCAAAGGGCGTCACTATCTGGACATCCCAGGCCGAGGCTATACAGAACAGATTGAAGAACTATTCAACAAGGCAATTAAGGGCGAAACATGCTTTTTTTGCTATATTGCCGAAACCTCTTCTGGCTCCACCTATTATTCAAGCTGCTTTGTCCCCATTGAGGACGAAGGTAAAATTGTAACTGTTATGGGAATAACTGAAGATATTACGGCCTATAAGGAAGCCAATGACGAGAACAAAATGCGCGAAAAACAACTTCGTGCAATCATTGACAGCCTGCCAATTCAGGTGTTTGTCAAAGATTACCATGGCAATTATCTGGAAGCCAATCAGGCACTAGCAGATAATATGTCGCTCACTATTGAAGAAGTTCTTTCAACATCCACCCATGATGCACATAAAAACGACCCGGCAACAGCCAATCGCTCAGTTATAGATGACCGCCATGTTATTGATACTGGTGAAGAAATATCTTACATTCAAGAAAACTATCAAGACGGTAGAAAAAAGAAAAAACACCTCCAAATTATAAAGCGCCGTGCGCCAGATGGCACTTTCAGCCAACCAGCAGTGATTGGAAATGTGGTTGATATTACATCGCTGAAAGAAACCGAATTAAATCTGAGAAAAGCAATGGCCTCGGCTGAAGAAGCAAACAAGGCCAAGTCAGAGTTTTTATCCTCTGTTAGCCACGAACTGCGTACGCCGTTAAATGCAGTAATGGGCCATGCACAATTAATGCAATTTGATGATCTCTCCGACGAGCACAAACACCACACCAACCAAATCATCATTGCGGCCAAAAAGCTTACCCAACAGATTGATGCTCTGCTATTTTTTGGTAAGGCCTCACATCAAGAGGAAAAAAAGAAAGAGCTTATCTCACTCAGTGAATTTTTCGATAAGCTATATTTACAGCTTGAGCCTGCAATAAATGAAAAGTCGTTAAGTTATAGCTGTACAATGCCATCTGATATCCAACTTCTGGCTGCCGATGCAGACCTAGAGCAACTATTCACCAACATTGTTTCCAATGCGATAAAATACAATCGCATAGGCGGATCTGTTGATATCTCGATAATTGATAGAACCGGGGATACAGCATCTATTTCAATTAAAGACACCGGGGTAGGTATACCTCCCAATGCAACCGAGAAAGTTTTTGAACCATTCGAAAGGCTGAATAAACGCAACAGCACCATTGAAGGCACAGGGCTTGGCCTGGCAATAGCAAGAGAAGCTGCACATAGAATTGGGGCCTCCATTCGTTTTGAAAGTGAAGAAGGTGAAGGGAGTGAATTTATAATTGACATTAAGCTGGGCACACAACAGCTACCTGCTGCCAAGGAACAACAGCATGCAGGATAAAAAAATTCTTTATATTGAAGATCACCCCCTAAATGCTGAAATCTTGAGGCGCATCATTAAAAAAATATGGGGACAGGATATTGATATCGCGGAGACAGCTGAAGAAGGCCTGAGCAGGCTGGAAGAAACACCTTACGACCTCATTTATATGGATATTCACCTACCTGGCATTACCGGGCTTGAAGCCACCAAACTCATTAAAAATGACAAAACCTCACCGACACCAATAATCATTGCTGTTACAGCAGACGCTTCCCCGAGTGCACAGCAAGAAATCAAAGAAGCTGGCGGAGATGGGTTTGTTGCAAAACCGGTGGATGTAGAAATATTAAAAAAAACAACAGAAGCGCTTTTTAAAGAGTAGGCACTGAAATATTCTGTTGAATAGCCAACTTGTCAGCCATGATAGAACCACTTTTAAGGCATAGGCTTCATCTGGCCATCCTTAGTTAAAGCAGTAGCTATTTTTGAGACAAGGCCCTCATGTTTTTTATGCAGAAACATATATAAATGCTGCGTTATCAAAGGTGTTTCGCAAGTTTCAAATATAGTCTTACCAAGACGGTCCCCGATAGCTCTGTAGGCCGACGGGCGATCTAACACTGCTATGTCACTGCGTTGTTGCTCCAATATATTGAACAACTGCTCTGCAGTTTCAACAAAAAGCCTGTTCTTATAGTTTCTCAATTTATTCTGTGAATATTTCCGGCCGATTTGGGTAGAAACCACCACATCTTTTATTCCGGACAACTCCTGAAAATTACACACTTTCAAATCTGGCATCCACGTAAATGCTGCTGCTTCTATGGTGACAAGCGCATAGGGGACCCGAACAAGGTTTGGCATGGTGGCACTAACCATGTTTGTGCGCAGAAGGTCGCCGTCAATAACACCACGGTTAGCTGATACAATTGACCGCGCAGCAGGCAAATCCACAAAAACAAAATCCACACCTACTTGTTGCTCAATGCGGGTTAGTCTTTGCCAAACCGAGCCACCCTCTGGTGGTATTATGTATGGTTCTCTAAAGGCCGAACCCAAACGCAACTGTTTCTTAGGCGTATCGTCGGCCAAAAGCATCGCACAAGGAGACAGCACACTGCTCATCATAATAGTGCTTAAAACAAAGGGCCTTATCGCTAACTTTCGCCAAATCCATCCAAGCATCACCATTGGTTTACCTATTCCTCCAACCCATGATCATGTATCAGTAACTATAAACAGCAATCCTTAAGAAACTGAATATGCTTAGCTCAAGGATATAAACGATCACTCCGCAAGAAAGGGCGTACCAATCAAATATAGAAAGAGATCAAAAGTTTAAATGGTGGTCGGTACTGGGCTCGAACCAGCGACCTCATCGATGTCAACGATGCGCTCTACCAACTGAGCTAACCGACCGTGACCATTTAATTGCGGGAGTATCCGCTTGAGATGACCGCGTGTATAAACCGAGCACCAACCACGTGCAAGCCAAATTTAACCTGCTGACATAGGTGACACATAGCAAAAAAAACGCTAGCCTACATCTATGGAAACCGTGCCGTCACCACCGCCCTTTATCCTGCGCTTACCAGAGCGAAGCTTATCACCTTTTGTATTTGCTGCCCCGCATAGTGGGCGTTTTTATCCGCCTGATTTTACGGCACGCTCCATCTTAAACAGCACAAGCCTCAGACAATCAGAAGATGCTTTTGTTGACCAGCTTTTTGAAGGCGTTTCTGAATTTGGCGGTACACTTCTAGTCGCCACTTATGCCCGCGCCTACTTAGATTTAAATCGGGCGAAAAGCGAACTTGACCCCACATTATTTACTCCAAAGCTAGATGAAAATGGCCTGAACATGAGCCACCGTGTCAAGGCAGGGTTAGGCCTCATTCCCAGCGTAATTTCCGAAGGTGTTCCCATATACCGCGGCCCACTGCCTGCCCGTGAAGCGGCTAAGCGGTGTAATTCAGTGCACATCCCGTATCATCAAAAACTTGAACAATTATTGGAAGAACGGCGGCAAAAATTTGGTATCGCCTACCTGATCGATTGCCATTCAATGCCATCAGACAATATTGGCCGCAGAGCAAAACGCAAACGCGGGGCAGACATCGTTTTGGGTGATAGCTGGGGCAGTGCCTGCGGCCGCGACTTAACCAGCTTAACGGAAGAGCTTTTTATTAATGCAGGATTTCAGGTAAGACGAAATGTGCCTTATGCAGGTGGCTATTCAACAGTACATTACGGTAAACCCCATGAAAATATACATGCCCTGCAAATTGAAATTTGCCGCAGTATATACATGGATGAAATCAGCCAAACACCTTTGCCTGCATTTGAGCATATCAAAAGTTTGCTTCTTGAGGTCAGCCAAAAGTTAATTGAGCGCACGCGTGCGTCTAGATTCGGAGAAAAGCATCATCGAGCAGCAGAATAAAGCTGCTCCCTTGCTTGCTTTTCGCAATAAATAATCTGCCCAATCCTGTCCGTGTATTTCAATCGAAAAAGAGCAAACCAGGCAACACACTTAAGTTTATTCCGTTGCCGATATTTCTATGCTGGGTTGTTTAAGCAAAGAGCCACAAAACAAAAAAAAGGCCACGCGCTAGCGTGGCCCAGGCTCAGGGAGGAAACGCCCACGGAGGGCATTAGCGGGATAACCCGCCACTTGTTAACATAAGGACTCTCAAGCAAAAAGCCAAGCCCAACATAGCTAACAAATACTTAACGGTCACGGCAGGCTCCACAACCCATTGAAATAATTGATACTTAAAACGGCACATTTGAAAAATAAAATTTTAACGCCGCACTTTCAGCAGACAATTTTTCTACCTCAAACAGCAGGCCAGTAACGACTCGTATTTTTATCAATAAAACAAAAGACACGTAAAACTTGTAATGGTTATAGTAAATTCACTTCACCATCCCTAGCTGCATAATATAGGTACATACTCTAATCACCCTCAGAACTTAGCATCTGGCACCTTTGGCCAGTACCACATAGTCATCATACTTACGTAACAATATTATTATCTCCCCATCTGTCGTATTTTACTCGACAATATCTAAACGCACTGTCACCCTTAGCTTATGAGACTAACTTTCAGAAAACTGGGTAAAACACTGTCTTTATTTGTTCTGCCCAACAAAAATGCGACTGCAAAAACAAGGTGGCACTCTGCGCTGCTTATCCGCCCCCTGACAATGATCTTGCTTGCCTTTGGCCTGCATTCAGCGGGCGCATTAGCTACCGACAGCACAAAGCAAAAACACGCTATCACGCTTTTTACCCATGGTGACACGGTACTCTTCAACAAAACCCCTGATGGAAGTATTGCCGGACCATCCATTGACCTGTTTACCTGCGCCATCGAAAAAACCGGCCACACCTACAGTATAGAAATCGCACCGCTCTCGCGCGCGAGAACCATTATCGACGAGATTGATCACGCCATTTGGTTTCCCTCAGCTTTCCAAGGAAATACTGACCGCCTTTCCAGAAGCATTGGGCCCGCTGGTGCCTTGGAAATGTTTTGGCATCAATTGCACAGTGACCACCAAGACCCTGAGAGCAACGCGTTCAAACAGGCTAAAAAAGTAACCACCTACAAAGGGTCTGCCATGGAAGCAGTCCTGCGCAGCCAAGGCTATAATGTTGTTGAAGGCAGCGCAGATAGAAACCGCTTGATTGTCATGGTGCTTAGCGGACAAGTAGATGCCCTGCTCTCCATAGATTTTCGTGACCGTCTATCCGAAGAAGTCCGTAAAAAAGTTGATAGCAACATCCACATGACCTTACGCAGCAGCCTACCAGTTGCATTTCAGGTAACCAAGCCCTTCGCTAAAAGTGATCCCGGCTTTGTAACTCGTTTTCGCACAGCCTTTACACACTGCATAAACTAGTGAGGCAGACACCCACACAAGTGATATCCACCACACTCCAGAGATGCGATGCTTATAGCAAAATCAAGCTTTCTGCATCACAGGCTTTGCATCATCACCCAGTTCCAAAAAATAGTCTTTGGTGTCAGGATATTGCTGTGAAAAATTGCTAGCGCCAAAGCAGCTAAATATAATCCATTGCCAACACAGATACAGCGCGAGAGCAAATGAAGCCGTTATCCCGGCCAGCATCTCAGTGCTTAACAAAACATCAAACATGTTGCTGTCATACATCCACGAAATAACTGTCTCAGGCACCCAAATAAACAAATATATAAACGCACCAGCCGCAATATTGCTCAAGCCGTCACTACCTTTACGCGGGTGCTTCAACAGCCAGCTTTTGTTTGGCGCACCCACCGCTCTAACGGCCAAAAATGCACCCATATTTCCCGCAAAAGTAATGGCTAACACCCCAAAAACATATGCAATCAGGGAATTCAGAGCAAATGCCATAAACTCCGACATTCCACTATTGTCAAAAGGCCCTATTCTACTGCTCACCTCATCGAGCACCCTAAGCACAAGCAACAGCACAATAAAGCGCCCTGAAAACCCCATATAGCCAGCTTTTAATGCGCGTCTTTGTTTTGGACCATACGATGCTTGCTCACGGTTATAGGAAGGTGGAAAGCTAGACCAAAAAGATGCGTAACTAGGCCCAAACACATACACACGTGTTAAATTAAAGTATAAGTGCGCTGAAACCAAAAACAGTGCAATCCCACCAAACCCCATTGGCACCAGAGCCAACACAAAATTGCTCCGAATAAGCTTGAACCCCTCCAAAAGGGCCATGAATGCTATCATCAGCAAAAGAAAATGAACGAATGTCACAAGCCACAGCCTAAACTTACCCCCAAACACCGCTCCAACAACATGACTACATGTCTTACTGGCTGAAATACCTTGAAATTCTGATTGTTCGACTGACATAAATCCCCCTAATCGCCTCATATGTACTCTATTTGTTCCAAATTTAATAAACATATAATTGTTTCTGTGCAACTAATTTTGCACAAGCGTGCCTTCAACAGCATTTCCGCTTGCCGCACCGCATCAACAAGCGTATAAGCGCCGCGAATGTTGGGGTTCCGCAATTTTGCGGGGCCTTTTTTAAATTGGCGAGGGCTGCTCTTTGAGGCTTGCCCCCAAATGAGTTTTAGAAAGTCATCTCCCCATGACCAAAAAAATCCGCAATATTGCGATTATTGCGCACGTTGACCACGGCAAAACCACGCTGGTGGACAATCTGTTTAAACAGTCGGGCATGCTACGCGACAACCAGCGCTTAGAAGAACGCGCGATGGACAGCGGCGATCTCGAAAAAGAACGCGGCATTACCATTCTCGCGAAATGTACCAGCGTCATGTGGGGCGATACTCGCGTGAACATCGTTGATACACCTGGCCACGCCGATTTCGGCGGCGAAGTAGAGCGCATACTGTCCATGGTAGACGGCGTCGTTCTACTATGTGATGCAGCCGAAGGGCCTATGCCACAAACCAAGTTTGTTACCCAAAAAGCACTGGCCCTCGGCCTGAAGCCAATTGTGGTAGTGAATAAAGTTGATAAGCCAGACGGTGACCCGGATGCAGCTACAGATGCTTGCTTTGACTTGTTTGTAAACCTTGATGCCAACGACGATCAGCTTGATTTCCCAGTGATGTACGCTTCTGGCCGTGATGGCTGGTGCGATAACGAACTAGATGGCCCGCGTGAAAACCTGCATCCGCTGTTTGAAAAAATCATTGAGCATGTGCCTGCGCCTAAGGTGGTCACCGATGGCAACGCCGATAAGCCATTTTCCATGCTGGTTAGCTTGCTAGACCGCGATAATTTTGTGGGCCGTATCCTTACTGGCCGTATTGAGACAGGCCGCATCAAAGTGGGTGCGCCCATCCATGCGCTAAGCCGTGATGGCAACGTGATTGAAGCTGGCCGCATTTCCAAGCTTCTTGCTTTCCGCGGGCTGGAACGTGTGCCTGTTGAAGAAGCTGAAGCAGGCGACATTGTCGCCATTGCAGGCCTCACTACTGCCACCGTTGCTGATACAATCGCCGTACCAGAAGTAACAGAAGCATTGCACGCCATCCCGGTTGATCCACCAACACTGGCAATGACCTTCATGGTAAACGACAGCCCCCTGGCTGGCCGCGAAGGTAAGCATGTAACCAGCCGCGTCATCCGTGACCGCCTGATGCGCGAAGCAGAAGGCAACGTGGCCATTGAAGTTACTGAAACTGACGGCAAAGACGCCTTTGAAGTAGCTGGTCGTGGTGAATTGCAGCTCGGCGTTCTTATTGAAACAATGCGCCGCGAAGGTTTTGAGCTGGCGATCAGCCGCCCACGTGTGCTGTTCAAGCAAGATGAAAACTGCAAGCGTCTTGAGCCATATGAAACGGTTCAAATTGACGTGGACGAAGAATACCAAGGCGCAGTAGTTGAGAAAATGTCGCTTCGCAAGGCTGAGCTTTCAGGCATGGTGCCATCTGGTGGCGGCAAAGTTCGCCTTACATTTGATGCGCCTGCTCGCGGCCTTATCGGCTACCACGGTGAATTCCTGACAGACACGCGCGGCACAGGCATCATGGCTCGCGCCTATGATCGCTACGACGCATACAAAGGCCCAATTCGTGCCCGCCAACGCGGTGTGCTGGTGGCAACAGCGGGCGGCAAGGCTGTTCAATATGCACTGTTCTACCTACAAGAGCGCGGTACCATCATGATCAACCACGGTGTTGATGTATATGAAGGCATGATCATCGGTGAAAACAGCCGTGATAATGACCTTGACGTAAACGTGCAGAAAGCCAAACAGCTTACAAACATGCGCGCCTCAGGCAAGGACGACGCCATCAAGATGACAACGCCGAAGATCCTGCCGCTTGAGGAAGCCTTGGCTTACATTAACGATGACGAGCTGGTAGAAGTTACGCCAGAAAACATCCGCCTGCGTAAGCGCTACCTGCTGCCGCACGAGCGCAAAAAAGCCAGCCGCACCGTAGAAGGCTAAGGCCTGAACTAAAGCTCTGGCTTTAAAAACTGATTTAAAAAAGACGATCCGCTATCATTTTGGCGGGTCGTCTTTTTTATTGCTCGTTTCACCGCCTTTTTAATGCCGTATTAATCGGCATCTTGTAAAAACCAAATGCATCACTAAATATGCAATATAAACAAAACTAAAAAAGCAAACACGACAAACCAGCACACAAAACAAAAGCTGGAATAAAAGCGAAGGATAAGGAAATGCACAACCAAAAGCCTGCACCGGTTTATGGAATCACAAAAGCAGAATATGCACGCCAGTTGCAAGAGCAGGAAAAACGCCATGCTCAGCCAAGCGTCGGCATTTTCACGCGTCTGCGGAAACGCTTCCAATAAGAATTCATAAGTAAATGGTAGCTCCCAACTACCGAACAAAGTGCAGCATGATCAGCCCTCATGCTGCCTATTGTCGTGCCTGCCTAAAGTTCATGTCGATTTAAGTACGACATCACTTGGCCTCTAACCACCAACTAATGGCGCTACGCACTTCCAAGTCTGAATGATCTTTCAGCATAAACCCATAAAAACCTGGGTATGAAACTGAGCGACCTTTGTCTTTGACCATATATTCATCAGGAACTATTAGCTCCACAAACGTCCCGTTTATTCCCCCAACAGAAATATACACAGGGCTTTCAAAGTCCCATACTCCGTGGATCACCTTTTTGGGGATGGTACGCAGCCCTGCTGTGGTGGCAATAACAAGATGCTCCTCATGTAGCTCAAGCGCTACACCAGTTGGAAAGCATGGCTTTACCATCGACCGATAGCAATCAAAACTAATCCACCAAATGAGGGGAACGATAAGAAACAACCCAAGTAGCTCAATTTTAGCGTATCCAGCCTTCAGCCCCCACATGCCAGCAAGCGGTGCACTGATAGCTGCAATAACTATGATCCACCCAAGAACCCTAGCTTGCCCTTTTTTAAAATAATATTTTTTAGCCGTGTCCATGCCTTACCCCAGCTTAAAATAATTACGCACGGCCAGCAGCGCGAAGAATAGGAAAATGGCCCAATTAACGTACTCGTCGCCGCCCATACTCAAGTTTTTTGCCAGTAAGATTAGACACCTGAACAGATTGTTTTTTCGAACTTCTGGCACTCGCCCAAACGCTCGAAGGTGCTGATACTTCGATTTTGGGAAGAGGCTCTACAACACTTTCAGTCTCAGCGCGCATCCTTTCAATATCTGCGACAGTCTTTTTATCGTACCAAACGTCTGGCCGAATTTCTGCTAGATACTTATTTAATTGAGAGATGATGGCCGCTCGTTGTCCTCCAAAATATATGCTAGGAATAAACAAGCCAGTAAAGCCAAACCGATGGTTCACTTTATGCACTATCTTCGCCACAAACGGCATTTTCGATATGATAGCCCCATACCTATCTGCGCTTAAACAAACGGTCCATAATTTTGGCTCCATTGTAATACAGGTAATTTGCTCCCACTCGATTGGGGCAGGCCCAAAGGGTGTATAAGTTAAACCATACTCATCAAACCGCAGTTCAATCGACAACGTGAAGAACTTCCATAGCTCAGCTAGAAATAATAACCCAAAGAACATAATTCCCGCTAGAGCAGCCGGTACTCTCCAGAATTCATTTCGTCTCGCTCTTCTACTCATATCCTCTACTGATGCCCCACCC
>Ga0316207_10001925_pt1 | contig 23199 bp, 15 predicted proteins | sample 6weekpyrite_MG_FD_204943 | JGI IMG/M metagenome (GOLD analysis project Ga0316207, IMG submission 204943) | Microbial mat bacterial communities from mineral coupon in-situ incubated in ocean water Damariscotta River, Maine, United States -... | ecosystem: Environmental > Aquatic > Marine >... | reverse complement strand
ACACCATCACCATCACGATCGGAATCCGCATTGTCACCCGTACCATCGCCATCCGTGTCTGTGGTTTCAGTCTCATCAGTTGGGAAAGCATCGTCGTCATCGGAAACGCCATCACCATCGTCATCGTCATCGGCATTATTGCCGGTACCGTCTCCGTCGGTATCGGTTTGCTCAGACTCATCAAAGGGAAAGGCATCGGTGTCGTTCGGCGTATTATCACCATCCGCGTCATTGTCACAGGCATCACCACGGTCATCACCATCAATATTTGACTGCGCTGGGTTGTAATGCACCGGGCAGTTATCTGCCATATTATCGACGCCGTCAGCATCCGAGTCGAACTGGACATCCGGATCCGTCGGGCCCTGATCGACATTATCCAGTACACCATCGCCATCGGTATCTCGGTTCAGTGGGTCTGAACCATTCTGTTCTTCCTGCGCATCGCTGACACCGTCGCCATCATCGTCATCATCTTCGTTGTTACCCACACCATCTCGGTCGGTATCAATGGTTTCAAATGGGTTACGCGGGAACAGGTCATCGTTATTGGCAACACCATCGCCGTCGATATCATTATCGCTGTTATCACCCGTACCATCACCATCAGTATCTGTGGTTTCAGTGGGGTCCGTATCAAAGGCATCATCATCGTTGAGTACGCCATCGCCGTCGATATCGGCATCAGTGGTATCGCCCTCACCATCACCATCGGAATCGACAAAGGTGGTGCCTGGGTTAGTCGCATCATTATCATCAGCATCTTGCTCTGACGGCCAGCCATCGTTGTCCTGATCTGTCGCATTTTGACGCGTGCTGTCTAATGGGAAGTCATCGGCTGTGTCTGCGGTACCATCACCATCATCATCGGTGTCTGCATTATTACCCACACCGTCGGTATCCGTATCGAGTTGTTCGCTGGCGTCTAGCGGGAAAGCGTCATCTGCGTCCTGTACACCATCATTATCATCGTCAGCATCAGCATTGTTACCAGTACCATCACCATCGGTATCGGTCGTTTCACTGCCATCTTCGGGAAAAGCATCCTGATCATTGGCAACGCCGTCACCATCAATATCAGGGTTGGTTTCAGCGGGCTTTAACTCAACCGTCTCAGTTGGATCAATTTCGGTTGTGACATCTTCGTTGCCGAGATCTTGCTTTTCGTCATCGACAATCTCTTTCATATCGCCAACGGTACGGCCCTGTGGATCATTTGGAATCGGCAGCGTTGCTGGGTCCTGTTCTAACAGTTCTAATGCGGCACCCGCAGTTTCACTTTCTCCGTCATAAATCTCGCTGGTCTGGCCATCAACCTCGCCATCTATCTCACCATCGGCCAAATCAGCGGTGAGGGCGCTTAATACGGCATTTGGATCATCGGTACCCGTCGCACTATCAATCTGATCAACGACCGCTGTCACCGCTTCAACGGCCGCTCGATATGCCGCTGCATCTTCCTGCTCCTCGGTCGTATCCGTCGTATCATCAATCAGGGGCGGGGTATCAAAAATATCAATGTCTTGCGCAATACCAAAACCCATAGTCGATTTCACCTGAGCCGCTGCAATCGGCAGTGCCGTCAGAAATTCGTCCGTTGTTGTTGTGGTATCCGCCAAGCTGACCGTGAAGTCATCATTACCATCACCGTCAGGGTCCAAATCGCGATCATCCCAAGGCGGCATATTGCTATCCGCATTTGCAATCGCCAAATCAACCGCCATGGTGGTCAGCGGCGTAGCGTAAATCTGTTCGCCTGAATCCAGCAGAGCTTGGGTAATCACCGTTCGCATCTCGGAAATGACAGGTGCCTCGCCGGTCAGAATATCGGTGGTTGTCGCATCCGAGGTAAATTCCAGAATATAGGGAGGGGCAATCGGAAAGGGTAAGGCCAGACCGGTAATTTGGGCTTGGCTATTGGTTGACCCTGGGTTACCCGCCAGGTCGCCCTTAAAGTCTGCCGCGCTGGTATCCACGTCATAGGCGGTGACAATTGCATTCACCAGCGGCCCTTTGATACCACCCCCGGAGATACTTTGCGAGGTCGGTGCGCTACTGCCACCTCCGCCACCGCCTCCACAGGCAGTCAGCGTGAAGGTCACACAAAGCAACATCAGTTTGCTTAGCGCCAAAAGAGGCAAAGGCTTGTCAGTATCACAACGGCTCATGTTGTTTCTCCAAGGTATATTTTGCGAAATTTTTTCAGGCGACAGCCAGTAAGGATAGTGTATGGAAATAAAGCTGCCACCAAATTTCCAATGAACTTAAACTTTATTTTTCGCTCTATAACTGTGGGGAATTGAAACAAAAATTCTTAAAACAAAAGGTTGTAAAAACCACAAATTAAATAAGGGCTTTTACATAGGTGAATCATAAAAATGCTTTAGTGATTAATGCGCCTGATCCCAATTATCGCCCACCCCGGCGTCAACTATCAGGGGCACATCCAGCTGCGCTGCATTCATCATATGCTTGACCAGATGTTCGGCCACTTCATCGGCTTGCGCTGATTTCACTTCAACGATCAGCTCATCGTGCACCTGCATGACCATTCTGGCATCCAGCGACGATTCGCTCAGGCTTTGATCAACAGCCAGCATGGCGCGCTTTATAATGTCTGCCGCCGTGCCTTGCATTGGGGCATTGATGGCGGTTCGTTCTGCCGCTTGTTGCAGCATCTTGTTGCGGGCGTTGATATCGGGCAGATAGAGTCGTCGACCAAATACGGTTTCGACATAACCGTTCTGGTGCGCTTGTTCGCGGATGCGATCCATATATTCAAGCACCCCAGGGTAGCGGTCAAAATAACGATCAATATATTGCTGCGCTTCTTTTCGTGCGACTTTAATTTGCTTTGCCAAACCAAAGGCGGACATACCATAGATCAAACCAAAGTTTATCGCTTTGGCTTTGCGGCGCTGATCAGAACTCACTTCGCCAGGTTCAACGTCAAATACCTCTGCGGCGGTCGCGCGATGGACATCTTCGCCTTGCGCGAACGCACTTAACAAGCCTGGGTCTTGCGACAGGTGCGCCATGATTCGCAGTTCTATTTGCGAGTAATCTGCCGCAATGAGTTTATAACCTTGTGGTGCAATAAACGCCTGCCGGATACGACGCCCTTCCTCGGTTCGAATTGGAATATTCTGCAAGTTTGGATCACTGGACGATAAACGGCCGGTCGCGGTAACGGCCGCATGATACGAGGTATGAATGCGCTTGGTCGAAGGGTTAATCAGGAGCGGCAACTTGTCGGTATAAGTTGATTTTAACTTGGCAAGGCTGCGGTGCTCCAAAATCAGGCGCGGTAATGGGTAGTCTTGGGCCAGTTCTTGTAGGACGGGTTCGGCGGTCGATGGTTGACCCTTTGGGGTTTTCTTGATCACCGGCAAGCCCAGTTTTTCAAAAAACAAGGCCTGTAACTGCTTGGGCGAATTGAGGTTGAATTCTTCACCCGCCAAATCAAAGGCTTCTCGCTCCAGGATCACGATCCGCTCTGCCAACTGCTGACTTTGCAAACCCAACAAATGCGCGTCAACCATGGCGCCAGTTCTTTCCATTCTCGACAGCACCGGAACCAAGGGCCGGTCAATTTCCTGATAAACGCGTTTTAATCCGGCGACTTGCGCCAATTGCGGGTAGATCGCCTGATGCAAACGCAAGGTAATGTCTGCGTCTTCGGCAGCATAGGGCGCTGCGACTTCGAGTGCAATTTGATTAAACGTTAGCTGCTTGGCGCCTTTGCCGGCAACGTCTTCAAAATGAATGGTGTCCAGTGCAAGATATTTCTGGGCGAGACTGTCCATATCATGTCGGGTGCCAGTGGAGTTCAGCACGTAGGACTCGATCATGGTGTCGTGCTCGATGCCCTGCAATTCAATACCGTAATTCGCCAGCACACTCATATCGTATTTCAGATTTTGGCCAACTTTCTTAACTGCAGGATCTTGCAAAAGCGGCTTTAACTGATTCAGCACCCAGTCTCTATCTAGCTGCTCAGGTACTCCCATATAGTCGTGAGCAACGGGCACATAGGCGGCTTCACCTTCGACACATGAAAACGAAACACCGACAATTTCGGCTTCCATATAGTTGAGGCTGGTGGTTTCGGTATCGAAGGCGAATAACTCAGCACTTCGCAATTTCCCAAGCCATTTCTCAAAATGAGCCTGATCGAGTACGGTTTGATAGTCGCAAGGCTTTTTTTCGACAAGCTCTTGCTCGGGCGCATCGGGTTCGGGTAAGGCGTCCACCCAGGTTCTAAATTCGTATTCCTGAAACAACTCTCGCAGACGCGTGTTATCGGCCACCCGATGGCTAATTTTATCCAGATCTTCTGGCAGTTCAACATCCGTTTTGATCGTTGCCAACTGATACGACAGAGGCAGAAATGCGAGACTGTCGCGCAGGTTCTCGCCCACCTTGCCTTTTATTTTGTCTGCATTCGCCATCACGGCGTCAAGCGATGGGTATTCAGCCAGCCATTTCACTGCCGTTTTTGGCCCACACTTCGGTACACCGGGAATGTTATCGGAGGAATCGCCAACCAGAGCCAGGTAGTCAATTATCTGATCAGGCCGAACGCCAAATTTTTCCACCACCCCGTCGATGTCCATTTTGGTGTTGGTCATGGTGTTGATCAATGAGACATGTTCGGTAACCAGCTGGGCCATATCCTTGTCACCGGTTGAAATAACGACTTCCTGCTTGTTCTGAGTCGCCTGATTAGCCAATACCCCAATCACATCATCTGCTTCAACATCCGGCACAATCAATAAAGGTAGCCCCATTGCTTTGATAATCTGATGAATGGGTTCAATTTGGCAGCGCAGATCATCCGGCATTGGCGGCCGATTGGCTTTGTATTCAGGGTATAATGCATGTCGAAAATTCTTGCCCTTGGCATCGAACACGATCACCACTTTTGAACCAGGAAAATCCTTTTGCAGGCGGCGAATCATATTGATCACACCTTTAATCGCTCCGGTCGGATGACCTTTCGAGCTAAGTAAAGACGGTAAAGCATGATAGGCTCGAAACAAGTAGGATGAGCCGTCCACCAATACGGTCGGACATGACGTTAGAGAGTTATCCATAAATTTGTGATCTTTGAGAAGTGAGTATTTTCGGTTTTCGGTATTACTATATTTGATATTGCTGCCGTAATTATTATTGCTATAGTAGGGAATTTCGTGCCAAGCTTAAACCTGCTTCCCAAATAAATACAGGTTCCACCATGCGTCATTATTTACTTGTCATTTCTGTGCTCGTTTCCACTGTACTCCTCAATCAAAGCGCACTGGCTGATGATTTGGCGCTTCCAGTCGAGCCGGAAATTGTTATTCGTCATGAAGATGAGAAAACGTTTTACGAATATCGCGTGAATGGTGTGTTGAAAGAAATCAAAGTCGTGCCCAAAGTCGGCCCAACCTACTATCTGGTTCCATCCGATGGCAGCGCATGGATAAAGGAAGATCGCTCACAGCTGTTGGTGCCAAAATGGGTTCTGTTTGAATGGTAAATAAATGAAGGTAATCTTAGTATGAACACTCTAATTTTATGCCGTATCTTTACCTCGAAGTTCAGTTATTGTGAGTGATTCATCTAATAGATAAAGAATGCTCACGCGTATTTTAAAACAGCGAGGATTACACAATGGGTACCATCAAATCTTACCAGGAACAAGTTCAGGACATCGTAGAAAAAGCAATCACTGCTGTTGAAGAGCAACATAAAGCCGTTGCTGATGCTTCATTTGATCTGGCAGAAAAAGTTTATAAGCTGGACTCTGTTAAAACCAAGCACGATGACGTAGCAAGCCTGGCTTATGACAAAGCACGCGACGTAAACAAGTTTGTCGGTGAGTACGCTGCCGACATTATTGCCAAGTTTGAAAAGGAAGACGCACCCGCTAAAGCGGCGCCAAAGAAAACAGCTGCCAAAAAAGCGCCTGCTAAGAAAAAGCCTGCCGCCAAAAGCGCCGCTGCAAAAGCAGAAACCGAAGCAACAGCTTAGTTTTGAGTTTTAGTTTGTAGAGTGGGCATTGTTAGACCTTAACCCCCTGACAATGCCACCTGAAGCCCGCCTCTGGCGGGCTTTTTTTTGCCTGCTATAAAGACTGCCGTTGAATCATTAAACTCACGCGGCGATTCTTGCGCCGATTGCGCACGGTATCATTGGCAACCAAAGGTTTGGTGTCGCCGTAACTTACCGCTCTAAACCGCTCACCTGACATACCTTCAGCAACAAAAAATTGCAGTACTTCTGTCGCACGCGCCGAGGCCAGATCCCAGTTAGAGCGAAATCTCGCCGTTCCAATGGGTCGATTATCGGTATGGCCTTCAACAAATATCAGACCTTCAGATGCCTTCAGAACTGGCATCAGTTTTTCTAACACGCTAACACCAGAACGGGTCAGCTCAGATTCGCCAGAATCAAACAAAACTCTTGACTGAATCTGCAGCTCGGTAAAATCGGCATCTTCTTTTAGCTGTATGAGCTCTCCCAACCCATGCTGTTTGATAGAGGCGGCGATCGAGTCTAACCAGCGTTGATCTTGCCGAGTCACCTCGGTTGAAGCGCGCGATGGCGGGTCCATCGATACGCGCTCTACCAATGACTCTCTTTCCTTTGGCTCAACGTCCTTTGACTCAACTCCGTCGGACACCCGCTCCGCCGGGTTTTCGGTACTATTTTCGGTACTAAGGGGCGCGACCCCCAATTGGGGCGTATTCAGCACTAACAACATCACAAATATGGTCGTCATCAACACGAACACGTCGATATATGAAATCATCCAGTTATCGTCTGAGCCCGGCTCAGTCTCTGCAAGCAGGGCTTTCAGATTGAGTGATGGACGAATGGATGGTGAGCGGGCCAACCGTCAGGCTCCCAGCTTGGCTGGAACAGCCTGAAAGGCCGCTGAACTATCAACGTCTCGATATTCGCCCTGCATAAAACTCAGCAAAGTATCTCGGATCGTTGACGGCGTACGATTTTGATGTATCAAGGCAATGCCTTCTGCAATCATACTAAGCTGAACCAGCTTCAGGTTTCGTCTTTGCTCAAGCTTGGTCGCAATCGGTTTAAATACCAGGTTGGCCAACAATAAACCGTAGAATGTGGTCACCAAGGCAATGGCCATATCAGACGTCATGGCATTCAAACTACCGTGCTCAACTTGCTGCAGCATATTGACCAAACCAACCAACGAGCCCACCATACCAAAGGCGGGCGCAAAGGTTGCCATTGACCTGAAAATACTAATAACGCCGGATTCTTTGGCCCGATACTGAGAAATTTTCCAGTTCAACAGGGCCATCACATCTTCAAGAGGCTGCTTATCCCTCACCATCTGCAAGCCACGCTGCATAAATGGGTCATCGAGCTTTTCCAACTCGGTATCGACCTGAGTAAATTGATTGCGAAACCATAGCCTGGAAAAATACAAAATCTTGCCGACATCCTCCTGTAGATTCAGCGTTAAAGGCTCGGTCACCACGCGTGCCTGCCTCAATGCCGCGATGGCGTCCTTTGCTGGAAAGCTCACTAGAATCGCGGTCAGCGTGCCACCAACCACAATAAGCAGCCCCGGCAAGTTAATAAAAGCGGCCGGGTTATCGGCTGAAAAGCCGATCGCCAGCAATAAAAATAACACGCCGGTGATCACGCCAACAAAGTTAGAGACATTCATTTTGCATTCCTCATACCGTTATTTTGGTATTCTGAGTGAGAGAGTGAGGAGGACGTCATGCACAAAGCACGCCTGTTTATTATTAGAAATAAACCACTTTAAAAACAATTAGATAGATGAGCCTCTTGCAAAAGGCTCAGACGATATAAAATAAACGCGGCAACAATTTACCTTCATACCGTTTACAGGTGAGTGATAATGAGTGATTGAGTAGACTTGTTAACCGCTAGCGAGCCGGGCCTGCAGCGCGGTATAACGCTCGGGCGTTCCCACATCCAGCCAGTAGTCAGACATAACCAGGCCCGACACGCACCCCGCGCGAATCTGTGCCTGGAGCAATGGACCTAACTGGCTTGGCCCCGGCGACAGACCCTCAAAAAAGGCGGGATGAAAGATGCCGACGCCTGAATAAGTAAGGGCAGGTAGATTTAGGTTTTTTGACAAAGGCTGTAGCAAACCGGTATCGGCGTCAATTCTAAAATCACCCTCAGGATGATGGGCAGGATTGCTTACCATTGCCAGACAGGCGAGTCGCGATCGGTTCAGCGCATCATCAAGCGCGAGTACCTGAAGCAGCCATTCATTCAGATTCAGTTCCGTGTAGATATCGCCATTGACCAGCAAAAAAGGTTCCTGTCCATCACTCAGACTAGGCAAGGCCTGAATAATGCCACCCGCCGTTTCCAGCAAAACCGGTTCATGAGAGTAGGTTAAATTCAGGCGCCATTGCTCACCATTTCCCAGCGCTTCAGGAATCTGCTCCGCCAGCCAGTGGGTGTTAATCACCACCTCTTTGATTCCCGCGTTCGCGATATTTTGCAGATGAAAATCGATTAGATAGCGACCTGCAATTTGCAGCAGAGGCTTAGGCGTGCGTTCGGTCAATGGTCGCATGCGCTTGCCCAGGCCTGCGGCTAGAATCATGGCCTTCATTGCAGTGCGTCCAAATCCTTAAGTAATGGAACAACCTTGCTTTCGAGCCATTCATTAAACGCCTGCAAGTCAGGGTATCGTGCGCTGATACGAACAATATAATCAACGGTGCGGGGAATATCATTGAGGTAGGTATGCTTGCCATCACGAAGCGATAGGCGCGCAAAAATGCCCGCCGCTTTCAGATGGCGCTGCATGCCCATCCAGTCAAACCAGGCTTTGAACTGGCTAAAGTCGCTATCTGTCAGTCCGTTTGACCACGCCATTGAATAGTATTGCTGGCACCAAAGGTCGACCTCAGAATCGGGCCAGACGATATAGCAATCACGCAATAACGACACCAGATCATAAGTTATCGGCCCTTGTACGGCATCCTGAAAATCCAGAACACCTAGTTCGCCATTCGCCAACACCATCAAATTACGGGTATGGAAATCCCGATGTACTGGCACCTGCGGCTGAGCAAGCGCACTCTCGGCCAATTCGTTAAAACTGTGATCCAATAGTGCATGGTCATGAGTGTTTAGGCTTAGACCCAGTTTTGATTCCAGAAGCCACTGTCGAAACAACTCCATTTCTTGGTGCAGAAGGGCTTCATCATAACCGGGCAGAACATAATCCGGGTCCGGCCCCAGATTTTGAATGCGCAACAGTGTTTCCATTGCACACGTATAGTAGCGTTCGCCTGCTTGCGGCTGAGGATTTTCGGGCTGCAGTTCAGCAAGCAATAAGCCGTCACCAAAATCGGATAACAGCAAAAAACCCAATGTCAGATCAACGGCATAAATTTCGGGAGTGGCAATGTGATTGCGTCGCCAATACTTCGCGATGGCAACAAAACCATGCGAATCTTCTTGCTTGGGCGGTGCATCCATCGCGATCCAGCTTTTCCCTGCCTGTTCAAATCTAAAATAGCGCCGAAAACTCGCGTCTCCAGACACCATTGTCAGCTCTACCCAATCTATGTTCAGTGTTTCAGCGGCCCAGCGCGCGAGCGCTTCCTGTCTTACATCCATTGATCCCTTGCACCTGTTTCTTGTTTACGCTTTTTTGTTTACGTTAGCCACCAGCCAACAGGCACAACCCATTCGCTAAAGACTCTACTTCAGCGGATCATCCTAATCAAAAAGTTAAATGACATCAAAGTATCCAGCGTTTATTATTCGAAGCTGTTTTTACGCTTGCTTTTTTGAGGTACTCAATGCCATCGCTGTTGAAGCCAAGTTGCTTGTTCGCCATCTGGCTTGCCGGTACAACAGCGTATGGAGGCGGCGACAGCGATCGGCCCGGCGATCCCCGTTGCAATGTAGCACCAAAACCTTCGATATCTGATTTTATGCGTCGCAAAAACACTGAGCGCCAGCTTGAGGAAAATCGTCTGGCCGAAGGCATCGTTCATATTGAAGCCAATCAAATCAACTATCAACCGGGCAGCCAGCTTGAGCTCGATGGCAATGTTGAAATCGTTCGTGGTGCCTATCGTGCCAGCAGCCAGCGAGCCAGAATAAACCAAGTAACCGAACAGGCTGAATTGCACGGTAACGTTGAGCTACACGGGCCCGATCTGATCCTCAAAGGCGATGCCGCGACCATGGACATGATCAACGAACAAATGAACATCAGCCATGCCGACTTCCAGAAACCTTCAAACCGAATGAATGGCGAGGCTAGAGAGATCAGTCGGCCTGATGCCGACACACTCATCATCAATGATGGAATTTTTACCACCTGCGAACCTGAAGACAGGGCGTGGTCGTTTGCCGCCTCTGAAATCATACTCGATCAAAACTCGGGATTTGGCACCGCCACCCATACCCGTTTCAGCGTGTTTGACACGCCGGTTTTTTATATTCCGTGGTTTTCTTTTCCGATTGATGAGCAACGAAAAACGGGCTTCCTTTACCCGATGGCCGGTAGTTCAAACACCGAAAGCGGCTTGTTCTTGTCGACGCCCTATTACTTTAATTTGGGGCCTCAAGCAGATGCTACCCTAACGCCAAGCTATATTAGCGGCCGAGGTTTGCACACCGAGCTGGAGGGACGTTACCTAAGCGGCAGGACTCAAAGCACGTTAGCAGTGGGTTATATTGCGAATGACCAATACTATGCTGAACAACAGGCGCGTCTTCAAAAAAATCCTGACAGCCAGCGCTGGGGCCTGAGTTTTGATCAGAATATCGATTTGTCAACCATAACACCCGGCTGGCAAGGCATGATCGATTATAGCGCCGTCAGCGACGACGATTACCTGGACGACCTGAATCAAGGTCTGCGTATCGACAACCAGGACAGGCTGGATCGTCGTGCACAAATGCAGTTATCGCGCGATAACTGGCAAGTCAGTATCCTGCTACAACGTTATGAGAATTTGGCCGATGCCATTCTTCCTGAAGATGAAACCTACCAACGTTTACCCGAAATAAATTTACAGTTCCAACAACGCTTTAACGCACTACAACTGGACTGGAAAAGCCAATACGTTTATTTTTATCGCAACAACTCGCAACTTGAGGCGACAGAGCGCAGCTACGGTTCACGACTCCGGCTCCAGCCAACAGTATCGCTGCCTTTTCACCGCAGCTGGGGCTATCTAAAACCGGCCATCACCCTTGATCAAACCGACTATCTTCTGCAAGACTACCCACAGCAAGAAAATACGCTTTCACGCACTGTTCCCATCTACGAGCTGGATATGGGCCTATTCTTTGATCGCCGGACGTCATTTTTCGGTACCGACCTGGCACAAAGCCTAGAACCACGAATGCAATACGTTTATGCAAGCGACCTTAACCAGGACGATATCCCGAATTTCGATACCACGCTTCCCGACTTTAATTACCAGCGTCTGTTCAATCCCTATCGATTTTCCGGCGGTGACCGCATTGGCGATAGCAATCGCTTATCGGTGAGCGTCACCTCTCGCTGGTCAGATCCGAATACCGGTACTGATCGTGCTGTGTTCAGCCTCGGCCAGATACAGTATTATGCGCCGCAAAAAGTTGGCTTGGAAGGCAGGGGGATTTCGACCCGAAGCGAGTCCTTGTTTGCCTCTGAATTACTGATAAAACCGTTTCCGGGGGTCGATATTGCCGCAACGGCGCTTTGGGATTCGCGGGACAACACGACTCGCGAAGGTAACAGCCGGCTTAGCTTCCATAGCGCCAATTACCAAAGCATCGTCAACCTGAGTCACCGTTATATTCGCGGCGAGCTGGAGCAACTTGATAACTCGATCATCTTCCCCGTCAGCAATTTTTTCAGTCTGATGGGGCGATGGCGCTATGATTTACGAGACAAGCGCAGCATTGGCACGCTCGCTGGGGTAGAATACAGCAGCTGCTGCTGGCGTGTTCAGTTGTTGTCTCAATCTTACCTGAACAACGAATCGGAAATTACCAACTCAATTCTGTTTCGGTTTCAGTTAAAAGGCATCGGTGGCTTTGGCGCAGATGCAAGCCGCATGGATCAACAAATCCCCGGTTATCAAGCACGAGAGAATTATTTCAATTAGGAAACCCATGACAAAATTTAGCAAGTCTCGCATTCTGTTGAGTGCCCTGTTCGGTAGCTGTCTATTACTTGGAGCGGTACACGCAAAATCTGTTTTACTCGATCAGGTGATCGCAATTGTCAATGATGACATTGTCATGCAATCTGAGTTAACGCAACGCATACAGTCGGTTTCCAAGCGCCTCGAAGCACGTGGAACACCGCTGCCGCCAGAGGCCGTCATGTACCAGCGCGTGCTCGACCAACTCATACTGGAAAGCATTCAGTTGCAACTGGCGGATCGATCCGGGATTCGTGTTCATGATACCGAGCTAAACGAAACCATTAGCAATATTATTCAATCCAATAAGATGACGCTCGCGCAATTCGAAGCTCAGCTAAAACAGGAAGGCGAAACCTATGCCGGAGCCCGTGAACAAATTCGCACAGAGATGATTCTTACCCGTATTCAACAACGCGAAGTAGATCGGCGGGTTCGCGTCACTGAACAAGAAGTCGAAAATTTTCTGGCGTCAAAGGAAGGTCGCACCCGGTCGGGTGCAGAGTATTATATTGGCCATATTCTGGTCGCCGCCTCCGAGTCGGCAAATGATGACGAACTCGCGCATGCCGAACAACGCATCGCGAAGATTCGTTCCGAGTTGGATGAGGGCAAAGATTTTCAACAGATGGCGGTGGCCCATTCTGATGGCAGGCAGGCGCTGAATGGTGGCATTATCGGCTGGCGAAAAGAAAATGAATTACCTTCGATTGCTGCCGATATTATTCCGGCTCTGCGTGTCGGCGAACCTTCATCGGTTATTCGTACCGGCAGTGGCTTTCACATTGTTACGGTGCTGGATAAGCGGGGCGGCAAACAGCAACTGGTGAAACAGTCCCGGGTACGCCATATTCTGATTTCGCCCAGCGAAATCCGGAGCGAACATGCTGCCAAGCACATGATCGAGAAATTGCATGAACGTATTCTGAATGGCGATGACTTCGCCGCTCTGGCCAAGTCAAATTCCGACGATCCGGTCTCTGCGATTGATGGCGGTTCGCTGGACTGGGTCAGCCCCGGACAAATGGTGCCAGAATTTGAACAAATGATGCAAAACACACCGGTTGGGGAAACCAGCAAACCATTTCGTTCCAACTATGGCTGGCACATCTTGCAGGTGCTGGAGCAGCGCGAACAGGATGTTGGTGAGCGAATTCAGATCAATCAGGCTAAACGGGTTATTCATCGACGCAAATTCGAAGAAGAGCTGTCCAACTGGCTGCTCGAAATCAAAAGCGAAGCGTTTATCGAGATTAAACAACGCGGCCTTAAGCAAGGCGATGGCCAAACAACAGGCAGCACCCATGGCTCGGAACACCATCATTAAGCAAACTCCGCTCGTTATCACGCCTGGCGAGCCCGCCGGTATCGGTCCGGAACTGGCGATCCAGCTGGCCCAAAATACACTCGATATGCCTGTTGTTTGTATCGCAAGCGCCGATTTGCTGGCGGCCCGTGCGCGTGAGATTGGCCTTCCAATCAAGCTCACGCCCTGGAATGGACAAGCTTTTTCAGGCAGTGCTGCGGGTGAACTTGTGATTCAGGATGTGCCGCTGAGCGAAAACAGCGAATCCGGGCATTTGAATCCCGCCAATGCAAACTACGTACTGGCCTGTTTGAACCACGCCATTGATGCCTGTCTGAACGAGCGCTTTGCGGCACTGGTCACCGGGCCTCTGCATAAAGGCCTGATCAATGAAGCAGGCATTCCCTTTAGCGGCCATACCGAATATCTGCAAACACGTTGCGACGTAAACAAAGTGGTGATGATGCTGGCCAGCCCAAAAATGAAAGTCGCGCTCGCTACCACACACCTGCCGATTGCAGACGTGCCTGGTGCCATCACCCAAGCCAGTCTGGCAGAAGTCATCGAAATTCTAATCGAGGATCTGCAAAGCAAATTTGGCTGTGAGCGCCCTCGAATTTTAGTCGCTGGCCTCAACCCTCATGCAGGTGAGGGCGGTCATCTCGGGCGTGAGGAGCTCGATGTCATTATTCCGGTGTTAGATGCCTTCAACGCTCATGGCGCCGATCTCGTTGGTCCGCTTCCGGCAGATACCTTATTCTCGGATGACAAACTGGCTCAGGCAGATGCCGTGCTGGCAATGTATCACGATCAGGGCTTACCAGTGCTGAAATATGACGGTTTTGGTGAAGCGGTCAATATTACGCTGGGGCTGCCCATCATCCGCACCTCTGTCGATCATGGCACTGCGCTCGATCTAGCCGGTACCGGGCAGGCCGATCCGGGCAGCCTGAGGGCCGCTATCAATATGGCCAACTCCATGAGCATCAGGCTCAAAAATAGGGCTTAGCATGAGCAAAAAATCCTCGAAAACAGGTCACCAGGCACGCAAACGCTTTGGTCAGAATTTTCTGCACGACGCGGCCGTTATCAGTCGTATCGTTAGCAGCATTAACCCCAGCCCAGATGATCGAATGGTTGAAATAGGCCCGGGGCTAGGCGCCTTAACGGAACAGCTATTGTTATCAACCGAAGGGAACTTACAGGTTGTTGAGCTGGACCGTGATTTGATTCCGGTGTTGCGCACCAAATTCTTTAACTATCCGGAGCTGATCATTCACCAGGCAGACGCGCTGAAATTTGATTTTGACCAGCTGGCAGATGATCAGCACTTGCTGCGAGTGGTTGGCAATCTCCCCTACAATATTTCCACGCCCCTGATCTTCCATCTTCTGGCAAACATCACCCACCTCAAAGACATGCACTTCATGCTGCAAAAAGAAGTGGTGGAACGCATGGCAGCTCAACCCGGTGAATCGGCCTATGGCCGTCTGGGCATCATGACCCAGTACTATTGCCGGGTTCAGCCCTTGTTCATGGTCAGCCCGCAGGCATTTAGGCCCGTTCCAAAAGTAGAATCGGCCATTGTGCGTCTGGTGCCACACCGGCGTTTACCCTATCAAGTGGAGTCCGTTGAGCGATTACAGAACATCGTTAGAACCGCCTTTACCAAAAGACGAAAAACCCTTCGTAACGCCCTGTCTGGCGTGATCGCACCTGATGCATTGGAAGCGCTAAATATTGATGCCGGATTGCGTCCGGAAAATCTAAGTCTGGAGCAATTCTGCCAACTGAGTAACTGGCAAAGCAAAGAGACAGACTTATAACGCTGAAGGCTCCATGCCGTATGAAACCAGAATTTTCTGAATTGCGCCTTGCGCATGAAGTTTGTTAAAAGCAGCATTAAATCGGTCGACAAGAGCCTTATCTGTGTGCGCCTTGGAAAAGCCAACATAGTATTTGAGTCGCTTTTGCGACCCCGCGTAGCGCACGTTCTTCAGTCCTAACTTGTGGGTCAGCACGACCCCCACATCACGATTAGAATAAACCGCATCGACTCGACCAAGCGACAGCTTTCTAAAGCCGGTTTCATCATAGGGACGTAAATCGATCGATATCGTGTCTGCTCCAAGCGCTTCCAGATCCGATTTTATTTTTTCAAGCGAGTTCGAGGTATTGGACGGTCCATAGACACCGATGCTATAGCCCGCAATATCTGAAATCTCTCGAAATTCAAGATTGTTACTATTGCGTACAAAAAAACCATATTCTGTATTCAGTATTGGCGGCGAAAAGTTTAGCCATTTTGCTCGTTCTTTATTCCAGCCAATGACAAACATGCCATTGGCCTTGCCAGTTTTTACATCGGCCTGCGCTCGCCGCCACGGTAGACTTTTGAAGCGGCATTTAATTTTGGCAACAGTGCACACTGTCGAAACAACTTCGACAACCGGCCCTGACACGACACCTCCGATCGAGTAATTAAATGGTGCAAACTCCTGAGTGTTGAACGTTAACTCTGCCGCACCTAATTGCTGTACTGCACCAACCATCATCAGCAATACAAAAACAAACTTTGTGTACAAACAGAAGTCGTTGTGTCGACCACAGACATTTACAGCAGTCACGAGATCACCCTTATGTTACCAAACAACCGTGAAACCAAATCAGGCGGCTCAAGCTCTGACGGCTGCGATGAAAAACAAACTTAACAAAAACAGTCTTGAAAATTTCATCGGAATTATGCCTCGATTTTTATTAGTGTATTGATCAAAATAGAACATATTGACTAATACGCAAGCCAGACCACTCGAGACAAGGTGATAGGCTCCACCGCTGTAAAATAGTATTAGACGCAAATATTCAACCATAACGAGTATAGCTATGTGCGACACCCAAACAATAATAACAAGCAAGGCAACCTGGTTCGCCAAGAATAGCGATCGCGAGCCTGGAGAAGCACAACATATTGTGCGCATCCCGCCCGTGGAATGCGACCCGAAAAAAATCGTGAATACCACCTATATGGAGATCCCCCAGTGCTCGAAACGCTATGGGGTGATTTTATCCCAGCCCTTTTGGATGTGGGGCGCTGAAATGGGCGTGAATGATCAAGGTGTGGCGATCGGCAATGAAGCGGTGTTTACCCGTCTGCTTAAGAAAAAAGGACAAGCCTTGCTCGGTATGGATCTGGTCAGGCTGGGCCTGGAGCGCTCCAGTTGTGCAGATGAAGCGCTCAGCGTCATCACTCGGCTGCTGGATTGTTACGGTCAGGGCGGCCCTGCCGGTTATCGCGATGCCACCTTTCGTTACGACAACAGTTTTATCATTGCCGATGCAAAAAAGACCTGGGTGCTGGAAACCGCAGGAAGCTGGTGGGTGGCAAAAAAAATTGAGCACTTCGGTGCGATCTCCAACGCGCTAACCATTGGTAAGGAGTTTGATCTGGCCAAAACCGGACTGGAAGACTATGCCCGAAAACAAGGCTATACCAGACGCTTTGAAACCTTTAACTTTGCCAAGGCTTTTGACTCCTTTCTACTGCCCTTTTTTGGGGCAGCCAAATTCCGCCAGCGCCAAAGCACGACGTGTTTGAGCAAAATACACGCAAACAACTCTGCATCGTTCAAGACCATGATCGCCAATTTGCGTCAACATCATCATGAGCAAGCACACTTCAAGCAACACAGTAATCGGGATATATGCATGCATGCCGCGAGTCTGCTACGCCCAAGCCAAACCTGTGCCTCAATGGTGGTCGAACTGGTGTCCGGTCAAGCGCCTCAAATCATGATGACCGGAACATCGGCGCCTTGCCTGTCTTTGTTTAAACCAATCGATTTTAATTTCGATCGGGCACTTCACAGCGAACAACGGGCTCGGCATCGTGAGGAAAAAAGCCTGTGGCAGCGATTCGAAGCTGTACATCGGCAAGCCTTACAGGACCACGATTTTTGCCAGCGCCTGAAAATCTCCCGCGACAGCATGGAGGGGCAAATCTTCTCATGCATCATCGATGACCGCATGGATGTTAGTAAAGCAGACAGACTGGCTGAACACTGGCACCGGAAATGGGAAAAACGTGCCGCAAAAACGACGCTGGGCTATAGCCGTCTTCACCCCTATCAGCGTTTCTGGCAGGGTATTCATAGACAAGACCCGGTCTGAGTTGAGTGAATTTCAAAAGAAAGGGGGAGGGCAACCGTGCTTAACGGACAGCTGATTAGTTTTGAATATATTTCTCAAATATCTTTCGATAGGTACCGTCACTACTTGCTTTTTTAAGCTCTATGTCAAATAGAGACACCAAATCAGCATGTTGCCTTTTCTTGGAGAAGGTCAGGTAGGCCGGCGTTGCACTTAGCGGTACGGGCAGGGGGTGAACATTGGTGATCCCTAGCTTTTTTAAAATACGCCCTCCAACGTGGCGATTAACTAAGACCAGATCCACACGCCCGGCAGATAGTTTTTTAAAATTCTGGTCAAAATTATTCACTTCGTCTACTCTAAAAACCCCTTTGCTCACCGCAGCATCAAAGGCTTCATTTGTCTTAAAACCACGCACCAGCCCCACCGTTAAGCCCTTTAAATCTTCAAGGGTTTCGAATTTAATATGACTGCCATCTTTCTCAAAAAACACCAACGACGATATATGAATCGGCACAGAGGTATAGTCCATATAAACCTCCCGTTCAGGTGTTTTAAACGCTGCAAACATACAGTCAATCGTGCCGTCTTCCATGAATTGCAGCATTCGTTTCCATGGCATCATCGTTAGACTGATATCGAATTTTAGGCGATGCGCAATCTCCTGTACCAGGTCAACCTCGATACCCGTTAAGGTATCGTTTTCCGTAAACCCAAAAGGCGCGAACTCATTTGTGGCACATGTCAGTTTTTCTGTCGCTTGTGCAGTCATGCTTAATAACATCGAGCAGACAATAACAATTAAATTGCCAATAATTTGGCTCATTCGTCGGTTCCTTATTTTTGTTCTAATTTTCCATCTATGAGCAGTTGCATCAATTCCCGCACCTTTACCCCTCTCGCACGTCAACAATACTTGCTCTTAATCGATAAATCAGCTTCTCAAAATTAAGCGGCGAACTCAACAAAAAGCAAAAGCGTTTTTCCCAACTTGTTCCATTCTCCAGTGATATTTTGGATTAGTTGCCTCAGGTTAATCCTATATTCGCTTCTGCGATGGTATGATTTTACCCATCTTGATATAAGCTATACTTTGATTGGGAGTGTGCATGCCCATCACCCGTTGCAAAATTTAAATCACTTTTATCTGTTGAGGATCTATGTCAGATTTGGCCTCACCGAAACAATTATTATTGGTTAACTCCGACACAGAGCGACTTTCGACGCTCCGGCAATTGCTTAGCGGCGGCAGTGAGTTCAATGTACTAACTGCGAAGAATGCGAAAGATGCGGTCGATATTCTAAAGACAGAAATGATCAGTTTTATCGTCAGCAACATTAAGCTGGACGGCTTTGATGGCTGGCGCTTGGCACGCCTTGTTCGCTCGGGTGTTTTAAAGTGTGCGGCCGATACACCCTTTGTTATTGTCGCCAATACCTGGTGCGAACATATTGCAAACACGACTGCCCGCGAATTTGCCGTTAATCAACTGATCGCCTTCGAAGATCGCGCCAAACTTCTGGATATCGTCGATGGCGAGCAACTCACACCAATAAAAGAAGCGGAAAAATCATCGCTACTGGTCATTGAAGACAACCCCGACACGCGAATGCTGGTCGCTCGAATCCTTAGTCACCGCTTCATCATTAACAGTGCAAACGATGGCGAAACTGGACTCGCAATGTGGCGACAACACAACTACTCGCTGGTTTTGCTCGATGTGATGTTACCCGGCATGTCAGGAAATCAGGTGCTTGAAATAATTCTTCAGGAAAAACCCTCTCAATCGGTCGTTATCATGACGGCCAATCACTCCATGAAGCTCGCGGAAGAGCTGATGCTCAAAGGCGCGGCAGATTTTGTCACCAAGCCCTTTCGTGCAGAGCAACTGCGTCGCGTTTGTGAGACGGCAACGCGCAGAGAAGATTTTATTATTAGCAACGAACAGTTTGCCGCAAAAGTAGAATCACTTAAACAGAGCAGGGCCGAATACAAGCGAATTCTGGATGCGCATCAACATTTGCTCGATCAACTGGGCAGCGTCGTCATTGAGCTTAATCAACAAGGCGACATCCGTTTTCTCAATAAGGCCTGGGAAAAACTGACCGGTTACTCCATTGACGAGAGTCAGCAACGTTCGCTTCTCGATTTTATGGAAAAATCCGATCAGCCCGGTACTTATATTTCCAATGAATTGGACGCTATTTTGTCGGGTAGTGTCTCCACCCATCGCTTTGAGTTTCGTTTAAAAAACAAATTTGGCGAAGAACTTTGGGTGGAGGCGCATTTTGAGATCAACCCTGCCAAAGATAACAAACGCAGAAACATCTCAGGCACCATCGATAATGTAACCGCACGCAAAAAGGCTCAGCAAGATCTGGAATATCTGGCGATGCACGATGGTCTCACCGGGCTGTTCAATCGTCATTATTTTGAAACAGAACTGAAACAATTTACGGCAACCGCCTCGCGCGGCAATGGCCCACACTGCTTACTTTATATCGACCTGGATCATTTCAAGGTCATCAATGACACCTTGGGCCACCACCATGGCGATCTTGTATTACGAAATATATCCTCTCTCATTGCAACCCGGCTCAGAGAGTCGGATATTCTTTCACGCATAGGCGGCGATGAATTTGCTCTGTTGCTACCCAACACCAACCAGCAAACCGCATTGACGATAGCCGAAGGAATTTGCGCCTTGCTGGATAACTACCAATGTGACATTAAGCAGCAGGTATTTAAAGTTAACTGCTCGATCGGGATCGCGGAAATTAACGAAAAAGTCATCGTCGCAGAAGAATATATGAAACAAGCCGACATCGCGCTTTATGCGGCTAAAAAGCAAGGCCGGAATCTGGCGCATATTTACGATAATAACGACGCACTCAGCAAAGATTTACAAGCCAGCCTGGAATGGGCAAGGAAACTACATCAGGCGGTCGCCGAAGATAATCTGGTGTTATATTTCCAGCCAGTGGTTGAGATAGCGAGCCGCCAAACGATCTATCATGAAGCCCTGGTCAGGTTAGAGATTGACGGCCGTATCGTTATGCCGGGCGAATTTATTCCTGCTCTGGAACGTGAAGGCGATATGAGCTTGCTCGACCGACAGGTCATCGGCAAAGCCATCAAGTATCTGGCCGATTATCCCGGTCTTAACAAAATAGCGATTAATCTCTCTGCACAGGGTTTCAGTGACGCACGCCTTGTTCCGCTTGTCAAAGAGAAGCTGGAATTATACCAGGTGGATGCTCGACGAATCATATTTGAACTGACTGAGAGTGCCAGCTTGAGCAATATTACGGCGACTCGACACATTATTTCCAAGTTTAGCAAGCTGGGTTGCGAGTTTTCAATTGATGATTTTGGCACGGGTTTCAGTACCTTCGATTATCTAAAACAATTACCCGCCCAATCTGTCAAAATTGATGGTTCTTTTGTCGTCGATCTGGCGACCAACCCGGTCGATCTGGCGCTGGTCAAGGCCATCTATGAAGTCGCAACAGCGCTCAACAAAAAAACCGTCGCCGAGTTCGTCGAAAATGAGGAAACATTGAAATTACTCAAAAAGATCGGTGTCACTTACGCCCAAGGCTACCATTTAGGGAAACCCAAGCCAGTTGGCGAGTTGTTCTAAAGCGTGTTCCTGTTTCCATCGAAGCGTACCGCATTAAAGCCCTTATGATTGCATGCGCGGTCTCGACTTGCTATGTGGCGTATTTTATTGGTAGTTCCGACTTACCGAGTCGTATTAATCGTAACTAAGCTCAACTTGAAGCAACACCGTTCTTCCCGGCAAGGGTAAGTCGTTTGGCAAATTGACGGCTGGCCCATTATTTGCCGTAGGCTCGCGCGCATCCGAATCGAACAAGTTCTTTACAATAAATGAGACAGTTGTGCTTCTCGAATCAGGCGTCCATTCTAATGACAGATCGGTAATACTATAATCGTCGAGCGGAGACCTCAAATCGCTGGTCGCTCTGATTCGATCCATCACCCAGTTTGTTTTCAGGCTCATATTCCAAACTTCATTTATGTCATAAAACGCCCTTAGATAAACCTGTTGCTGAGGTACTGAATTTACATCTATATCATTGTCATCTTTGGCATTTAGCCATGAATAGTTACCTTTCAAATTAAAGGAAGCACTTGGAGACCAGTCTAGTTCAGCTTCAAAGCCGTACCCTTGCTGCTCTCCAATATTTTTCGCGGTTTTCGTTGTCGCGCCTTCATCGGGCGCAAAATTTATGATATCTCGCCAATCATAAGAAAAAATGCTCACACCGTAATTAAGATCATTTTGTGGATGGTAATTAAAAGCTAATTCAAGCGTATCGATGGTTTCAGGGTCTAGTTCTGAATTTCCCAACGCAACAGGGTTGTTGATGTTTCTCATCTCAGCAAAAGAAGGAGCCCTGAATGCCTTCCCATACAGAAGTTTTGTTGTTAAATTAAGACTCGAAATCCAGACTAAGGCCAGTCTAGGATTAGTTGTAGAGCCAAAATCCGAGTAATCATCATGACGTACGCCTGCCGTTAACTCCCAATCTTTTGCTAACTTCCATACATCTTGAATGAAAAGATATTGATTGGTTCTATCGCCTTCTGTTAGAAAAACAAACGGCGTATCGGTCACATCGACAACGGGACTTCCCGGTGGTAAAAATTCACCGTTGGGCCCAAAAGCAAAATTCTTAGACTCCTGAACTTTATATAAATCTGAAATGTCGTAACCGATACCGATTGCGAGTGAGTGATTGGTCGTTGGCTCATACCTGGCAACAACGCTGGTTCGATAATGTTTTTCGAATACTTCGGGATTCCCAATTACTCCATCAGGAAAGGGGCCGCCAAGCCCGATATCAGCGCCAGCAGGAAAAATAACAAGATCTGTGTCGATTTCTTGCGTTGTAGAGAAATAAGAAAATTTTGTACTAATTTCCCATTGGTCAAAAATTTTATCCGATGTATATGCGACATCGACATTCAGGCGTTCGCTCGATTCATCCGTGCCAGGCCCTAACGCTTCGCCAATTCCAAGCCCAACACCAATCCTCCTTTTCTGGAAACCAATGTTCATGCTCAATTTTTTATAATCGAGTCGCAACCTCAACTCGTCATTTTTACGGCGATGATCTGCGTATCCTGGAGCAAGAGACGCATCGGTCCCAAAAACACTATCCAAAAATGTTTGTCCATCTATTTCAATGAACTGATCGAAGCCATCCGTTTGATGCCTTTCGTAACTAAAGAAACCACCTAACGCTCCAGTTTCCCATGCTTGAGTAAACCAAACATCTCTTGTTGCAAATGATCCAACCCTTGCGCCAAGTTTACTTCCCTTGGTATTACCTGCCGATTTCGTCACAATATTAATAACACCCGCAAATGCATCAGCACCGTAGACTGCGGATCCAGGACCACGTATAACTTCTACACGAGAAACTGCCTCAAGAGTCATTCCGCCCCAAATCTGATTTCGATTACCTATAAAAATGTTTGTAATCGGAACACCATTTATTAGCATCAACACCTGCGGATTGAAAACGCTGTATATCCCTCTG
>Ga0316207_10001924_pt1 | contig 23205 bp, 22 predicted proteins | sample 6weekpyrite_MG_FD_204943 | JGI IMG/M metagenome (GOLD analysis project Ga0316207, IMG submission 204943) | Microbial mat bacterial communities from mineral coupon in-situ incubated in ocean water Damariscotta River, Maine, United States -... | ecosystem: Environmental > Aquatic > Marine >... | reverse complement strand
GGCGAGAAAGTTCGACATTCAATGCAGCAGCGGCATGAATAGCTTCGATTAAGCTACGATAAATCTTAAGTGCTGATATAATAAAACCTTGCGCCCGTAGCTCAGCTGGATAGAGTGCCGCCCTCCGGAGGCGCATGTAGTTTCAAATCCGGAAGGTGAGGGCTGTGAAAGCAGTCAAAATTGCACTCATGTTTTGAGGTGGATATGAGTGTGTAGTAACCTGTAACGCCTTGATTTATAAGCGCCCGTAGCTCAGCTGGATAGAGCGCCACCCTCCGGAGGTGGAGGCCAGAGGTTCGAATCCTCTCGGGCGCGCCATCTTCCTCTCAAGCCCATCGGGGCAAAATCGGGACACTACCAAAAAATACCTCCTTTAAGGGGCGATCTGCGTTAAAGAAATCTTTGATGCCTATCGTATCGTATTGCCGTGCGCGCGCCATTCATTCACTTGTTTGGTTAAGAGGATAGAAGCATGGCATCAATAGTAAAAACCCCAGACGGTACCTATCGAGTCAAGATTCGTCGCAAGGGTTACCCTGCTGTTTCGAAGAATTTTGAGAAAAAGGCTCACGCCCAGCGTTGGGCTACTGAAGTTGAGGCAGAAATGGCCAAGGGGATATTTGTTTCGACGGATGAGGCCGAAACGACAACAATGGCGGATCTCCTTGATCTATATGCTAGAGAAATTGTCCCTACTAAAAAGTCACACGTAGATATCAAATATAGAATCAAGCGGTTGAAAAGCCATTTGGGCCATTTAACTGTCGCAGCGTTGACCTCAATGGCCATTAAGAAATATCGAGATGATCGGCTGTTACAGGTGAAAGATCCCACGGTTCGTAAAGAATTGGGCGTTTTACGCAGCGTCATTACTTATGCCCAGAAAGAGCTTGAGATACATCTGCCCAAGGGTAGCCCGATGCGTATGGTAACGATGCCATCCAAAGGTGACGAGCGTGACCGTCGCCTCCTGCCAGGCGAAGAACAGAAGCTATTCAGTGCTGCGGATAAGTATGGAGGATATATACCCCATCTGATGCGACTGGCGTTGGAAACCGGGATGAGGCGTGGAGAGATGATTGCATTACGCTGGGAGGATGTTGATTTCACAAAGCGTACAGCGACACTCCAGGATACTAAGAACGGAGATCGGCGTATTGTCCCCCTATCGACGGTGGCGATTGGTGTTTTGCGTTCAATGCCTCGCCATATCTCAGGGCGGGTATTTCCTATTAGGGGGGATTCGGTTACCCAGGCATTCTCAAGAGTGTGTAGGAACGCCAAGATCAAAGATCTGCGGTTTCATGATCTTCGTCACGAAGCCACGAGCCGCTTATTTGAGCGAGGACTTTCTATTATGGAAGTGTCCGCCATTACCGGGCACAAGGATCTGGCGATGTTGAAGCGCTATACCCACTTAAAGGCCGAAGATCTTGTGAAAAAATTAGGGTGAGCGGGATGGGTATGCCCCGGCGCCAGCCGGGGCATATAGCCTAATATTTATCTCTTGTAGAATTTTTGCATTTCCTTCTTGCGTAATTTTCTCATGGCCTCCTTGATTGTTTTTCCGGTGTCACGGAGTAGAGAATAATGCTCTTCGGTCATCAAGCAGAGTTCGATTTCGTATTCGTGAGCGGCTGGGCGAAAAGATTCTCGTGTGTATCCTTTGTTTTTCATTGGAATACTTTTTCTAAAAAGCTTTCCTGATGATGTGGGGCGGCGGTATGCAAATCGAAACGTATTTGTACCGCTATCGACCCGGACAAATGAATTGATATAGCCATATCTCTCGCCTAGATCAGAGAAAGAATTTTTACCGCGATGGAATTCATCGCAATGGATTTTCCCCTCTAGGAGTAGCAGCGTATAAGAAAGTTGTAGCAGATTTAAGGCATGGTTAATGGCATCAATGTTAGCCCGGCGAATATCCTTGGATAAAAGGTTCTCTCGATCAGTAGGTGGCCCATCACATAGTTGCTTAACAGTATCAATGTCATAAAAATTCATTGGTGTTTACCTGAGAGTTGCTCATTAAGAGATGTGAATTCACGAGACTGTTCTATCCATATATCCACCTCGCATTTTTTGAAAAGTCGCTGGCGACCGCGTTTATAGCTAGGTGGCATAGAAGAACCGCTAGAAATGCGGTTTTGAAGCGTCTTAACGCTCGTGTTTAAAATTTTTGATAGTTCGTGAACAGATATCCACTCCATAGGTGTCTCCTGAAATAACGTTGTTGGAGACAGTATTTTGCAGCACAGAGGTAAAAATTCTTTTCTATAAAAGTCCCCTAAAAGGAGGATATTTTTAGGGGTTAGTCTTTTGAAGTTATCTACTAACCTCACAAACAGCTAATAGGCTTTTGGCGTATCGAAGCGCACGCTCTCGCACGTAGTCATTATTCAGGCTAAATATGAGAATGAACAATAGAATGAGTGAAGCCACGGTGGCTCCGGTGGAAAAAAGCACCATACTCACATGGCTAGCTACATACTCCTTAATGGTTGGTCCAGAGTAACTAAAATACATAAACACACCATTTAGACTTATGCTGCATAGGGAAACAAAAATGCCAAAGCCACGCAGCGCCAACAGATTTCTAGCAAAACCATAGGCAACAAGATCAGAATAAACCAATGGATACTTTGCTTTATCGCGTGTGTACTCTCGTAAATAATTTGTGGCACTAAGATAGGCGCCATCGGCAGCAGTTGGGTTATCTGTCTCGGATTGTGATGTAGGTAAAATAAGCCCAGGAATATGCTCTTCAATCCACTGGTGATAGCGTCGGGTGGTGTGAGGGTCTAACGTTGGGTCGCTATGCCTCAATAGCAGAGTAGTTGGTGCGCCACCCCAAGATTCATATAATCGAGTCTGAAGTTGATTGCCTTTATTGGAAACCAAGTTAGACAAGAATGCCATCACGCCAAAGGTAATCAAGAAAGTGAGCACAATGCCCGCAAGCTGTTGTGCTTGCGGGCACCAGGCCAGTGTGGTGATGGCAAAGGGCATGATGACGAAGAAGGTCGGTTTCAACCTCGCATTAATCACGTAGTGGTCAAAGTATTTATCCAGTCCGTCCATGATTAGGCCTCCTCCTCATAGTTGTAATGGTACGGTTCAGGATCAAGCGAAGACCAACCAGCTCGATTTGGTGCATTGTTAAAATGGCATATCCCAGTACCGCGTGTGGCCAGCACCTTTGCGCCTCGATGGGTGAAGGCGTTCAAAACAGACTTTCTGGGATGCTTAGGTTCACTTTTTTTGGCGCAAGAAGCGATGGCGGTAATGCCCCGTGATACTCCTTCGCCGACGGCTTCGCCAATGATTCGATTTAGCACCGTAGGACCAATGTTCCGGCGACTGCCATGATGTGGAATTTGGAAAAAACTGATCTCAGCAGGATCAATGCAGCTATCCAGCTGATCTGCGACGTGCTCCAAGGCTTCAATCCCAGCATCGCCGGTGAATATTAACCTTCGGCCATCAACAATGAGCTGAGCAGCTGCGCTGGAATTGTTTTTTGCTGACGTAGTTACGTCATCCGTAATCTCATCCTTGCCCCATGTTGCGAAAAAGCGCTTCACTGCGCCAAAAGCTCTGTTCAGCGCTTCTGAAAATTCAGAGCCTTCAGCCTGCTTACTTTCAGGCATACCATCAAAACTCGGTATTAGTGATTCGTAGTAATCCTGCGAGGGACCTAAAATCTTCAAACTTCCACATGAGTGAGCAAGCCCGGTGAATGGCTCGCGGACAGTAATGCCCTTTGAGGTGGCCAATTCATATAGTTCATGAGCCTTGTTGAGCGTCTCTTTAAGCTTTTCGCCAATACTGTTATCCGTGATGCGACCATCATGAAACTTGTCGGCCAGCCCTTGGTTATGCTCCCAAGGCAGGTGCATCCACAGCTCGTTCACCGTTAACTGTTCTATAACGGTCTCCAGGCCATTGATGTGGTCCTGATCAGGATGAGTGCTGATGATCAGATCTACTGAGTCAGTGTCGTAGTGTGTTTTGATGTGATCGACGATACGCTGGCCATCATCCTTAAACCCGCCATCGATAACAACGACGGTCCATTCGTCTCGTTCGCCGTGAAGGTTCCCGTAACGCAATGCAATGGCATCCCCACACTGAGACTCCTGACCGACTCCAATAAAATCGACTTCGTAACCCATTTGTTTGCTCCTCAAAAGTAATGCCCCCTATCGGGCGTTACCTGTATAGAGCAAGTGGAATGCCACAATGGAAAATATCGTATCTAATTGATTTATAACTATTTAGTGGTTTTCGCTTGGTCTGAGCGGATGGCATTATTTATTTTTAGATAATAATTATTATGTTTTGTCTCTGAGGGTGTATCGACCGTGCAACTAGGCACCCATAAATTTGAACGTAGCAGGAGGGTCGGTAATCACCTAATAAAACAAACCATTATCAGTCCGGCGTGATAACCGGACATGAATAACGCTACATTTTGTTCTAAACTATGGGTAACTATATGATATATATTTAATAGTATTTGAATTTAAACCGGACTTGGAAGCGGACATGAAACCGGACGTAGAAAGCGTGGAAGACAGAGGGGAAGCCGTCTCATTGATGGAGCCCTTGCTGATCTCCAGTACATCGAGGCATCGCACCAGGCTATCAGACCTGGCGGTAGAACTCACCGCCCATTCCGCCGGGTTCCGGCGCAGTCTGCCAGACGGAATCCTTGTCGCACTTGCTGATCTGGTCCGGTCAATGAACTGCTACTACAGCAACCTGATCGAGGGGCATGACACCCACCCCATCGATATTGAACGCGCACTGAAAAACGACTACAGCGCAGATGCCAAGAAAAGAAACCTTCAGTTAGAGGCCAAGGCTCATATCACCGTTCAAAAATGGATAGATGAGGGCGGCTTGAAAGAGCGAGCCACCAGCAAAGACGGAATCCTCGAGATCCATCGTCGATTTTGCGAACTGCTGCCCGAAGAGTTGCTCTGGGTGGAAAACCCTGAAACCGGCGAACGATTAAAAGTGATCCCAGGGGAACTCAGACAAAACGATGTCAAAGTTGGTCGCCACATCCCACCAAGTCCCGGCGCACTGGGCCGCTTCCTGAGCAAATACGAAAACAGCTATGGCAGGCTTGGTAAATCCGAATCCATTATCTCCACCGCTGCGGCCCACCATCGTCTGGCATGGATACACCCCTTCCTGGATGGCAATGGCCGTGTAGCGAGGCTGGTCTCCTATGCCATGCTGCTGGATACCCTCGATACCGGCGGCATCTGGTCTATCGCCAGAGGCCTGGCGAGAAATGTCGATACCTATAAACAACATCTGGCTAATTGCGACCTGCCACGACGCAACGACCTGGATGGGCGCGGCAATCTCAGCGAAGAAGCGCTTGCCACGTTTACCGAATTCTTCCTAACGACCTGCATAGACCAAGTGAAGTTTATGGAAGAGCTGGTACAGCCCGAAAGGCTGCGCACGCGAATTCTAATGTGGGCAGAAGAAGAGATCAGGATGGGCAACCTACAGCCCAAGTCTGAAAAGATCCTCGAGGCGATTCTCTATAGAGGCGAACTCCCCCGCAGCGAAGTGCCCGGCATCGTCAACGTGGGTGAACGTCAGGCTCGCCGGATAGTATCCGGGCTAGTTGATCAAGATGTGCTGTCTTCAGCCAGTACACGAGCACCGTTAAGGTTGGCATTCCCTGCCAAACTGGCTTCCAGATGGACGCCGGGGTTGTTTCCAGAACAGCGCTAAGGGATCAATCCCATAACATCGTTTCTGTGAACTTGAGGGTTATCTCACCACAACACGGACACTCACCAATGCCATTTTCAGGCACTTCGTACACCTGTAAGCCCCCGCAGCGGCAATGGCTACAGCGTTTGTTCTGTAACAACGCGTCATCCACATTGAATCCCAGCTCACCAAGATATTTGGATGATAAGCGTCTGCACTTTGTGCATGTGACGATCGCGTAGGCCTGCATCGCCATGCCGCAACCATCCATCAGCTCGTCTTCCTGGTAGCCGCAGTGAGTACAATGTGCTGTATAGCCGGTGCCCATGAGAAAATATCAGTAGATCTTAACGTTATAACCCAGCGCCCGAAGGGCCTTGCTGGTGCGGCCATTCCTCGGCGGCACAACTTCAGGTCGTGCCCAGCCAATCACCTCTGCCAAAGAGTTGAGCCCATAATGAGGTAATCCATATCCTTCCTCTCTGCCATATCGATACAGCCTCTCCCACATCGTGGCATCACTGCCGCCGTATAGAATCTCTTTCAAAACCTCTTTGACATGCAAACCATTGGGCGTCTTCTGTTGCCAAAGCCAATCGGCAAAGAAGTTGATTCTGTCATCTACCGACATACTGGTGGTATCTGTTATGCCGAACATGCTCAACGATACTTTTTTTACATGCTCAAGCGTCGCATGGGTGTATCCACACAACAGGCGGAAATCGTCCAGGCTCAGCTGGTCAATCTTGTCTTTGGCGAGCGCTTGCTTAATAAATGGTGCATTCACTTCAAAATTGACGTCCTCCGAGCTGGGCGGTTCTTTCAGGCTTTTCCACCATGCGAGTTCAGCGCTAAGTGCGCTCGCGGGATTACCTCTATTACGCTGGAAAAGCTCTTCAAAAGGATAATTATGTCCATCCCGAACATGGTTGTAATAATAGGCGTGAAGAAACTGGTCAGCCTGCCAGGCAGGAGGGGTATCGGCATTTACCCAGGCAGGTCGGTAATCGACTACCCGGTTAGCAATGTCACGCAAATAGCTCAATGCCTCATGCCACTCCTTTTGGAAGGAATCCTTTTTGCGGTTTTTTGCCGACACCTTGTCTACTGACAAAAGGCTATCAAACATCGGTATTGATCGTTTTTGCTTGGCCTTAGCATCCAGCTCCTGCTCTGGCTTGCGCAGTGCCTGGATCTGCTCTAGCTCATCAATTATTTCTTTCGTAAGAGGAAAAGCCTCCTTCAGATTCTGTAAACCATCGAAGAAATTCTCCAATTGAGCATGCATATCGTGGAGATACAGATCTTCATCGCTCAGAAACAGGCCCGCCTCAATGTTCGAATACCAGGCCCGGTCCGTCATATTGGCTGAGCCGATATAAGCGCCATACCCCTGCCACCATATAACCTTGGCATGCAAGATATCGGGTACCTGATAACAGAAGATGTTTTGGCCTACATGGGAGAGGAGCTTGCGAAGCAGTGGAATTTTGACCGGAACGGTATGGTCGTAACGCATCCAGATATCCAGCCTGCGTTTGTACTTTAAGCAGTTATCTAAAAGTTTACTATCGCCACCACCGTAAGCGATTGCAGCCTTAACAGCATCAACCTCAATTGAGGCTCCGGGAAGGATATTTTCTAAATACTCATTGTTAAGCTTGTTGCCAATGAACCTCATATCCAACCCCTGATATTACGATCTAAATCCTACTGTGGGCTCAGCTAATAGTGCCATTGTCATACCCAGCACCGCCTTTGCCTGTGTACGGGTAAAATACTCTCTGCCGTGAGCACCTAGATGACAAACATTCTTCAATTGTTCTCTCAGGCTTAGCATGCGTTCAATGGCCGTCATATCCTCTCGCTCTTGCCTATTCTGCGACTTCTTGTTTGCGTCAATCGATAGCTGCTTATCATTGCGGAGTGTTTCTACATGCTCAATGATGTGGCGACACTGCATCACAGCATCCTTGTAGTGGCCTGTATCAATAAATTCTTGCGCCTTGGAAACAAGTGAGATCAATTCATCGGCCACTGAAGGTAATGGCACTTCAAACAAAAGCGTCTGCCTGAATCCGGCACTTTTTAGAGTACCCAGCCAATGTTCCCTTGGAATGGTCACATCAGCACAATCAAAGCTCGACCATACGGTGTCGCCTGAAGAGGTTAATGCCCGTAATCCTAAATTAAGGGTTAAGTCTTTTTCCTGCCGGTATTCCTCAATAGCATTAATTTGCTCCTTGGTTAATACTGCTTCGAAGTGAAGTTGCTCACTATTGTTTGGATATTTATAGCATCGCACTATCTGTGTTTGGGATGGAATTGATGTGATTATAGGCCTTGTCGGGTCCGACAAAGAGATAGACAGGCTAATATCAAAAATAAGCATTGGATTTTCACGCCCTTGGCGATTGCCCTTCAAGGCAAAGTTAAAGGCGTATCCTCCCGCGGCTTCCCGACCATTGATGGTTAACTTATCAAGCTCAACTATGTGTTCGCCATTATGGCTAATTGAAATTCTCATAAATCACTACTTTAGTTGCTTAGACTTGAACAAACGAAAGCTGGTGAATGGCATTGTAATTTTCATTTCATTAAAGCTCCTTCATCAAGCAGCCATTGGTACTGGCGGCGGGCGGCTGAGATTAAATCGCTAAATGTCATGATGGAAACATTGGGCTCCCGGCGTTCTTGGCTTGGCAGGTCGCTTCCCAGTTTTCCACCCATCACGATTACATTAATCTGTTGGTCGATGCCATTCTGGTGGAAGTCATTTCTATAAGCCGTCGCTTGCTGGTAGTCAGCAAATACCAGTGGATGGCTTGGACGCTTAAATTCGATTAGTAGCCTTTCGCCATTCAGGTTCTGAGTCAGAAATAGGTCGGGGCGCTTGTCTGCTCTATCACCGACATACTTTCTATCCAGATACTCCTCAACCTGTCGTTTTAGTGTGATGTTTGAGCTGAATAGGCTGTACTCAACACCAAACAGCCAGAGGTTCCCCTCAATGGCTTTATGCACATGGCACTCAAGGGTGCCGCTATTTGAGCAGATCTCATCGAGATAATCTAAAAAAGCGAGCCTGTTGGTGGCTTGTTCAGCAACCAAGGCCATCTCAACCAGGCCGAACTCTTCCAGCGCCTCCGCAAAACGGGCCACTTCTGAGTGGCGCGCTGAATTGATATGTTCGAGAACGATTCGGTAATCGTTGCGTTCCAGTGCATCCAGCAGCACATTGACCACAGGCTCTACCTTTTCTTCCGGCTCCTGATAAAAACGATCCAGAATCTTTTTAATCGCCTTATCAGCAAAGTCTCGGCGGTTCTCAGGCAACTTCGAGATACGGTCTAATGCCTTCTTGCGCAATCTAGCCAGTGCCAAATGCATCTCCTGACCATAAACACGCTTGAGTCGCTCACGTAAAATGGGCTGTACTTTCTCCGTAAGCTCTCGTTCGGTAGCGCTACCCTCAATGATGGCGCCCCAGTCAGCGGTAACATCAGATGCGCAGCCCGTTAGCTCAATCTCACCAAAACACTTATCGAGTAATTTTCTCGGTATGTCGTCGGTCTGATCCAATCCAAAAAAGCTGGGTTCACCCACAATTTTTCCGTCCACACGGATGGCGATTCCAGGCTTGGGTAACTTGCGTTTTTGATCGCTTATTGTGCAGCGCAGTGTCCCGGTGCCAGAGCTCAGCGGAATGGCTTCCTCGCTGTATTCGCCTTGCAGGTCGTCCACGTCCAACGGCTTGCCATTGATAATGATATTGAAGTCTTCTTCACGGCCATATTCGGCAATCAATACCTGCTTCAACTTCTGCTCATTGGGAAAACGCAGGGTTTGATTTAAGTCGGAGAGAGAAACACGTGTGCCATGGGGGATTTCGTTACTATCCGATTCACTGATTTCCAAAGGCATGTCCGGCAAGCCTTCGTGGCTTTCCAACAGTTTTTTATCGAACTCGAAGGTAGCGCGCTTTGTGCGTGCCCAGGTCTCCAGCCTCATTGATGTGGCGATCATTAAGCCAGCAAATTTACCAATTCCCTTTCGTCCTTTAACCCGACGGCGAAGGTTGGGTGAGAAATCCCCGCTGCGGTCACGACGATTTCTGGCAATATTGAGGTATTCACTTTGCAGCTCGCTAATGGTCATCCCAGAGCCATTGTCTTGCACCACGATAGGCTCACCACTTAATGGCTGCGGTAGTGAAACAAGCACTTCTTTTGCCTCAGCATCCCAGGCGTTATCCACCAACTCTTTCAATGCCTTTTCCGGTGAGCGGTAGTTTTCGCTTAACAAAAGCGCCAAGCGGGTATCAACTTTGAAAGCGTGCTTGCTCATGCTCAGTGGTCCTTATCTGAAGTTGACTGCCGGTAGGGTCGGGGCCGGTTGCAGCAAGCGGCCATGGCAGCCTGAACCGGCATAGACCTGATAATCGTTGCTATCGATGCCGAGGGTTTTCATAGCTTACCGGCGAAGGCTTTTTGGCTAAATGATTCGAACAATGTTTCGTTAGAACTTTTTTCTGCTATTGAAGAAATACTTTTTAGCTTACAAATCACATCAACAAACTTATTCTGAAGCTCTAGCGGTGGATAGTACATCTTTATATCAACCATCCTCGTTAACCCTAGGTCTTTGTTCGTTGCCCCGCGAGTATGTTTCTGTGACTGTAAATAGCAATATTTAGAATTGAGCATATTAGACAGCCATATGAAATTTACTTTCGTATGTATTGGGCGAAGTAATGCTACATGAACCCATACTGCAAAATCCTTTTCAAAATCGACAGGGCATGCAATTCCAGTGGTTCCGCCTTTTGTATATAAAATATCTCCAAAGCTAGGTTTACATTTCTTCCAGTGGATATCTGCTTCATCAGGAGTTATGAATTTTAAGTCTTCCCAAACAACACCAGTTGGCTTTACGTGCCTAGTTGATAAAAATGGGATTCCATGTTCGGAATATTTTGGACTTACGTGAGGTCCGTCTTTGGCAAACTCAATCACATCTCCTAGAACAATCTCATCCCACCCCTTCGGATTAGTCACCGGATCACCAAACATATCCAGGAAGACGGCGCGGAGGAATTGGTCGGCGAGCTGGATGGCTTGTTGGCGTTTGCGGCGGATGGCATCGGCTTTGTCGAGGATGGCGGCGATGCGTTTTTGTTCTGCGAGTGGGGGGAGTGGGATTTCAAGGCTTCGAAGAACATCAAGCGTTATGCCCTTAACTGTTGCACCTTTTCCCATGCTTTCAAGAACAGATGATTTTGCAAGAAGAAAGCGAAGTAGATATTGCGTATCTACTTTATTCTTGTCTTTGACTAATAGTGCTTTCAGATCCTGGTTTATTGCCATATCAATTTTTGTAATAGCGGCTTTTCCAACTGCCATTCGAGTAGGAACGACAATAGTTCCTTTGCGAATAACGTTGGTCGCGGATTTGCTTACGCCAAGCTCTGTAATACGCTCTTGTGTTGTAGAGAGCTCTGTTGATTTAAAGTCTTTTACAGTGGCCCAGGGAATATCCCCGCCCCAATATTCGTCAATCTTACGATTAGGAGTTCCACCGCCTTTGATATCAACAAGCTCGCCAAGAGGAATGTAATTCATCACAACATCCCCTCCAACTCATTCATCTCTTTGAGAATCTCCTGCTCCAAAGCCTTCATACGTTTGAGAATTTTCTTAGGCGGCTCGTACTGCTCTTCCTCATACACCACTTCTTTGTAGCGGTTGATGGAGAGGTCGAATTTATTACCAGAGATCTCCTTGGCATCCACCACAAACGCCTTTTTGGTCTTGTCGCCAAAAACCTTGTCTATCTTTTTCTGTGTGGCATTGGCCTCAACCAACTTTCGGTATTGCTTCCACTGGGCGATAGCGTCGGGCAGGTCGTTGTCTTTAATTTCGCTGCGTTTGTCATCGAGTGAATAACCGTCGGCTTGCAGGTCGTAGAACCAGACGCTCTCGGTGCTGCCGCCTTTGGTAAACATCAGTATCGCCGTGCTGACTCCGGCATAGGGCTTGAACACACCACTGGGCAGGCTGACGATGCCCTCCAGCTGGTTGTTTTCGATCAACTCTTTGCGCAGTTGTTGATGGGCTTTGCTGGAGCCGAACAATACGCCATCGGGCACGATCACCGCTGCACGGCCACCGAGTTTAAGGGCGCGCAGGATGTGGGCGACAAACAGCAGTTCGGTCTTTTTGGTTTTGACCAGGCCGAGCACGTCGGGGTTGGTGTTGGTTTCATCCAGGCTGCCTTTGAAAGGCGGATTGGCCAGGATGACATCGAAGAAGTTCTCTTCCTGCTGCGGGTAGTGCTCTTTGATGGATTTGCTCAAGGAGTCCTGATAGAGAATGTTGGCACCATTTACCCCATGCAGTGCCATGTTCATGCTGGAGATGCGCAGCATGGTGGTGTCGAAGTCGAAGCCCCAGAACATCTGTGTGTTGATGTGGTCGCGGTAGGGTTCGAGTAGGTCACCGGTGTAGTGTTTGTTGCCCTCTTCATCTTCAAATATACCGGCTTCGCTGGAATGGATGCGGTTGAGGTACTCCATGGTGCGGGCGAGGAATCCGGCGGTGCCGCAGGCGGGATCGCAGATCACATCGCTGGGCTGCGGGTCGATCAATTCGACCATGGCATCGATGATGTGGCGCGGGGTACGGAACTGGCCGTTGATACCAGCGGTGGTGAGTTTGCTGAGCAGGTATTCGTAGATGTCGCCCTTCACATCGCTTTGGGTGAGAGGAAGTTTGTCGACCATATCCACTGCCGTGGCGAGCACTGATTCGTTTTTGATCTCCAGGTCGGCATCCTGCATGTATTCACTAATGTGGCCCAAAGCTTCGATGACGGTGCCATCTTCTTTTTGGCCTAGTTTGGCAAAATGAGGGAAGACATTGTCTTTCAGGTGTTTGTGTAGTTCTTTGCCACTTTTTTGTTTGAAGTTTTTCCAGCGTAGCAGCTGGCCTTCTGAGGTGTTGGGGAACAAGCGGTCAAACTCTTTCTTGGTGCGGGCGGCTTTGCGCTCGGCCACCTCTTCCTGCATGTCGAGCATGCGGGCAAACATCAGGTAGCTGATCTGTTCGATCACGGTTAAGGGGTTGGTGATACCGCCGGTCCAGAATTTCTCCCAGAGTTTGTCGATATCGTTACGGATTTGGCCTGTTAGCATTGAGTGGTTCTCTACTTCTCTATTAGGTGTTAGTTGTCGGGCTGTGTATTGTCGCCAGCCTGTTTTAAAAAGGGCTTGAGCACGGTAATGAGGTCGCCCACATCATCGGGGGTAAAGACGCCATCAATGCCGTCATAGGAGACGGAGGTGAAAGGCGCTTCGTATAGCTTGTCGATGACGATGGAGCCGTGCTGGGCGATATAGTTTTTCAGCAGGTTCATAAAACGTACCTGCTGGGCAGTGAGTGTCGGGTGGGCGTGCAGGAAGCCTTTGAAGTGCTCTTCGATGGCTTGCGCGTCTAACCCGATGAGCTCGCGCACGGTGAGGTGCAGTTGGTCTGCGGTGCGGCCATAAAAGTCGTTCAGCACCTCTAAACTCACGCCGGGGTGGCTGGTGAGGATGGTGGAGGTGAGCGTCTTGAGTTCGGTCTCGGCAATAGGCTCGCCCATGCGGATTTTTTGCAGGGTCGGGTTAGCTGCGACCATATTATCGAGAATCTCTTTCAGCCTGCGACGGTAGATCATCGCCTCGTTGGCGCCGGCAATGGTGACCTGGCGATCGGTTTCTCTGACGCCGCTGTCTCCGGCTTTGGTTTTGGCGGTTTCGTAGCCGGGGCCTGTGCCCTGCTGGCGATATTTCATGATGCCGCGCAGTTCTTTGCGGGACTTTTCCAGTCGTTCGATGCTGGGGTTTTGCCAAAAGTCGGCGCTGCGTACTTCGTTGATCACTGCATCTTTTTGGCGTACGGCCTGGATGTTGATCGCCAATCGGTCTAACTCGGCCAGCAGCTGGTTTTGGCCATCGTCGAAACAGCTGGCCTGTTCCACCAGGCAGCGTTCAATAGTAGCCATGAGCTTATCGAGCTGGGTGGCGTGTTTGTCGCGCAGCACCCGCGCTGACATGAGTGGTGCAATGGTGTTGGCCAGCAGGTGCTGGGTAGCGGCATCCATCTTTTGCAGCAGATTGGTTTGCTGTAGTTGATGCACTACGCGCAGCTCACGCTTTACGGCGATGCTGGTATCGGGCAGGTCGTTGATGTCTGCTCGTAACAATTCGACGGCAACATCAAAGGCCTGGGCGTGGTTCTGTTGCAGGGCTGCCTGGACCAGTTCGAGACGGGCCTCGAAGGTGGTTTGCAGTAAGGATTTGCCGCCGGTGTCTTCCGGTTCCTGGTACTCCTCTTCAAAGAAGTCAAAGTTGCCGTAGTGATCGAAGATCAGAAATTCGCTTTTATCCTTGCCGGGGCCGAACAGGTTGGGGCGCAGACGAGTGCCCCGGCCGATCATCTGCCAGAATTTGACCCAGGATTTTACCGGCTTGGCAAAGACCAGGTTGACCACTTCCGGCACGTCGATGCCGGTGTCGAGCATGTCGACGGAGATGGCGATGCGAAATTCGTTGTCGGCCTTTTTGAACTCTTTGATCAGGCTCTCCACATGGGGGATGGCGTTGTGGATCACCTTGCAGACCTTAGCGCCATATTGAGGGTAGAGTTTGCAGAATAGTTTCTCCAGGTGTTCGGCATGGTCCTGGCGCTGGGCAAAGATGATGGTTTTACCCACCAGTGAGCCCGTCTCATCTTTGATGCCGTTGTTGATGAGGTTTTCCAGAATGATGCGGTCGGTATCTTCGCTGAAGATTTTACGGCCGATGTCTTTACCAGCGATGGTGGTGTTTTTAGCCTCTTCTTCTCCGAGATCTTCTTCTAGCTGGCGCTTCTGTTCGTCACTCAAATCGTTGTAGTGAATGCCGTCGCGTAGAAAGTCGGTGGTAAGGTCTTTGACGCGGAATGGAACGAGATACGGAGGCTCGTTGTTGATGGCGGCATCCAGACCAAACTCGAAAGTAGGATCGGTGGTTTCGCAATCGAATATGTCGAAGGTGTTGCGACTGATGAACCTTACCGGGGTGGCGGTGAGGCCCACTTGCAAGGCATCGAAGTAGTCGAACAGGTCGCGGTATTTGTTGTAGATGCTGCGGTGGGATTCGTCGGCAATGATCAGGTCAAAGAAGCCTACGTCCAGTTGGGTGAAGCGGTTCATCATGCCGGGATAGGTGGCGATGTAGATGCGTGCGGTCTGATCGATTTTGTTGGTCTCACCAATGACGCAGCGTGGCTCCGATGGCAGGTTTTGCTTGAAGGCATCATCTGCCTGGATACGTAGCTCTTTGCGGTCACACAAAAACAGGGCACGTTTGGCCCAGCCGGTGCGCAGTAACAACTCTGCCAGGGCGATAGCGACACGGGTTTTGCCGGTACCGGTAGCCTGTATGATCAATGCCTTGCGGCGCTGGCCTTGGAAATGGGCGGCAACGGTTTTGATCGCCTCGATCTGATAGGGGCGATCAGCAATGCTCAGTTCCGGGTTGAACTTCTCCAGCTCGGCGGCGCGGTAGTGGCGCTGGTAGATGAGGTAGTCGAGACTGTCTTTGCTATAAAAGCCGTAGACTGGGCGGTAGGTGTTGTATTGGTGATCATCCCAGATAAAGGTTTCGTAGCCGTTGGAGTAAAAGATCACCGGGCGCTGATAGCCCATGTGCTCGAAGGCATCGGCATAGAGGCGTGCTTGTTCGCGGCCTGCCTGCAGGTTGGTATTGCCGGATTTCTTGGCCTCAACCACCGCCAGTGGGTGACCGTTGTCACCCCACAGTACATAGTCCACATAGCCTTTGCCGCTGGGGTTGCCAGTGGCATCTTCAGCGAATTGTACTTCGACTTCCTGGCCAACCTGGTCGGTGTTTTGGATATCCCAGCCAGCTTGTAGCAGCATGGCGTCGATCAACAAAGCACGGGTTTTGGCTTCATTCCACTGCAGGCTGTCGGCGACTTGCTGACTCTGCTGCTTGCGCTTTTGCTGGTCTGGCTTGGCGGGTGGCTCCAGATTTTCAACATTCTTGGTTCGCTCGCGCTCCAGTTGGTCCATCACCCGCTGGAGTTCGTCCTGCTGTTTTTGCAGCTCTTTCTCATAGCTGGAGACGGATTTGTGCAGCTGGTTGAGGGTTGCGGTGGGGTCTTTGACATCCTCGAAGGCTGAGATTCGCTCTTGCTTTTTGCCGTAGTACTTAATGCCCATGTACATGGCAAGCTGATGGGCGGTGCCCAGCGCCATTTGGGCATTGCGCAGCTCGCCTTCGGCACCGTGGGCGGTATCGTTGCCCTGAATGCGCAGGAAGTTGATCTGGTGAATCAGTGATTTGCTGACACAGTCTTCAAAAACGGGGCTCTTGATCAGCTCGTAAAAGGTGGACTGCGGCATGCGTGGCAGCAGCTCTTCTTTATAGATGGCCTTGGTGAGCTCTTCGGCGAAACTGCGCAGGCGTGTCAGTGCACTGCCAGGGTCGATGTGCAGCACGGCTTCGGCCAGGCCTCCAAGGTTGGCCAGCAGCTCGTTCTCCGGGCGGAGAAATTCGAAGTTCACTGATTTCATAAAAATTATTCTGTCCATGTCACCTCTATTGCCAGAGGTGTGCCAAGTTTTACTCTATGCCGAATTTCTTCAATCTTTTGTCGAGATTTTGATAGCTGTTGTAGCCCAATAACTCTGCTGCTTGCTTCTTGCGCTTGCCTGATTGATGCCAGGCTTTTTCTACATAGTGTCGCTCGATGTCGTCAATAACTTCTTGAATATCAAAGCCGTTCCCGAGAGGTTTTTCCAGAATGTCGCCCTGTTTTCGTGGAGCCTGAAGCATGGAGTCACGCATATCGGCTTCGCTGATTTTATCGCCTAAAGTCCACAGACTGGCCCTGAGCAGTGCGGCGTGTAGCTCGCGTACATTGCCCGGCCAGGCGTGGTTGAGGATAATTTTTCTTGCCCCAGGAGAAAGTTTCTTATGCTTATAGCCGGGCTGTGTGGCAGCCTCCTGGTTGATGTGTTCCAGCAGGCTGTCTGTAAGTAGGTTTAGGTCACCTTCCCGTTCACGCAGCGGTGGCAATGGCAGTACACCGATGGCAACCCGATAGTAGAGATCTTCACGGAATTGGTGATCGGCTATGGCCTGGGTGAGGTCTTTGTGGGTAGCGCCAATGATGCGTACATCGACCTTATGTGTTTTGCTCTCGCCGACCCGGGTGAAGGTACCATCCTGAAGAACCCGTAGCAGTCTCACCTGGGCATCGAGAGGCAGCTCGCCAAATTCATCCAGAAACAGGGTGCCGCCATCGGCCTGCTCAAACACACCCTTGTGATTGTTGGTCGCGCCGGTGAATGCGCCTTTTACGTGACCAAACAGGGCTGAGTCAATTAACTCCCTGGGAATGGCGCCACAGTTCAATGCGATGAAGGGTTGTTTCGAGCGGGCACTGCTGTTGTGAATGGCGCGGGCGAACAATTCCTTGCCAGTTCCGGTCTCGCCCTGGATCAGCACGGGGACATCACGGGCTGCAAGGATGGCAGCACGCTCTTTGATACGCTGAATGGCCGGGTTCTGCGAGATGATGCTGTCGAACTGAGCCGTATCCGGCGCAGCATTGGTCATTAGCTCGGTGACTTGGCCAGCATTACGTTTGGCTAGCTCAGGTAGGAATTCGGCAGCGATATCGAAGGGCAGATCTACATCCTGTACGCCCTGCTGTATCGACGATTGAATAAACTTTACTGGGTAGCGTGTTTTGCCCAGCAGTATCCACACCGCCTGCATGGCAGGGGTGCCTGGGCTGAGCAGGATGCTGATCTTGTTGCTTGCAGTCGGTTGCCAGAGTTGTTTCAAGGTGGCGTTGGCGGCTTGGTAGATATCAGCAAAATCGGTGGGGGATGTGAGCTTGATCTGCTCGGCCTGGATTTCAGTTGTCATCTGAGTCTTCAGCCACTCCAGATAAGGGGTGACCTCTTTCTTGGGGTAGTTGTAGATCAGGTGGGCGCGGGCAAATGTGCGTTGTTTTAATGTGGCCAGCAGTGGCCCCAATCCCTTGTGATGGTTTGGGTGTTCCGGGTGTGCTTGGAGGTCATTACCCCCGATCCAACTGATTAAGATTTCCCCCATGCGTCCTGCCAGCCTTAATGTTTCGTATGTTCAAAGAGGTCACTGACTTCGCAGTGAAGGTATTCGCAAAGTCGATCAACCACATCTAACTCCACCCGTTGGCTGGTTTCGTGATAGAGGCGGGTAATGGTGCCGCGATTGATGCCGGTATCCCGGCAGACATCGGAGATCTTGAGTCGCTTCTCTCCCATCAGGCGTGATAAGTGGCACTTGATCATTGTCTGGGCCGTGAATCCTTAGATAACAGTCATAAATGCGCCTTTTTAGGCTCATGTTGACCTTCTGGAGATCAACGCTCCCATTAGATCATGGTCGGGGATAGATTTCACGAAAAATCATGATAGGTGTGGATTTGGGATAATGTTGGCTCAGAACTACCCTACTTTCCACACTAACTATCTCACCAGAGAATCTGAAAATCTGAATCGGGTTCCCAAAGTCGTTTTCAGAGAAGGTGGTGTGTCTGGCTATATCTAGTCGGATTTCTGTGAATCGCTGAATTGTTCTGGGGAGTAATTTTCAGAAGATTTCTCTTGGCTGGTTATATCTAGCCAGAGTTTCTGGTGGGGTTTACTTATCGCCAGGGGTGGCTCTGTTCCGACTATATATAACCAGAAAAGAGTCGAGAGCTTTGTTCTGTCGTGACTCAGGGCAGCAGAATCTTCATGCCCTGTAATGGATCAACCCCAAGCGCCTCGCAGTAGATGGTGTATTCGAACACATCCAGCCTGCGCTCCATGATCTCTACCTTCTGCACAAAGGAGTGCGGCTCGTCCAACCGGCTGGCGAGTTCGCGCATGCTGATGCCTTGATCTTCGCGGGCTTGCTTCAGCCATTTGACCAGACTTGCATATTTTGAGGACGTGATAGCCTTTTGCATATGTACCGATTATTGGTACGATGGGTTGATGTACCCAAAATCGGTACATCGCGTTTTCACGTAGGGAAATCTGGATCTTGGTGGGGAACGAAGATGCGAAGAGCGCTGTTGATGGTTGTGGGCTTAGGCTTGTTGGCTGGTTGCGGCACTGTGCCGGTGAAATATGATGCCAAAGCCTCTTACGCCATGAATTTGGCGAAGGCGGCCAATATTGATCATGAACTCAAGGATACTGAGGTGCCCCAGGAGACTGTGGCCAGCCTCAGTGATTCGGCGGCTTACGGTTTTGCTTATGCGGCATCGGGCTACAACGCGCCGGTAAAAGGGTTTACGCCTGCTTCCGCAGCAGCGATGAACTTTACGTCATGGTTATTAACGCCTGAGGCGAAGTCGGCGCGCAATCATTTGATTGCCTGGATGCCAGAAGCACAGGCCAGCAATGATCCAGTAAACCGGCTAGCCGATATTTTGCTTGAGGCCTCTCGAAAGGCGGCCCTTGAGCTGGGATATACCACTGAAGATATCACCTTTGAAAAGAATGGCGCCAAGCCAAAGATAGTCGGTGTGTCGCTCCTCAAAAGCGGTGGCGACGTGTGCGCGACTAATGAGGGACCGACCGTCTGCTGGGTTGCCTTTGGTGTAGAGCCGCCGAGGCATGTTGAGCATCCCCCGGAGATTGCCTCCATTGAGGGAGGCAGCTATTTCTTTGATCCATCTAAGTCGTTCCGCAGCTACTTTATGTTCCCTAAAGAGAACCATGGGCTGGATGAGCTGGAGGTCTTGCTTAAGGTTAGCCAGTACTCTCCAGAGTGGCTCTATTTCTATGTGGCACCCAAGAAGATTCGTGTCGGCAAGGAGCAACCGATAGCAATTCCGCTTGTTATCCATCAAGGTAAGGCGCATTACTTTGTAATACCATCCAGTAGCGCGCAGTAAGTACTGACTATGAAACTAGCTTTGATACTTACGTTATTGCTAATTGGGCTGCCTACTTTACTTGGCATTAAGGGCGCGGTTGCTGTTCTGTTATTAGGATCGATTACTGGGCTATGCCTTTGGATCAATGCTAAGGCTCGTGGAAAATACAAAGGTACTTCGAAGCAAGGTGCATTTGAGTACCTTCGAGCAGATGATGAATATACGACCCCAGGCACAGTTTTTGATGATGCATTGGCACCCGAAAGCCCATTTAGATCACATGAAGATAATTTTAAGAATGAGTGAAATGCACGCCTAAATTTCTCGTTATAGGCTACTCGCTTTTTAGGGTAGCTATTTAACCTAGAGAAATATTTTCTGGACTAAATAGCAGCGTTTTTTTCAGAGCTTATGCGAAGTTAGGTTATATATAGTCGAATTTATATGTTGCAAAATTTAACGAGGGCGGTCAGATGATCTATTTGATGTTGGGGTTGCTGCTGGGTGTCGCCGCGATTATGGCCGGCCTTATAGTACTGGCCGAGCGGGATAGTAAGGTGGAGGATGAACGCCAAGCTTGATGCTAAGGTTCCTTAGCATTGAAGTCCGAAATTGCATCGTTGATAGGGCAAAGAATTGATTTGGGAGTAATACGCATGGAGCCTTTATCAACTCCATACTACCTGGCGGACCTTGATGGGAACTTAAGATTTACCGAGCAGGGGCGCAAAGAACTGGCGCCTTACTTTGCTATGGCAGGAATTGATGTTCGTACTATTAAAACCGTGCCGGAGTATCGACGGGCAAGGGAGAAGGCATCGCCTTACTTCATGGCCTGGCTGGAGCAGCGCACGGTTGAGTGGGGAGATAGCTACCAATTCAATCTGCTGAAGGCAGTCACCTTGGGGATGCCAGTTGATGGCGATCAAGCTTTAAGTGAACTGAATAAGGATATCTAACGATACAATCCGCCGGGCCAATCGGGGCACTATCGGGGCACTTTTAACGGGAATGGCCGGGAACGAGATTGACTTGGCGGGAATTTAATTTACTATTTTTCATGGCGTTAGCGCGTAGGTAGTTGAACCGAAAAGAGAGGAATTCGCCCTCCGAAGGCGGAGGTCACAGCTTCGAATCCTGTCGGGCGCACCAACTCACTTTCTTCAAGTTAAACCCCGACTATCTGCACTGAAATCTGACGCATACGTGGGCCATCCAGCTCAGCCATTATTAAGGATTGATAGGTGCCGAGTTGAGGTTTGCCATTCACGACCGCAAGTGATTCGCTGTTTCCCAGGATCATTGCAGTCAGATGTGCATGCGCGTTTTCGGGTTCATCGGGTGGGCAGTCACGTAGATGAAGATCATTATGAAGATAGCGTGCTTCTGGTGGTGCAACACGTCTAAAGAAAAGCTCGATGTCATCCAGTAGTCGTGCTTCAAACTCATTAACTGTGAGTGCAGTAGTGGTGTGTTGTGAGCTGATAACCGCAATCCCGTTATCTATTTTTGAGCGGTTAATGACGCCCTGAAGATGAGCGCTGATATCCATTAATTCGAATGACCTGCTCGTTTCGAATGTCAGCAATTCATGATGTGTACGCATATCGTTAAGCCGTTTGATGAAAATTCATAGCAGTATAAGAGGCGGTGGATTACCGGGCAACGAGTTGTGCTGTAAAAAGAGAGGGGGCGTTTGCCCCCTGGAGCTTAGTTTTATTTTAGTCTGCTAGTGGCAAGCCACTCGGTACCGAGCTGGGTGATGTGCTGCGCATATCTAAAGAAGAGATGTCGGTCAGCGTATGAAGAAAGCTGATCAGTTTGGCAATTTGATTTTCATTGAGATGAACAGCTAGTGCTGTATTGCGTGCTGCAATCTCTGATACACGCCATTGGTCATTCATCACTACCAGATCCTGGCTATCAAGGTCAGGGCGTGACGGCATGGTAAGCTGTGAGGCATCATAATTGGTCAGGCTGTTGACAGGGTTAAGGTGGTGACGCACAACCGCTTCCAAAGAGTCGAAAGCGCCGGCATGGCCATAAGGGGATGTGAGTGCAACATTGCGCAGTGTTGGTGTGCGGAATTTGAAACGGTCAGCCGGATCTTGTGTGACGGCCTCACGTCCCAGGTCTTCGCGTCCATCAAGATAGCCTTCTGAATTATGCCCCTTGCCTGGGCCAACTTGTGGCATTGCAATTGCGTGAAAGCTTTGATCTGTCTGAAACTTACCGCTATGACATGAAGCACATTTAGCCTTGCCATAGAATAGTTTCATGCCTTTCTTTTCCTGTTTTGAGAGTGCGCGGTGATTGCCTCGCAAGTATTGATCAAAGCGGCTGTTATCCGCACGCCATGCTGTTGCTTCAAAGGCAGCGATCGCATTGGCAGCATCTTTAAATTCAATCTCTGCAGCGCTGTTGATTTGTCCTGGGTAGGCGGCCTGAAACATATTGACGTATTGCGGAATAGTGCGAAGGCGCTGCGCTAGCTGTTCCCATACACCATTAGGGCCAGCTAAGTCGCCAATGGCGGCGGCATCCGCGATGCTATTTTCACCAGCCTGACCGGCCATTTCTTCACTGGAGGTGACAGGGAACATCGCCTGTACGGCTAGTGAATCATCTAATCCCAGTGGTAGCTGATCGCCTGCGGGAGAGGTGAAGCCTGACGGTTGGCTATAGTCGACTGCGGCACGGCCATCATGAAACATGATCGTAAACTCATTGGCACCCAGGTTAAATAAGTGTGGGGCATTACGTGGTACCCTGGCATGAATAGCGTCAGCCCCATGTCCGGTATCACGAGCAACACCCAGGCCAAGTCCACCCTCGCCAACGGGCAAGGCAAGTCCATCACCTGTTCCTGTCAGTGGATGGTGGCAGGTGGCACACGAAATGTTCTGGTTGCCACTTAAAATTTTGTCAAAGAAAAGTGCCTTACCAAGTTCGATTTTGGCGGCGGAGGCGACAGGCCTGAAATCGGCATCAGTCACCGCAGATGGAAGAGCATTGTCACTATAGGCATTGCTAGCCAATAACTGGAAGGATAGCCCTACGACTAGAGATAGAGAGTGCTTCATGTTATTCCTCTTAATTTCTGACCTGGAAATAATTAGGTGTGAAGTCTATTATATATCTGGATTCAAGTCATTGCTTAACGTATGGGAATTGCTGCTCAGGTAGCAAACTTATATATTACGGTGGCCAGGCTAAGTATCAGGCGTGTGTTAAAAGAGCAGAGTGCAATGGAATAAAGCCAATGCCTATTATTAAACAGGCGATTAGGTCGCGATGAATATCTATAGATATATTTAGTATATTATGCCGCTTGATAAAGGCAATGAGCTGTCAATGAGAGTCAGCAATCATCCCCTCCTTAAATAACGGAGGGGATGATTATAGTGCTGCCTTTAGATTCCCTGAATAAGGGCCGGTGTAGTTATGGTGAGGCGTGTGAACTAATTACTTCACTTTGAAGAACGTCATT
>Ga0316207_10001923_pt1 | contig 23222 bp, 23 predicted proteins | sample 6weekpyrite_MG_FD_204943 | JGI IMG/M metagenome (GOLD analysis project Ga0316207, IMG submission 204943) | Microbial mat bacterial communities from mineral coupon in-situ incubated in ocean water Damariscotta River, Maine, United States -... | ecosystem: Environmental > Aquatic > Marine >... | reverse complement strand
CAGGGTTGCTTGATCGTGCAGAAAACTTATTTCTAGAATTGATTGAGTTGGGTGAATATAAATCAGAAGCATTAGCTCAGTTGTTAGAAATTTACGAACAAGAAAAAGAATGGGATAAGGCAATTGGTATTGCACGGCAATATGAGTTGTCGACAGGGGTAAGGACAGCTGCAGTCGTAGCCCATTACTATTGTGAGTGCGCCGAGAAAGAAATTAAAAGCAATGATCAACGAGCGGCTCAGTTGTTAATTAAAAAAGCATTGAGCAATGATAAACAATGCGTACGAGCTAGTTTGTTACAAGGTCAATTAAATGCTTCACTTAATGAATGTAAATCGGCTATTAATGCTTATCGTAAAGTTGAAAAGCAAGACTCAGACTACCTACCAGAAATAATTGAACCACTTGAACAATGTTACCGCGCAACAAGTAATTTGTCAGAGTATAAAAAATATCTTTCTGAGTTATTGCAACGTTATGGTGGTGTAACCATTATGTTAGCAATGGCTGCTTTATTAAAAGAAGAGCAAGATGACCGTGCTGCCGTTCAATTTATTATTAGCGAGTTGCGTAAGCGGCCTTCTGTGAGAGGTTTGGAGCGACTAGTTGATTACCATCTTCATAGTACTGATGGTTCTGCACGTGAGAATATGACTATTTTAAGTGATTTGATTAAAAAATTACTAACGATTAAATCTTTATACAAATGTCAGTCATGCGGTTTTGAGGGAAAAACCTTGCACTGGCATTGCCCAAGCTGTAAACGCTGGAATACCGTTAAACCTATTCATGATATTGTTGAGGCATAATAGAATATGAGTAATAACTCTCACATCATCGTTGCACTAGATTATGCTGATGAAAAATCTGCACTTGCATTAGTTAATCAATTAGAACCAGATAGCTGCCGATTGAAAGTGGGCAAAGAAATGTTTACGCGACTAGGACCACAGTTTGTTGAAACATTGTCGAATAAAGGGTTTGATGTATTTTTAGATTTAAAATTTCATGATATTCCTAACACGGTAGCGCGTGCTTGCGCGGCAGCTTGTGACCTTGGTGTCTGGATGGTAAATGTTCATGCAAGCGGTGGCCGAAGAATGATGGATGCTGCGAGGGAAGAAATTGAAAAATCATCGCACCAACCTTTATTAATTGCTGTGACAATCTTAACTAGTTTAGATACTGATGACATCCATGAAATTGGATACCAAGGAACGCCTGCTGAAAATGTACATAATCTTGCGAGTTTAACCAATCAGTGTGGCTTGGATGGCATTGTTTGTTCGCCGCAGGAAGTAACGAGTTTACGTAAATCTTTGCCGAATGATTTCCTACTGGTTACACCTGGTATCCGACCTGCAGGATCAGCTGCGGATGATCAGCGTAGAACAATGACGCCTGCAGAAGCAGTAAAAGCAGGCTCTAGTTATTTAGTAATGGGACGACCCATAACACAAGCTCAAGACCCAATGAGTGTTTTGATTTCAACGGAAGCAGAAATTGCTAGAATGTAGCGGTGAGGCGAATTTACGCCATTGCGAGCGCGCCCGAACGAAGTGACAAAGTATTCCTAGGGTATAGCGAAGCAATCTTTATAGAAAGGCATTGAGATTTACAGATTGTCACGATGCTATCGCATCTCGCAATGACCCGCTTTTTTTAACTGTCCATAGAATCCTTACAGGCTTCATTATGAAAGTCCCACGTCACTTTAATTTAGTCAGGCTAACTCCTCATTCCTACCGCACTATAAGTCATTTACCTACAACAAAATCCGAAATGGCTTCCATGATTACCTCTTGAACAAATAAATTAATTTACCTATTGTTACAGCCATCGACATGGAGTCGATAAACATTATTTTCACAACTTGGAGGTGAACTATGAAATTATTAAATCTTATCGGTGCCGTTGCATTACTTGTAACCACATCTGTCTTTGCTGCTCAACCAATCGATATTAATACGGCTGATGCACAAATGTTATCTACTACTATCACTGGTATTGGGCCCTCAAAGGCACAAGCTATTGTTGCTTACCGTAGTAAAAATGGTCCATTTCAATCTGTTGCTGATCTTGCAAAAGTGAAGGGGATTGGTAGTAAGACGGTGATTAAAAATCAGAAAAACTTGAGTATTGGTTCTACGGCGAAACCGTAAAGCCCACCTAATACTGATAGACAACAAGGATGTTGTTTTTGTCGGTATACTCGCTGGATAGCTAGTACATGGATGTTTTACTAGGATATCCAGCATCTGAATGGGCGCATCTGCGCCCATTCTTTTATTAGTTTAGCCCACCTGAGTGAATAGACACGCTGTCATTGTGAACAAAGTGAAGCAATCTATATGATTCATTATATAAGCCAATGTGCGCCTCGGCATCCATTCTTCTATATTGTTAGCCCATTGGGGCTAATAGCAACGCCGTCATTACGAATAAGTGAAGCAATCTCTATAAGTACATCACATAACCCATGACAAGTTGTTACATCGCTACTACTCTTTCAGAATGATAGAAAATTTATATATTGTTATTTCTAAACTAACTAAATAAAACGTCTCAGACGTTAATGCTGGAATCCTTAAGAATATTCACTAGAATGATAAATATCTTGTATAATTAACCACATAATTAACCTAAATCTTAAAATTGGTATATAAAAATAAATGATTATTTTCGTAACAGGTGGGGCAGGATTTATTGGTTCGGCAGTGATCCGATTATTGATTTCTGAAACTGAACATACTGTTGTTAATATTGATAAGTTGACCTATGCGGGTAATCTAGATTCGCTTCTTAATGTGGCTGAGAATGACCGTTACCATTTCGAACATATTGATATTTGCGATCAAGTTGAAATTGACAAATTATTTAATAAGTATCAACCTGACGTTATTATGCACCTCGCAGCTGAGTCGCATGTCGACCGTTCAATAACGGGGGCAGCTGATTTCATAAATACCAATATTAATGGCACATTTGTATTACTTGAGTCAGCAAGAAAATATTGGTCTGGTTTAAGTGCTGAAAAACAACAATCATTTCGCTTTCACCACATTTCAACAGATGAAGTTTATGGCAGCTTAGATAATGGCGGAATGTTTACAGAAGAAACAGCTTACGATCCGAGCTCTCCTTATTCTGCAAGTAAAGCAGCATCTGATCATTTGGTGCGCGCATGGAACCGCACTTACGGCATGCCAGTTCTGTTAACAAATTGTTCTAACAATTATGGGCCGTACCAATTTCCTGAAAAACTAATTCCTTTAATTATACTTAACGCGTTACAAGGTAAACCTTTACCCATTTATGGTGAAGGAAATCAAATACGTGATTGGCTCTATGTAGATGATCATGCACGTGCTTTATATAAAGTTATTACGGAGGGTATTGTTGGTGAAACCTATAACATCGGCGGTAATAACGAAAAGACCAATATGGACGTAGTGACAACTATTTGTAATATTCTAGATGAGTTAGTGCCAGAGCACCCAGAAGGGGTCACCAAGTACAGCGATTTAATTACGCACGTTGCTGACAGGCCTGGACATGATCTTCGCTACGCAATAGATGCCAGTAAAATTGATAATGCTCTCGCTTGGTCACCAGACGAAACGTTTGAAACTGGCTTAAAGAAAACCATTGATTGGTATTTAAATAATTCTGTTTGGTGTGAACGTGTGCAAGATGGTAGTTATCAAGGTGAACGGCTTGGCTTAGTAGAGGGGACTAAATGATGAGTCGCAAAGGAATTGTATTGGCCGGTGGTTCTGGATCTAGACTTTACCCGCTTACAAGCTCAATTAGTAAACAGCTTCTACCTGTCTACGATAAACCCATGGTGTATTACCCCATTGCAACGTTAATGCTTGCCGGTATTCGGGAAATACTTTTGATCTGTATGGGCAATCAACTAGAGTTATTTAAAAACCTGTTAGGTGATGGTTCTAATTGGGGGATTGATATCTCCTACGCGGTGCAAGATGAACCTAATGGCATTGCCGAAGCCTTTATTATCGGTGCGGATTTTATTGGTAATGATTCTGTCGCATTAAATCTAGGTGATAATATTTTTTATGGGCATGGATTAGATAGAGATCTGCAAGTTGCATCGGAGAATGCTGATGCAACAGTATTTACCTATCATGTTCGAGATCCGGAACGCTATGGTGTGGTAAGTTTTGATAGTCAAGGAAACCCTTCATCCATTGTTGAGAAACCAGCTAATCCAAAATCAAATTATGCTGTTACTGGTTTGTATATGTACAGCAACGATGTTGTTGAGATAGCAAAATCAATAACACCTTCTGCACGTGGAGAACTGGAAATTACTGATATTAACCAGCATTATCTTGAGCAAAAACGTTTAAGTGTTGTAAAGCTGGGCCGAGGATCTGCCTGGCTTGATACAGGTACACTTGAAAGCTTAAACCAGGCATCTAACTATATTCAAACCATAGAAATGCGGCAAGGCCTGAAAATATGTTGCCCAGAAGAAATTGCCTGGCGAATGAAATTTATTACGAAAGAACAAATGTTGTCACTTTCAAATGCAATGGGTAAATCTGCTTACGGTCAATATTTAAGAGCAATATCGGAATCTGATCTACAATGAACGTTATAAAAACAGAACTTGATGAGGTTTTAATTATTGAACCAAGAATCTTTTCCGACTCGCGCGGTTTTTTCTTTGAATCTTATAATAAATCAAGATATGAAGCTGAAGTAGTAGATAAGGATTTTGTTCAGGATAATATTTCGGTCTCGAAAAAAAATGTACTGCGTGGTCTTCACTATCAACTAGAACAACCACAAGGAAAATTGGTCAGTGTTTTGGAAGGTGAGGTATTTGATGTTGCTGTTGATATACGCAAAGGTTCGCCAACGTTTGGGCAATGGACTGGTGTTGTATTAAGTGCCGAGAACCGCCGGCAACTATATGTACCTGAAAATTTTGCACATGGCTTTTGTGTAATGAGTAATACCGCTATTTTTAATTATAAGTGTACGGCAGGATACAAACCTGACGATGAGCATACGTTGCATTATGCCGATTCAAGTATTGGCATTAATTGGCCATGTGAATCCCCAAAATTATCAGACAAAGATAAAGAAGGACTCTCGCTTGTTGATCTTGAATTTTATTTACCAACCTATCAGGCTTAAATAGTAGTGTCATTCCGGCGTATGCCGGAATCTAGAAGGATATAGCAAGGATGTTGATATGGAAAGACAACCATGTGTATATATTCTTGCTAGCAAGCGAAATGGAACATTGTACACAGGTGTAACTTCAAATCTGATAAAGAGAATTTGGCAGCATAAACAGCACTTGGTCGATGGGTTCACAAGTAAATATAATGTAACAATTTTAGTCTGGTTTGAAGTTCACGAAACAATGGAATCTGCTATTTACAGAGAAAAGACCATTAAAAACTGGAAACGTTCCTGGAAGATAAAAACCATTGAGGATATAAATCCTAAGTGGAAAGAATTATATCATGAGCTATTTTGATATTTCTGGATTCTGGCATTCGCCAGAATGACGGAGTGAAAGAGTATCGAGTATTCTTGATGTAGTCATTCCAGCGTATGCCGGAACCCAAAAAAGTGAGGCAATTGTATAATAATGAAAATATTACTCATTGGTGGTTCTGGCCAAGTTGGTTCTGAGGTTATCGCTGTTTGTGAAACTAATAACATCGAATGTATTTCACCTTCATCATCAGAACTGAACATCATCGAAGGCCATTCTATTAATTCAGTCATTGAAAAGTCGTTACCATTAAATTTCATTGTTAATGCATCGGCTTACACTGCAGTCGATAAAGCTGAGGATGAACCGGAATTAGCGTTTAGTATTAATCGTTATGGCCCGCAACTTTTGGCAGAAGCCTGTGCAAAATATGAGATTCCACTTCTGCACATCTCAACGGACTATGTATTTGATGGCAATGCAGACAGGCCTTATAAAGAAGATGATCCAACACAGCCACTCGGTGTTTATGGCCAAAGCAAGTTAGAAGGGGAGCAGGCGGTTAGAGCGTGTTTGCCTGAGCATATTATTCTACGCACAGCTTGGGTATATGGTTCCCAAGGTAACAACTTCGTAAAAACGATGCTCCGTTTGGGTAAACAACATGAACAACTAAAGATTGTTAGTGATCAATTTGGCTGTCCAACGGCTGCTGTGGATATCGCGATGGCAATCATTAGTATTATTACCCAGATGCATACCCAACCCAAAGAGCGGTGGGGTACTTATCATTATTGTAGTGAGGGGGAGACGAATTGGTCTAGCTTTGCACAAGCTATTTTTTCTGAAGCAGAGTTGATCAATGCTGATTATCGTTCTGTTAGTGTTATTCCTATTCCTAGTAGCGAATACCCAACCAAAGCAGCCAGACCGAGCTATTCTGTTTTAGATTGTTCAAAAATTGAACATACTTTTCTGATTACCTTACCAAACTGGTTTACCTCACTGCAACGTGATATTCCTAACATACTGAAAAACATGTAAATATTATTTTTTGCTTGTTTATGTGACCAATAACTCACTGCATGCACCTAAGCCACCGATTCTATTGCCTTTTCTACTCAAATTTGTTCTAATTTCATTACTGTTCACAAACTGAACGCTATATACCACATACAGTGTGGCGTAATCAGAGAAAACAATAAATGACTGATTATAAAGGGAAATTAGACAAAGCTTGGTACCTGATTTACGCCAAGCCAAATCAAGAGGTCGTTGCTCAACAACAGCTTGAGCAGCAGGGTTACGAGACCTATCTCCCTATGATTATGAATGCAAAGCGCCGTAATGGCCGCCGTCGCTATGTTGAAGAACCTTTTTTCCCTCGATACCTATTTATCCGTCTTGATCAAACTAATGATAATTGGTCTCCAATTCGTTCTACTATCGGTGTCTCGAGTATTGTGCGCTTCGGTATGCAACCGGTGTCTGTTAATGACGCGGTGATCGAATACATCAAACAACGCGAGAATCCTGAAGGTTTGCATGAAATTCAAGATGAGTTGAGCAAAGGTGACAACGTTCGAGTATTAGATGGCCCGATGATGGGACTGGAAGGTGTGTTTGTCGCCAAGACGAGTGAACAACGAGTAATGCTATTACTCGATTTGATGGGTAAGACAACTCGCGTACAAATCGATGCAGATGCCATTGAGGTAGTCGCTTAATGGACATGAAAGAAACCAAGCAAGAACAAATGACGCTGGAAGTTCTCGATGCAGTAGGGCGCAAAAGTGATATTAGCCAGCGCCACTTGGCACAAGAACTGGGCGTCGCACTCGGACTCGCGAATTCCTATTTAAAACGTTGCGTACGCAAAGGGCTAATAAAAATTAGCGATGCGCCTGCAAATCGATACCTGTATTACCTCACACCAAAAGGTTTCTCAGAAAAAAGCCGTTTAACAGCAAGATATCTGAAGAACTCATTTTCGTTTTATCGCGAAGCAGGTGATTCTTGTTTGCAAGCCTATGCACAATGCAAACAAAACGGTTGGGAAAAGGTTATTTTGTGCGGTGTATCTGATTTAGCTGAAATCGCTATCTTGCGTTCATATGATGCGGAAATAGATGTTGTTGGAATTTATGATCCTCACACTGAGCATCAGCGTTTTGTCAATCATGATGTTTTTAATGATCATGCGAATCTTCCTGATTACGATGGACTTCTAATCACTGATTTGAATGCGGCCAAAGTGAGCTATGAATACCTAGCTAGTAAGGTTGGCGCAGAAAAAATAATTGTTCCAGACGTTTTGCGTTTGGATATACAAGAGAGTTAGCACACTGTCATTCTGGTGAAGACCAGAGTCCGGTGTTTTATTAAAGCCTATGCGGAGCATATATGTGCACTGCAGGGCGGTAGCGTGCCTGAAGACATAAATAATCGCAATGAATACTCAGAATAAAATTTGGCATTTACTAACATTACGGCAACGCCGTAAAGCAGTTGTTTTGTTAGGGTTAATGTTTCTTGGTATGGTTCTTGAGACAATGGGTATTGGATTAGTAATACCTATTTTGGTTTTAATTACTCAAAGTGATATAGCAATTAAATATCCTGAAATACAACCTTTAATTGACAGTTTAGGTAATCCTGAACATGAATTGTTAGTGATTTATGGAATGTTAGCACTTGTATCTGTGTATGGGGTAAAGGCGGTATTTCTCGCTTTCTTATCTTGGGTGCAGATGAAGTTTGTTTTTGGTATACAAGCTGAGCTGTCAAGAAATTTATTCGCTGATTACCTACGACAACCGTATGCATTTCATTTGCAACGTAATTCAGCACAATTGATAAGAAATGTATTATCAGAAACACATACGTTTACCCACACTGGACTGAGATCCGGTATGGTTCTAATAACTGAAATACTGGTTTTGTTAGGGATACTAGTACTTTTAGTAGTAGTTGAGCCACTGGGAACACTGTTTATAGTGATGGCGTTAGGTTTCGCAGGAGCAGTATTTCATATCCTTACTCGCAGTAACATACTGCGATGGGGGCAGGAGCGACAATTTCACGAAGGTTTGCGTATGCAATACCTACAAGAGGGGCTTGGAGGCGCTAAAGAGGTGAAGTTGTTAGGTCGAGAGGATAACTTTGTTTCACAGTATGAAGAACATAATCAAGGTGGGGCAGAGGCTAGCCAATACAAAGCTATTGTGGAATTATTGCCTCGTATTTGGTTAGAGTTGCTTGCTGTTGCTGGGTTAGTTATTTTGGTATTTGTTATGATCTGGCAAGGCAAATCACTTGAATCAGTGTTACCTACACTTGGGGTTTTTGCTGCTGCTGCGTTTAGATTAATCCCTTCGGCGAATCGTGTTATAAGTTCAATTCAAGGTATTCGTTTTGCAGTGCCGGCCATTGAGACATTGTTCAGTGAGTATAAACATATTGATGACGATAAATTACTCAGTAGCTCAGAAATTCTTACATTTGATCGAACTATAAATATTAATAATGTTAATTACCACTATCCGTCTACTACGTATAATGCACTTTCAGACCTTGATATGACTATTACAAAGGGACTTTCGGTTGGCTTTATTGGTGGTAGTGGTGCCGGAAAAAGCACGTTAGTAGATATTATCCTAGGGTTATTAACTCCAGTTAGTGGTTGTATACAGTCTGATGGTGTTGATATTAGGAAGAGTATACGTGGTTGGCAAGATCAGATTGGGTATGTGCCACAGTCTATTTTTCTTACTGATGAAAGTCTACGCAGAAATATTGCATTTGGTCTACCAAACGAATTGATTGATGAAGAGGCTATTAACAAAGCTATTAGTGCTGCTCAATTGGATGAATTTATTAGTAGTTTACCTGAAGGGTTGGATTCAGTTGTTGGTGAACGAGGAGTACGATTATCGGGTGGGCAACGGCAGCGTATTGGGATTGCTCGAGCACTTTATAATGATCCACAGATATTGGTTCTTGATGAAGCTACAAGTTCTCTTGATACGGAGACTGAACGTGGTGTTATGGAAGCTGTGAATAAGCTTCATGGAAATAAAACATTAATAATAGTTGCTCACCGTCTTACAACTGTAGAACATTGCGATAGATTATATCGGTTAGAACAAGGACGAATTATTGATGAAGGGCGGCCAGATGAATTACTGGATTTTAATAGAGAAAACCATGAAGCAGCTAAGTAGTTTCAAAATTTATTTTTAATTTGATAGCTTTATGACAGATAAGACTCGTATATTTATTACAGGAGGTTCTGGGTTGTTAGCGCTAAATTGGGCGCTATCTATGAGGGATGAGTACTCCGTTACTTTAGGGGTACATAAACAAAAAATTTCTCTTGAAGGTGTAAATGTACATCATTGTCCTCTTGGTTCTATTCATTCCATACTTAGTGCCTTTGATAAAGTTAAACCAGCAGTTGTCATACATGCGGCTGGTCTAACAAGCATTGAAAGTTGCGAGGCTGATAAAAAATTAGCGAAATTTGCAAATATCGAATTAGCAGAAAACGTTGCTAAAGTATGTTCAATTCTGGAGATACCTTTAGTTCATATTTCGACGGATCATCTTTTTTCCGGAGATATGGCGATGACAGAGGAAGGTCAGCCTACTGATCCAGTAAATATATATGGAACAACAAAAGCAGAAGCTGAAATGCGTGTTATGGATATATATCCTGAATCACTCATTGTACGCACAAACTTTTTTGGGTGGGGTCCTATATATCGGACATCATTTAGCGATCTTATTATTGAATCGTTACGTTCTGGAAATGAGCTGACATTATTTACTGATGTTTTTTATACGCCTGTTCATGTATCAGTATTAGCAAATGCGGTTCATGACTTGGTTAAATTAAAAGCCAGAGGCATTTATCATGTGGTAGGTGATGAACGTGTTTCTAAATTTGAATTTGGAATTAAGGTTGCAGAATATTTTAAACTGGATAAAAAACTCATTAAGCCTGGTTTATTAAAAAACAACCTGACATTAGTTCAACGACCATTGGATATGAGTCTTTCTAATAAGAAAGCTTGTGCAATGCTTGGCCGGAAACTTGGTGGAGTTGAAGAAAGCCTTACTGCTCTTTTTCAGCAGGAAATACATGGGTTTTCAGAGGAGATAAAAGGCAAGAAAGAGCTTATTCCGTATGGTCGACATTCTATTGATGAAGACGATATTAATGCTGTTGTAGATATTCTACGTGGTGGAGATATAACTCAAGGTCCTACGGTTGAGCTGTTTGAAAGAGAAATAGCAAAATATGTGGGTGCAAAATATGCAGTAGCTGTGTCATCAGGTACCTCCGCATTACACCTTGCTGCTATTGTTTCAGGTGTAGGGCCTGGGAAACATTTAATAACTACACCTATGACATTCATCGCGAGTGCAAATGCAGCCCTATATGCTGGCGGAAGTCCGTTATTTGCGGATATTGATCCGGTTACACTTAATATGTCTCCAGATAGTTTAAGGGATTTGCTTAGTCAAACGTCTAATGTGAGCGCAATTGTACCAGTACACTTTGCAGGCTTACCGTGTGATATGCCTGCCATTAAGAAACAGGCAGATGAGGTTGGAGCAGTTGTTATTGAAGATGCTGCACATGCATTAGGAGGACAGTATCCAGATGGTAGTCGAGTTGGGTGTTGCGCCAATTCTCTTATGACAGTTTTTTCTTTTCACCCTGTAAAAGCAATAGCTGCGGGTGAAGGTGGTGCGATTACCACGAATGATGAGAATACGTATCATAAATTACTTCGATTGAGAAGCCATGGAATTAATAAGCTAGACGATCCTTTCCAATTACCGGAACAAGCATTTGAAGAAAGTTTGACTGCAAACCCATGGTATTATGAGATGCAAGAGCTTGGCTTTAATTATCGCATTACAGATATTCAGTGTGGTCTTGCGCTTTCTCAGTTAAGAAAGCTTGATCGCTTCATTGAACGTCGAAGAGAACTCGTCAAGGTTTATGATAAAGTTTTTTCAACATTTAGTAATTGTAGTCAAGCACAATCGACAGGGCGAGATATTAGTGCTCACCACTTGTACGTATTGCGCATTGATTATAATTCAATAGGGATGACACGCGCCGAACTTATGCGAGAACTTAAGGAACATCAAATTTTATGTCAAGTTCATTACATACCAGTTCCATCACATCCTTTCTACCGTAAATTAGGTTTTGATCCTGAGAACTATCCTGTTGCTGAAAAATACTATGAAGAAGCATTAAGCATTCCTTTGTTTTATGATCTAAAGGACAAACAGCAGGAGTATGTTATATCAGTGTTAAAATCTTTTATAACTTGATGGTGTAAGTTTCTAGCATATATGAAGGGCCTATAGATGAGAGTTGCTATTATTCCTGCGAGAGGTGGTAGTAAGCGAATACCAAAAAAAAATATCCGCGAATTTGCAGGGAAACCAATGATCGCACATAGTATTGAATGTGCAAAACGTAGTAATTTGTTTGATATGATTATTGTCTCTACCGATAGTAAAGAAATAGCAAATATCGCGGTAAAATATGGTGCAGAAACACCATTTGTTAGACCGAAAGAACTTTCAGATGATCATTGCGCAACAATCCCAGTTATTGCGCATGCCATTAATTGGTTACATGAAAACAATGTAGTACCAAACCTTGTTTGTTGTATCTATGCTACGGCCCCATTTCTTAGTGAGGATGATTTGGAGGTGGGCTTAGAGGTTATGAATACAGGCGATTGGCAATATGCTTTTTCTGCTACAGACTATGCATTTCCAATATTTAGGTCTTTTAGACAACTTGAAAATGGTGGAGTGGAGATGTTTTATCCGGAGCATTTTGAAACACGCTCACAAGATTTACCCGAGGCACTACATGATGCTGGTCAATTTTATTGGGGTAAACCAGAAGCATGGCTTGAGGAAAGTCGAATATTTAACAAGTATTCAAAACCTGTTTTTATACCACGCTGGAGAGTGCAGGATATTGATACCCAAGATGACTGGGACCGAGCAGAAACCTTGGCTCCAATTATAATGAATCATGCTAAATGAACTCTGCTGTTCACCATATTGTTTTCAGAACAGATGCGAACCACCAAATAGGCACAGGTCATTTTATGCGCTGCCTAACGTTTGCTGATGGCCTTAAAAAAAGCAATTCACACATACGTTTTATCAGCCGTTACTTGCCAGAATATCTACAGGAAATGCTAGTTGAGAAAGGTTATGAGTGTATTTTGATAAACACTAAAAGAAACAATATGCCACTTGATGAGCTTGCTCATTCTAACTGGCTTGGGGTGAATCAAAAGCAAGATGCTGAAGACACAGTTCAGGCATTATCTGATTTGAAATGGGACTGGCTCATAGTAGATCATTATGCGCTTGACGCAGAATGGGAAACAGAAATAAAACAAGTTGCTGCTCATGTTTTTGTTATAGATGATATTGCAGATCGCCATCACGAGTGTGATGTTCTATTAGATCAGAATTATTATAAAAATATGGATATACGATATACCGGTAAAGTACCAGAAAATTGCCAGTTGTTACTTGGACCAAAATACGCACTGTTACGTGATGAGTTTAAACGGCTTCATAAAAAGACAAGCCCAAGAAACGGCTCTGTAAAAAAGCTACTAATCTTTTTCGGAGGAGTCGATGCGGACAACTATACTAGTCGTATTGTTAAATTGTTATCTGATTTAAATGTTTCTGATATGCAGGTAGATGTTGTTATTGGCTCCAAGCATCCTTACGGTACCGAAATTATTGAAGCATGTAAAAATAGAAATTTCTTTTGTCATGTCCAAACTACTAATATGGCAGGCTTGATGGCATCTGCAGATTTGTCTATAGGAGGGGCTGGCTCCACAACATGGGAGAGGTGTTGCCTGGGGTTGCCTGCTTTAACTTTTTCTCTTGCCGATAATCAAACTGAAATAGCTTTAGGACTGGAAACATTAGGTGCGGGAAAATATGTCAATTTGTTTAAGTATGATAGCGATAAAAAGCTTTACAAAGTTATTTTTGATTTTCTAAATAATCGTGATGAGATAAGTAAGTTATCTAGAAATGCTTATTCTATCGTTGATGGAATGGGCGTAGAAAGAGTTTGTGATGTGGTGCTTCCTGTTTTATGAAAATAACGATTCTATGTACTAATATTAATCATCCGGTTATTGATAGCCTTAAAAGTTGGATGAATGAAATTATAAAAAAGGGGCATTCTGTTTCTTTAGTGTTTGATAAACAAGATCTGCAAAGTGGAGATATATTGTTTTTAGTCTCGTGCTCCCAGGTTATACAGGAAATTGAAAGGAAAAACTATAAAGCTACACTTGTACTGCATGCAAGCGATTTACCGAAAGGGAGGGGCTGGTCTCCGCATATTTGGTCGGTATTGAATGGCGAAGACAAGGTAACTGTATGTGTATTGGAAGCAGGCGAACCAGTTGACTGTGGGAAAATATGGCTAAAGAAAACATTTTTTCTAGAAGGCCATGAATTATTATCTGAGATTAACGAAAAATTATTTTCAACAGAGTTATCACTTATGACTGAAATAGTTGAAAAATTCGATTCAATAAAACCTTATCAACAGAAAGGTGAGTCTGGCCCATATATGCAACGAAGAACGGCAAAGGATAGTATGTTGGACCCATCTATAAGTATTGCTGAGCAATTTGAGTTGTTACGCGTAGTAGATTCTGAAAGATATCCGGCATTTTTTGATTACCGTGGTAAAAGGTACTCTTTGAAGATAGAAAAAATATAAAATGATTAATATTTCTGGAAAACATATTGGTTTATCACATTCACCATTTATTATTGCGGAGATGTCTGGTAATCACAATCAGTCGCTAGAACGGGCTTTGCAAATCGTCGACTTAGTCGCAAAATCCGGAGCACATGCGCTAAAGATTCAGACTTATACACCAGATACTATGACAATTGATCTGGATGAGCGTGAATTTCACATTAGCGATGATAATAGTTTATGGAAGGGCACTTCTCTTTATAGTCTTTATGCTAAGGCTTACACACCATGGGAGTGGCACAAACCTATTTTTGATCGTGCATGTGAGCTCGGTATATTAGCATTTAGCTCGCCATTTGATGACTCTGCGGTAGATTTTCTTGAGAGTATTGATGTGCCATGTTACAAGATAGCCTCATTTGAAAATACAGACTTGCCGCTCATTCGACGCGTAGCATCAACAGGTAAACCACTGATTATATCCACTGGAATGGCCACTATAGCAGAGCTAGATGAAACAGTTCGTACCGCTCGTGAAGCTGGTTGTAAAGATTTAATATTATTAAAATGTACAAGTACTTATCCTGCTTCTCCAGATAATACCAATATCCTCACTATCCCCAATATGCGCGAGTTATTCAATTGCGAAGTTGGTCTCTCGGACCATACGTTGGGCCTTGGAGTGTCTGTTGCGAGTGTTGCATTAGGAGCTACTGTTATCGAAAAACATTTTACTATTAACCGTGCAGATGGTGGCGTTGATAGTACTTTTTCTATGGAACCCAATGAAATGGGGCAACTTGTAATAGAAACGGAACGCGCTTGGCAGGCTTTAGGTGAAGTACAGTATGGTTCAACAAAATCAGAAGGGAAATCTGTTCAATTTCGTCGATCACTATATGTTGTTGAAGACATTAAGGCAGGTGACTTTCTTACATTAGATAACGTGAGAGCGATTCGTCCAGGATTTGGACTGCCGACAAAGTATATAGATATAGTGATAGGAAAGGCTGTTAAACACAATGTGAAGCGTGGAACTGCACTAAATTGGGATATGATTTGAAAGGAATTGAGAGCAATGCCCCAGACATTCAAAGAGTTTTGATAGTCGGCTGTGGGAATATTGCAGGTGGTTTTGATGAGAGATGTGAGCTTAGAGACTCTCCCTTCACACATGCAGGAGCATATTTACGTGATGGTAGATTTAATGTTACTGCTTGCATAGAACCTAATGATATTAGACGTAAAGAGTTTATGTCAGCCTGGTCGGTTCCAAGTGGATTTAAATCAATTGATGACTTGAGTGATTCTTACGGAAGAAACAGCAGGCAATTTGATGTCATAAGCATTTGCTCTCCTACTGATTTTCATGCACATGATCTTGAAATGGCTTTGAAACTACATCCAAAAATTATTTTTTGTGAAAAACCCGTTACAACATCCATAGAAGATACTGAGAGACTAGTTCGAGAATGCAATAAAACTGGCATTTCTTTAGCTGTTAACTATACGCGCCGTTGGGATCCAGATATTTTAAAGCTTAAAAGTGAGATTGCAGCGGGCAAATGGGGAGAGTTGCGATCTGTCGTAGGCATTTATAATAAAGGTATCTTAAATAATGGATCTCATATGCTGGATCTCTTGCACTTTCTTATTGGGCCCGTGACACTTACCAATGTTGGCGTACCTGTGATTGATTATTCTCCACATGATCCAACGATACCAGTATCGTTAGAAGGGGAGAATACTTTACCTATTCATTTAACCTGTGGCCATGCTGATGATTATGCGGTTTTTGAACTTCAGCTAATTTTTAGTAGTGGAATTCTTACTATGGAAGAAGGGGGCATGTATTGGAACCGTCGTTCTTCTATAGAGAGTGAGATTTTTAACGGTTATAGACAACTTGGTAACAGTACACGCTGGCATGGGAACTATCCAAAATCTATGTTACATGCTGTCGATAATATATACAGGGCGATTGCAAGCGGCGCGCAACTTGCCAGTAATGGTGAAAGTGCACTTTCTGTTCAGCGTGTCTGTACTGAAATTTTACAAGAATCCGGTTAACAGCAGATAAAATGAATAATACAAATAATCTGGAAAAAGTAGAAAAGCTCGCTTTATTTGGGGGGGCTAAAACTATTGGTTCAAAGTTCAAACAGTACAACCCAATAGGAGATGAAGAACTGAAGGCCGCCTCAAATGTTATTGAAAGCGGTGTATTATCACAATTTCTAGGTGTATGGCATGAAGATTTTTACGGTGGCCCGAAGGTCAGAGAATTTGAGGAACAATGTGCGGCATATTTCGGGGTTAAATATGCTGTAACAGTTAACTCATGGACGTCAGGTTTGGTGGCAGCAGTTGGTGCGATTGGTATCGAGCCTGGTGATGAGGTTATTGTTACACCATGGACTATGAGCGCGAGTGCAACAGCAATACTTCACTGGAATGCGATTCCTGTATTCGCTGATATTGATCTGGAAACTTTTAATTTGGATCCAGAATCAGTCGAAAAAAATATAACACCACATACCAAAGCAATTCTGGTAGTTGATATATTTGGCCAGTCAGCAGATATGGATGAATTAATTGCGATTGCAGACAGACATGAATTAAAGGTTATCTCAGATACTGCTCAGGCACCTGGAGCTTTATATAAAGGGAAGCATGCTGGCACTTTAGCGCATGTGGGGGGGTATAGCCTGAATTATCACAAGCATATTCACACTGGTGAAGGTGGGATTTTAGTTACTAATGATAAAGAAATTGCAGAAAGGCTGAAGTTGATTCGTAACCACGCAGAGGTGGTTGTCAGTGATAAAGGTGAAAAAAACTTATCTAATATGATCGGGCATAATTTCCGCTTGGGTGAAATCGAGTGTGCAATAGGGATTGAGCAACTAAAAAAACTAAACAATATCGTAGAGTCACGACAGTTATTAGCAAATCAATTAACTTTAGGGCTGAAAGGGCTAGATGGTCTATATACTCCTGTAGTTAAGCCAGATCGTACTCACGTTTATTATATGTATGCGTTAGTCTTGGATACTAAAAAATTAGCAATTAGCAGGAAGAGAATCCATGCCGCACTTAAAGCGGAAGGTGTTGATGTGAGTGAACGGTATCAGAATATACATTTGTTACCTCTTTATCAAAATAAAATTGCTTATGGTACTAAAGGCTTCCCCTGGAAGTCAGACATTTGTCACCGAGATGTGGATTACAGTAAGGGTATTTGTCCTGTAGCTGAAGAGTTGAATGATTCGACTTATCTGGGGTTTGGTATGTGCACATACGACCTTACAGAAGATGATGTCGATTTAATTATAGCTGCATTTAGAAAAGTATGGGCTAACCTTGATGAACTTAGAAAAAATGAAATCTAATAATGGATTTGATTTACATGGTAAAAAGGTTCTTCTTAGGTTGTTCACTGAGGCTGATATTGATTCGATCTATATTGGCTGGTTAAATGATCCTGATGTTGTTCGCTTTAGTAACCAGCGTTTTTTGAAACATGATCGCGAATCATGTTTTCGTTATTTTTCTTCATTTAAAGAAACAGAAAACTTGTTCATTAATATTCGCACGCTATCGGATGACCGCTCGGTAGGTACAATGACTGCATACATATCAACTCATCATTGTACTGTTGATGTCGGCATTATGATTGGTGACAAATCTATCTGGGGCTTGGGTTATGGACAGGATGCATGGGATACACTAACCAGTTGGCTTCTCGAACGTGATGATATTCGTAAACTAACAGCAGGAACGCTTGCATGTAACACTAGTATGATCAGGATTATGGAAAAATCCGGCATGCATCACGAAGCTACAAAAGAAGCACAAGAAATTGTTAATAATGAAGTCGTAGATATTCTCTATTATGCAAAGTTTCATGGTTCCTGAATACCCTGAAGCTACTGCGGTAGTATGCCATGATGCTGGCGCAGCTAATGTTGTTATTGCGGGTCTTTTTAAAACCAGGAGAAAAAATTGGCGCGTTTACATGGGAGGACCAGCTGAGAAACTATGGAAGACTGCTTTTCCTGAAGTTTCATCATGCGAGTCATTAAGTTCTGCTATGGAAGGTGTTGATCTGCTTATTACAGGTACTGGATGGGCAAGTAAAATTGAACACGAAGCCCGTAAATTAGCTCGCTCACTTGGTATCCGGTCTGTTGCACTAATTGATCATTGGGTTAATTATGCTGAACGTTTTATCAGGGATGATGAAACTGTTTGGCCAGATGAATTTTGGGTAACCGATGAATATGCTATGGAATTGGCGAAAAAGGCCTTTCCTAAACAAACTATACTTCAGGTACCTAATTATTATGTAGATACCGAGTTAGTGGCCATCAAGAACATACGTGGGGCAACTGTGCCAGAACTTTTGTACGTTCTAGAGCCGGCTCGGAGCACTTGGGGTAGAAGTATTCAAGGTGAATTTCAAGCTTTGGATTACTTTGTAAATCATTTACACAATCTTGATTTACCATCAGAGATAATTATTCGGTTGAGGCCTCATCCTTCAGATAAAGCTGATAAATATAATGAATGGATTGAGAAATATCCAGGTTTAAGGATTGAACTAGATGAATCGATTAGCATTGCTGAATCGATTGGGCGATCAACGTGGGTTGCAGGTTGTGAATCATTCGCATTAATACTAGCTATACTGGCTGATCGCACTGTCTACTGTACATTACCACCTTGGGCGCCAGAGTGTCGATTGCCACATAGTGAGCTTATTCATATTGCAAAACCAAGTAATAATTCGTGAAATATTGTAAAAACTGTCTTCAACCAGATACACGACCTAATACACTTTTTTCTTCAGAAGGTGTTTGTCCAGCTTGTGACTACTTTGATCTCCTTCAGGATGTTGACTGGCAAGAACGCTATGAAATATTAGAGGATTTGCTTGAGGAATTCCCCAAAAAACCCGGGCAGCATTTTGATTGTATTATTGGCGTGAGTGGAGGAAAAGATAGTACACGCCAAGCACTTTGGGTTAGGGATAAGCTTGGACTAAGACCACTACTAGTTTGCCTTAGTTATCCTCCACAGCAAGTCACTCAACGTGGTGTAGACAACATCTCCAACCTAATCGAATTGGGTTTTGATGTAATAATATCAGCGCCTTCACCGGGTACTTGGAAGAGGCTTATGCGTGAATCTTTTGACCAGTTTACTAATTGGGCAAAGTCTACTGAATTGGCTTTATTTAGTTCGGTACCACAACTAGCTATCAGGTATGGTATTAAGTTAATTCTTTGGGGTGAAAATCCTGGATTACAATTAGGCGACCTAAAAACATTGGGGCGCACAGGTTATGATGGTAATAATCTGCGCAATATGAATACACTTTCTGGTGCTGGAATAGATTGGATGGTGAAAGCGGGGATAGCTAAACACGAACTAATTCCATACCGTTACCCTGTGCTCCAGGAGTTTGATGATCATGGTTTACAAATAGTCTATCTTGGTTGGTTTCTTGGAGATTGGTCACTAGTTAATAATGGAATGTATTCTGCGACTACCGGCTTGGATATTCGTGAGGACACTGTTCAGAACACAGGGGACTTACTTGGTATTACAGCACTTGATGAAGATTGGGTCACACTGAATCAGATGATTAAGTACTACAAGTTTGGATTCGGAAGAGTGACAGATTATGTAAACGAGGAGATACGATTAGGTCGAATGAGCCGAGAACATGCAATCCATTTAGTTGAGACATATGATGACGCTTGTAGTGATGAATATATTGAAAGTTTTTGCGAATATATCGAGCTCTCTACAGAACAATTTTGGAAGAAAGTTCATGCATCTATGAACTCAGAACTTTTTACATTAAATAAAGACGGTATGATTAACCGAAAATTTAAAATAGGCGAAGGGCTCTGAAGAATATTACTATCGGTATCGTTGACTACAGCATGGGAAATCATGCTTCGGTAGCGCATAGTTTACGAGATATTGGTTTTCGAGTAAGGATTAGCAAAGATACTAATCAACTCGATCAAGTCGATATCTTGATCCTGCCGGGAGTTGGTGCTTTCCCCGCAGCGATGGAAGCATTATCCGAGAGAGGCTTAGTCGACTATCTGCAAAAATATGCGAAAAAAGGTCGTCCATTGATTGGTATTTGCCTTGGGATGCAATTACTTGCGAGGACTTCATATGAACATGGATGTACAGACGGTTTAAATCTAATACCGGGCAAGATACTTCCTTTTGACGATCATAGAGTTCACATAGGTTGGAATACGCTGGAATATACAACGAAGGATACGTCGCTGAATTTAAGTAATGGACAAGCATTTTATTTTAATCATTCTTATTACTACGAGGGGTCGTCAGAATATCACTTAGCAGTAACACAGCATCATGGAGAATTTCCTGCAGCAATACGAAAAGGCACTGTAGTCGGACTGCAATTCCATCCAGAAAAAAGTCAGCATGCAGGTAAGGCATTATTGAAAAACCTTATTATGGAACTTGTACATGCTTAAAAATAGGCTCATTGGTGTTGTTACGGTAAAGAATGGCTGGGCGGTACAGTCTGTAGGTTATCGTCGTTATTTGCCGCTAGGTAAACCGGAATGTTTGGTAGAAAATCTCGATCGCTGGGGTGCTGATGAGATACTTGTGCAAGTAATTGACCGCTCAATAACCAAAGCCGGACCAGATTATCGTCTGTTAGATAAAATTGCACATCTTGGTTTGGGTACACCCCTAATTTACGGTGGCGGAATACGCACTATTGAAGAAGGTATTCAAGCAGTTAACATAGGAGCAGATAGGGTTATTATTGACTCTCTTTTGCACGATGATTTATCTGTGGCAAGGGGGCTCAGTGAACAACTTGGGGCGCAGGCAGTTATAGCCTCGATGCCGATGTCAGTAGGAAAATCAGGGGCTGAATGGTATAGCTATGTTGATAAGGTAACAACACCCGTAAATACTGAGTTTGCTGAACTAATTGAACAGAAAATGATATCTGAAGTATTAATAATTGACTGGAAGCACGAAGGGAGACCTGATTGCTTTGATAAAGCATTGATTAAAAAGTTTCCCTTCAAACAAATACCGCTCATAGTTTTTGGTGGTATTAGTAACGTAGAGCAAATGAGAGAATTATATGCCTGTTCTAATGTGGCAGCTGTTGCTATAGGTAATTTTCTTAACTATAAGGAGAACTCAATTCAGTACATTAAAGATAAATTAGCAAGTGATAGATTAAGAAAATCGATATATTCAACAGGTTATACTTTGCAAGCTAATGTCTGATATCCAATTTTGTAAACGTTGTTTGTATTCGACTACTCATCCTCTCGGCTTAACGATCGATGATGATGGTATCTGTTCTGGTTGTCGGGTTCATGAAGAAAAAGATACTTTAGAGTGGCCTGGGCGCTGGGATAAACTTGAAAATTTAGTTAAGCCTTACCGTAGTAAAAATGGAACGAATTATGATTGCATTGTACCCGTCACTGGGGCACAAGATTCTTATTACATTGTTTATTTAGTAAAAGAAAAATTAGGTCTTAATCCGTTACTTGTCACTTATAATAAATATTTTAATACTCCTTTGGGAATTCGTAATCTTGCTAATCTACGAATTAAATTTAATTGTGATATTTTATATCAAAATGTAAATCCAATATCTGTCAAAAACATTACGCGTTCCACGTTACGTAAGTTTGGGAGCATATACTGGCCGATACTTGCAGGGCAAACTGTGTTCCCGGTACAAACGGCTGTTCGTTATAAAATTCCACTAATTATATGGGGAGCTCACCAGGGGCTTGAGCAGGTTGGAATGTTTTCACATGAACATGAGGTCGAAATGACTCGCCGCTACCGGAAAGATCATGACTTAATGGGGTGTGAGGCGGATGACTTGTTATCTATTTTTGATAGTTTGAAAGAGGAAGATATCTGGCAATACAGATATCCTGACAATCGGGACTTAAATGATATCGGTGTGCGAGGAATTTACCTGGGAAATTATGTTAGATGGGATCCGAAAGCGCAACATGAGCTAATGATTAATAATTATGATTACAAATCATCTCGATTTAACAGGACCTTTGATTGTTATGACTTTGTGGATTGTTTTAACTATATGGATCTCCATGATCTAATAAAACTGTATAAACACGGGTTTTCTAAAGTGACCGATCATGCTTCACGCGAGATAAGGTTTGGTAGAATGAGTCGCCAACAAGGTTTATCACTAGTGTTGAAACATGAGTCTGAGCCACTAAGATATCTTGAGCTTTTTCAGCAGTGGCTTGGCATAAAGCCTAGGGCATTAAACTTTATGATGGACCAACATAGAAATCAGAGGTTTTGGACACAAACAGCACCAGATAGCTGGGCTTTTAATGGTTGGAGTGCGAGGCAAAATCATAATTCTGGAGATTTAGTGGATATCTTTAATGCGAATCAATCATTGGAATATGGTCAAGACTCTAAATATGTTGTAACTGGTAAAGGTTGGCCGTAATTGTCTAGTTTCATAAATATTCTTAAGCAAAGCTATAAGGTACTAAATTCTTTAAAAGCCACTTCGTTAGAAGAAGAGTTTGATCAAGAAGCAAAGTTACGTGAAACTTTTAATATTCAATGCATAAGCTTTATTGATGCTGTGTGTAAAAACTGCAATAAAATTCAATTGCCAAAATATTATTCATGCAAGTCAATAGTTTCCGAAATTCTTGTGGGACTTATTGAATCACATCGAAAAAACAGATTGACAATTATAAAAATATCAAAATTTATTTTGAACCCATTGTCTTTTAAAAAAAATAAATCCAAATTGAGAAATAATGTTGAGGAAGATGTTTTTGTATTTTTGTCTATGTTATTTGTTTTTTCTTACTGTATTAAGAGGTTGTTGGTAAACACAATATCTGTGTTTAG
>Ga0316207_10001922_pt1 | contig 23226 bp, 20 predicted proteins | sample 6weekpyrite_MG_FD_204943 | JGI IMG/M metagenome (GOLD analysis project Ga0316207, IMG submission 204943) | Microbial mat bacterial communities from mineral coupon in-situ incubated in ocean water Damariscotta River, Maine, United States -... | ecosystem: Environmental > Aquatic > Marine >... | reverse complement strand
ATGGCCGAGCGGCTGAAGGCGCTCCCCTGCTAAGGGAGTATGGGATTTATAGTTCCATCGAGGGTTCGAATCCCTCTCTCTCCGCCATATAAAAATGACCACCGACAGGTGGTTTTTTTATGCTTGATAATTTCATGTGTGAATTTGATCAATACACCTTCGTGACTAGAGCTACCTGCTTTTACAGTATTGGAGTTATAAGTGAGTGATTCATCACTTTCTTATAAGCTATCGTTACTATTAAAAGACGGTCTGGTTTAAATATAGTAAGTGGATTTAAGCCCGTAAAATGTAGTGTAGGCGTGAAAGTGGAAAAAAATTACCTAATAAATTTAATAGCTTCTTGACACAATTTCTAAACCACATATAATGCGCAACCTCAGAGTGCGCCCGTAGCTCAGCTGGATAGAGTACCTGGCTACGAACCAGGCGGTCGGAGGTTCGAATCCTTCCGGGCGCGCCATTTTTTTCCTTGAAAATCGGTTCGTTACAGTCTTTGTACTAACTGGCTTTTCTCTTTAATAAAGTTAATGTGGGCGTTTTGTGGACACTTTGTCCGCAAACACGTTCAGCACCTTCAATCAGTTCCTCCAATTCTGCTGCCGAATAGTGGGTGGTGATATCCCCGTTCTTGTGTCCTAACAATACTTGGCGTGTTTCATAAGGGACGCCAGCCGCACGTAATCGACGTCCAAAAGTGTGCTTCAAGTTATGGACTCCCCGTTTGTATTCGGGGCAGACTGGTAGACTTGCCGCACGCCATGCTTTTTTCCACGCAGTGTTGTTCATCTTGCCGATGCGGATGTCTTTATACGTAAAAACGAAGCTGTGAGCACAGTTGCAATCGCCTCCTTCGTGGCAGGCGCAGTTCCCTGTGTGATCTGTCGGACGTTTTGCTCGGCGCTCTTCAATGACAGATTTTGCCACTGAGTTATGAGCAATCAATCTGTCCTCTTCGTTTTTTATAACATCTCCCGGCACGATAAATACGGACATATTCAGTTCGGGTATTTCGACCTCCCAGTTCCACTGTAAACCACAAACATCCTGTTCACGAACGCCGGTATTAACCTTGTAGAGCGACATACGCTCCAGGTGTACTGGCAGAGCCATAAACAGGGCCCTTTGCTCACCGAAGTCCAGTGGATACGCTTGCGCTGCATCGCGAACTTTCAAGAGCTTTATTTTAGGAGCGATTGCCAACCAGGTAAGTCCATACTCATCAAGCCATTCCGACGCCGCTTGATTGAGCAGATGACGAATCACCCCCAGGGCATTATTGATGCTCTTGGTTTTGATTCCCTTAGCTTGTCGTGCCGCAATAAACGGCTGCAATGTTCCTATATGCACTTGATCAATTCCCAGGTCACCGATAAACGGCATCACCTGTTCCAAATGCATTGCATCATTAAGGATCGATTTTTTATCTCGATTATGTTCAAGATAAAAAATCGCCGCTTGCTCAAAGGTGCGTTTTTGTCGCACCCCATAAACAGAGGCTTGTCTGATCTCTTCGAGGCATTTAGTTAGGTACTGTTCTGCTTCTCTGAGATTAGACGTTCCCGTGCTTTCGCGAAGCCGCCCGCTCGGGAGCGCTTTGACCCTCTTGTCGATGTGCCAGATCCCCTCACGGAGACGGAGTCCCGGCATTTTCTTTGCTTTTGACATGGTATTCCTCCTTTTTGTGGCGGAACACCCATTGCCTCTTTATAGTTATCCGCCCAGCTATCCAAGTCAAGTCTGTCGTATGCTCTACCTTGTTGGCTGATCGGGATAGTGGTGAGTGATGGTGCTACTAATTTCCTGAAAAGATTGCGATTCATTCCCAAATAAGCCGGTGCTTTGCTGGCTCGGATAAACCGTGGGAGTATGGTGTTATCGCTCATGTATTACCTGAATGACCTTGTTTTATTTGTATTGTTTATTGCACACGTATCAACATCAGCTCTGATTTCGTATGGCTTGGTTGTAATGAGTACAAATTTATTGTATCGGTTGAGCGAGCAATTGAAATCTCAACTAGATTGACTCCAGGGTTCACTTATCGAGGGTGTTTTTATGAATGATCGTGGGGCAGTTGATGTGGCTTTAAAGAAACTTCTTAAAAAACGCCACATGAAGCCGTGTTGTGATGCCAGCAGCGAGCAGGAAGGGCGGAACCAGGTACCTGGGATCCATCGGGATCGGTGGGATGAGGTAGATGGCCCAGAGCAGCAAAAAAGACCATGCCAGTCCACGCTTGGCGCGGTGGTAGATGAAGCCGGATTCTCGTTCGCCGCCAGTGCGGCGTAGAAACCAGCCCACAAAACCGTCTGTCATGGCGATCAGGGTAACCAGTGCCAGAAACGGTAAGGTCAGGATCAATACGCCAATGCGCAGGGCAAACAGCTGCAGGCCGATCATGGCGGTCTCAATGACGGGGCGGAGTGTTTCTGTAAAATCGAGCGCGGTCTGTTGGCTTGCGTTCGTCGAGGGCAGGCTGGTCGAGTGGCGCATCATGCCATCGATTCCGGTGGAGATGAATGTGGTGTTATAAAATGATCGGATGACTTCAGTAAGAAAGGCGATGTCGTTTTGAGGCAGGCCCAGTAGTTCCATCTCTGTATGCAGTACCTTTTCCAAATGCTGCACCCCATTGGGTGACCAGAGAACAAAGACGCAGAAGAGGTCGACGATTAACACAAATAAGGTTATCAACAAGAGCCACTTGATAAGCCATAGCAACCCCGTCAGGCGGCGTCTCTCAGGCATGGTCGGCCCCGTAAGAACTTAAACGTTCGCGCCGAATCGCTTCCATATCTTTTGGTAAGAGCGGGTCACTGCCGGGGAGTGGCAGGCGCAGTTTATAGAGCTGGCCACCTTCCAGCAGTGCAAAAGCCTGGCCTTTGGGTAGCTGGATGAGATCGGCGGGGGTAAGCATATCCATCTCAGTTTCGGTCAACCGGTCTTCGTTACGCGTGGTGAAGTCGATGTCTGTGCCGGGGTCGTTGTTATCGGTCACTTGCGAGGCGGCCAGTTTGGTGTAGATGCGTGCCTTCGGCACCTGATCTGTGAGTATTCGGGCGGTGATCTCGTTTTTTACCCGCAGCATAATCAGCGTATTGAGATTGCCGGTGATCTGTCCGGCTTTGGCAAGATCACCGATCCCTGCCTCGATGTCACTGGCGGTCTGTGTGTAAGCAGTGACCTGGAATCCAGCACCACCGGCTTTATTGAGCAGTGGGATAAACTCATTACCGATCAGCTCATTGAACTCGTCGGCGTGGATAGTCTTCTGTACGCTTTTATGTTCAGAGAGAGGAGGAAGGCCTTGAGTGTCACCCTGTTTATAGAGCTGCCCTGCAATGGAAGTCAGATCAGCAAACATAGAGTTGCCGACAGCACCTGCGACCTCGGCATCGGTTAGTGCATCCAGGCCGACATAGACAATGCCTTGTTCCCGAATAATGCGCATCCAGTCGAGGATAGGGCGGTGATCAGTGCTGTCCATATAGTCAGGGGAGAGCAGCTTGCCGATTCGGCCCGTGGTGAGTTTTTCGAGCAACGGAAGCAGGCTGGCGGTGAGTTTGTCGAAATAGGTTTTATCGTATTCAAATGCACTGCGCAGGCCGTCCGCGACCGGATCAAACAGTCCATGATCTTTGGCATAACGTGTCAGTGCGATCGCGTGAAAATCTCGTCCACGCAGCGCCATGGGGAGACTCTTCTCATTCAGTGTTCCCTCGATACGTTGTACGGCCTGTTTCCAGTCTTCAGGGCCTTCTTTGTTGAGCCACAGGTGGTAATAATCGGTCAGCAGCGGTTCGATGCTGGTGACGTAGCGGGCGATGGTGTTGTAATCGGGGCGGCGACCAAGGCCGACCAGTGCCCTTGCGACAATGTTGGTGAAGCGCCATGCAAATTCCCGGAACGCCGCAGAATTACCTTCCGATGGGAGTTGAGTAGAGATGCGTGAAGCGACTTCGGTAATACGGGCAAAGTCACCCACGGGATTGTAACGCTCCGATATCTCCGGAAAGCCCAGGTGAAAGATATGAAACTGATTCAGCCTTCCGGCTCGCCTTGCTTCAGCATGCATGCGCCGCAGAAGATCGATATCTCCTTTGGGGTCAAAGACGATTACGATGTCGCCTCGGCGGATATCCTGACTGACCAGAATCTCCAGCAGGCGGGTCTTACCAACGCGTGTGGTTCCCAATACCAGCTTATGACCAACCCGTTCGCCGATATCCATCCAGGTGTTGGATTCATCCTCACTACCGACGCCGTGCAGAGGCGGAAAGCCTCCGACGGCAGGCAGGGGCCGAACGGGGTTCCACCAGGAGTCGTGTTTAGTTAAACGTGGCAGCCAGGAGAGCAGGGCAGAATGCTCCAGATCGATCTCGATCTGCCTTGTCAGTCTGTAAATCTTGCCCTGTTCCAGATATTGCTGTGATTTTGGATCCCGTGTCTCAACGAGCCGCTGGGTATGGCGCTGATCCCACTTGAAGCCACGTCCTAAAAACAGCTTGTGGTATGAGAGAGGGATGTCCTCTGCATTTAATGTATAGCGTGGTAGCTCTCGCAGATGTGCCTGGTAGCGACACACGTAACAGGCTTGCCACAGTCGCCAGCAACCCAAACCGAAAAAAGCGATGGCGGTGACAGTGGCAACGCCAGGCAGCATGGGGAAGAAGATCTCGGGTTCAGATGCCAGGTGAGCAGCACCGATGATAAAGACGGCAGCGGGTAGAAACTCAACGACTGGCCGTAATCGGTTATCAAAAGCGTCTGACATCGTTTATTGTTCTGCCAGTTTAAGGTGAGGATTGGGCGTGGGGAGGGTGGTGTCTTCAAAGTGTGTCTCTGGTGCTTCGATCAGAAACCCTTTGATGCGGCTACGACTGCGTTTGCCGGTGACCTGATAGGTGTAGATGTTGGTGCCCTGTGTTGTTTTGCGGTGGAGCTTGAGTTTCTGGAAACGTTTCTGCACATGTTGCCAGTTTGCTTTGTCGAAATCTTTGAATATGCCAGGGCTGACCAGTAACAAGCCTTCTTCGACACGATGGATGCGGGCGTTGACCGAGTTGGTTTCAAGTTTGTTTCGGCGAAGTCCGTCATGGAGCCAGGTCTTGAATCGCTTTCCGGGGTCATCATTATCATCTGTAAGTGGTGGATGAACTTCAGTCTGCGAACCAGCAAAGAAATCGACAGTATCAAAAGCTGTTGTAGTTACGGTCTTCACTTCACTGCTTTCTTGAGTCATGGGTGTTGCTGTTTTTTCAGCTTCATCACTATTGCTCTCTGCGTCTGAATCTACGGGTGTGACACTGCCAGTGAATACCTCCGGGCGTGAATCGGCATCAGGCCAGATACGAGCGGCGGAAAAACATAAACAGGTCAGTGTATGAGACCACTCGTCACTGCTAATAGTAGCTTTCCAGATAGAGCGATCCCCGTTAGGAACGAGCACATTGTTCTGCTGCAGTTCGTCGAAGATTCTATCGTTGCGAGTGGGGATGCCAGTATGTCCTTCCTGGGTGAGGTGTTCACGTATGGCATCGATACCGCGCTTGCTGACCAGCCAGAGGTGTTCACCATCGAACCATGCGGCTGCACCGTTGCGATTGAGTGGGATCTGGTTCTCTTTTAGTAGAAAGCGAAGGCCGGTTAGCAGGCGCTCGTGCAGGGGTGAGCGAGCACCGGGAAGTTGGGCGGTTGTGCTGGAGGCTCCCAGGCTTTCTGCCACCGATAGCCCGTCAGCTTGCTGAATGATCTCGCCGACTGTTCCAGCGTCTTCGTACATGCCACTAACGGCTGCCATCCATGCTGACAGTACCGTGCGGTCGCTTGCCAGCCAGTTCAGTGCGGGGGTTGGCAGAATCAGTCTTGATAGCAGTAATGCTGCCCGCTCGTGAAGGCGGTGTTGCCGTTCTTTTCGATATCGTATGCGATACCAGCCATCGCCTGTGATTGGGGTTGTGAGGGCATCCCACTGCCCGAGGTCTTGTCCCTGTTTATCAAAGAGTGTGACCACCTGATCCATGAGCGGTTTGCCTACATCGTGTAGCAGTGCCGCGCTGAAAACAGCATAAGTCCAGAGATCCTTTTTTGCGGTGATCTCTTCAGCATCAGCGCCATGGGGTAGCAAGTGGCCACGGCGAATGTGCAGTGCGTGGATGACTACCTCCAGGCTGTGATCGAGTAGGCCGCCTGCACCGGGGTGGTGGTGTGCCTCTGAGGCCGGGAGCTGCTGTACGTAGTCTGCGAATGCTAGCAGTGCGTCCAGATATAACTTGCGCCAGTGTGCCTTGGGAATGCCTGCCAGCTGTTGAATCGTTTTGACTTGTTTAGTGCGTTGGCCTAATAGATCCAGCGGGAGCAATACCTGTAGGCAGTCTGGATAGGGTGGTTTGGGTTTACGTCGAATACCGAGCATGACAGTTTGTAGCACTTCAATATTTACTATGACTACGATTAATCTTTTTCAGTGGCAGTGCATTTATTGTTAGCTTGAAATGGGATGGTTAGAATTATTAGAATACAACGATATTCTAATAAAGCGTTGGGGATCTACTGGCCCAAAAGTGACGTAAACATGGCCTTCTGAACGGCAACTATGTCGAAAGCAGGCATTAAGGTGTATGCAGGAACCTAATCCTGGCAGTTTCTATAAAGGTATTTCTAGCTACCGAAATAAGTGTTGAGAGAGAAAATCTATTAGCACGCTTACCTTTCGCGATAGATTTTGTTTTGAAGGGTAAAGTACACTAATCGATATTGGCGGCAGAGTGTATTCGGGTAGCAATAATTCAAGCTCGCCACTCTCAATATACGGCTGATACAAAATGCTCGGCCCATGCACAACCCCTAAACCTTGAAGTGCTGCAGTTATTATCATATGGCCATCGTTACAAATTAGATTGCCGCGACTATTAACAGTGACTTCCTTACCATTGGGGTCACTAAAGCGCCACTTACGCCCCGAACTCGAACTGGCGTAGATTAAACAGTTATGGTGAGTGAGGTCGGTGGGGTGCCTCGGCCTTCCATGCTTATTAATATATTCAGGAGAAGCCACGGTCTGGAACAAACATTCTGATAGTTTACGGCAGATCAGGGCAGAGTCTTCCAGTTGACCAACCCTCAATGCTAAGTCAAAGCCTTCATCCACCAGGTTTTCTATTGCACCACTGGCAATAATCTCAAGCTCGATATCCGGGTACTCTTCTTGAAACCTCATGAGTGTTTCTCTTGCTTGAGAGATAATCAGGCTTTGAGGTATGGCCATTCGAATACGGCCGCGAGGATTTTCGTGGCTTTCCATCATCTCTGTACGCGCTTTTTCGGCTTCGCTGACAATCAACTCACAGTGCTGGTAAAAACGTCTGCCTTCATCTGTCAGGTTGAGCTTTCGTGTAGATCGGTGAAGCAACCGCGTTCCCAGGCTGTTTTCCAACTGAGTCACTTGTTTACTTACGAACGATTTTGAAATCCCTAACTGGTCCGCCGCAGTGGTGAAGCTTCCTGCATCAACCACGGCTGCAAAGGTCTCCATCTGCGTCAGAATCGACATATTATCACCTCACGGGAAACAGTAAGTTTAATTATAGGCAGTTTATCATCGCAAGAGTCAACACTATAGTGGATATACACGCTGAATGAACAACAACTGATTTGGCTAACAAACGGGGCAATCCCCATAGTTTAGATAGGAGATAAACGAAATGTTGACTAAAAATGCACACAAAATTGGCGCTGTTTTCTATGTGTTATGGGGTGTACTGCACATTGGCTTTGGCGCTTGGATGATTTACGCACTGAACACCGGTGGTGCGGCTGCGGTAATGGCAATCATCGGTACTGGAGTACCAGCAGACACATTACCCCAAGAGCTTGATCCTGTGACTTCCGCCACGATAGCCCAGCACTCATGGAACATTCTCTGGTTTGGAATCTTCGGTGTATTCGTAGGTGCTTTTCTGAATTGGAAAAACAGTGTTGCCGGTTATTGGGCTAACCTGGCTGTGGTTAGTGCTGCCGATTCAGGGTTTGTTGTCACCATTTTACTGCCTGGTTACATAGCTATCGCGGATGGTATTGAGGGCCCAGTACTTTGGATTCTGGCAGCTACATTCACGACGATTGGTTTGTTGAATAGAAGAAAAGAACAGCTTGATTAGTCAACCCACGTGGCCACCAATGAATGGTGGCCTCTTTTTATTTAAGGAGGCATAAAAAATGATGTCATTGTTCCAGAAATCAATCGTAATCGTTGGCTTGTTGCTATCAATGACAGCAACGGCTGAGACTAAGCGCCCAACACAAGAGCCTATGGGAGGGGAAACGTTTGGTCACAGCGTAAAGAATCTGGGGGATGGCCTGTATGTATTTCGTTGGTGGGTCTACCGCAATATCTTTCTCGTCACCAATGAGGGCGTCATTGTGACTGATCCGATGAACCCTAAAGCGGCCGAGCTTTTACATAGCGAAATCCGCAAGGTGACAGACAAACCGGTTAAATATGTTGTTTATAGTCACAACCATCATGATCATATTTCGGGTGGTCATATCTTTAAAGAAGAAGGTGCAAAATTCGTCGGTCATAAAAACGTATTGGAAGAGTTAAGCGACCATCCAAGTCCAGTCATACCTGTACCGAATATTACGTTTGAAGATAGCTATACAGTATCACTGGGAGGTAAATCGCTTGAGTTGACCTACTTTGGGCCGAATCATGGTGAAAGCCTAGTTGTAATGCGTCTACCCAAAGAGAAGATATTGTTCATTGTGGATATCGTTACACCTCGCCGAGTGGCTTTTAGAAACATGCCCGATTTTTGGCCTGATGAATGGATTCGATCACTAAAAGAGATAGAAGAACTGGATTTCGACTATGTGATTTCTGGCCATGGGCCTGAAAATCAACCGGCAATCGACTCTGCATCAGTAGTTAAGGAGCAACGTGTTTACTTAGAAGATCTGATGGCTGCCGTAAAGAGTGCAATGGATTCTGGAACTCATAACCCTAACGTATTAAGAAAAACCGTTAAACTTCCCAAATATGAAAACTGGCGCTATTACAATGAATGGCTACCGATGAATATTGAGCGTATTTGGGCTTACTACCATATGGCGTGGTGAGTGGGATGATAGCCCTAGTATTTAGCTAACCAGAAAATATCTCCATTAGGCACCCTTAAGTTGCTTGAACTTTGTTGTAAGGTTCAAGCAACTTTCATATTGAGGGGCTGAAGATTATTCAGCAGATTTTGAAAGCATTTATGAATGGCTGCAATGTCTTATAGTGGTCATCTACGGATATATTATGCGAGCCAGAGTGATACTACTGGATTAAGCCTGATCTGTTACAAATGGCCCTTTCGGATAGGGCCTTTCCATTATTGCCCCCTTCCATTCAGAAACCATTTTCATTTCTGCTGCACTTTGGCCATTTTGACTGGACTCGCGCTGAAGAGGGGTCATATTTGATTGTCTGCCAGAAGATCGGGCTTCCCTCTGCAATGAGAGAGTCGACTGCTAACTCTGTACCGACTATCATAGGAGGCGGGTTCAATTCGATAAAGAAGCATGGGTGCCTTGCATCGACTTGATCGAATCCATCTAAGATATAGGAATGGAGTGATTATGCTCGTAATCAAACAAATTATTGGACTACTTCTGGTTGCGGTAATGGTTACGGTCGCTTGTTATTTCTTCCCATTCGTTAACGACCTGTTAGAAGACTATATTATCGGTTTTTTTATTGTGGCAATTGTTCTGCCTGTTGGTCTTGCGATGTATAAATCACACATGACTGAAATTGAAAAATTGCCCCCTGATGTTCGAGCGAAAAGTGAAAAAGAAAATCAGGATCAACGGGAAGAATCGAGCCAGGCAACATTTTCCCCCTCACAGCCACTTGATCTTCGTAACGTTACAAACGACGATTCGTTAATCAAGTAGATCAGAAAACCGGTTAGTTAGTTTATTCTTGGCTGTGTCCATAGTTTCATGAATGCTGGGTGCAGATGCTGCTGAATAGACTCGTTGTTTATCTGCCACAGTTCCTTCTAGCTGCTGGCTATCTGCTGATAATGAGGAATGGCCATTCTCGATATTTTTGGTGGCTGTGTCCATGCCAACACCGGATTCATCCATCAATGTTGCCGCAGTGTCATTTATACTACGTTTGTCTGGTATGCCTGCACTACGAGCAGTCTGTTGAACTTCTTGTGAATGCTTGTCATCCGATCCTGCTATCTGAGATTGCCTGTCCATGATTTCTTTTGCGCGAAGATCATTAGTACCTGATATGGTGCGTGAGTCTGGGGCTGTTGCCACATCTGCGAGTTCTTTTCCATGCACTTCTGCATAATGGGAAACTGAGTCAGATAGCGTTGCTGTAGCACTTGTATCACCCATGTTGTGACGATGAATAATATTATCGACTTCAGCGGGAGAGCGTCCCTCTTCCTCAACCATGAATTTTCTTGCAGCCATTCCAATATCCCCCTGAAAACTAAAGCCCTGGTCGTCCACGCGGGTTTTGGCGTGCTGCCACTGATCGGCTTCCCTGAAACTGGCCTGAGTCTCATCTCTATACTGCGATTGATTCGTTAAACCGCTTGATATTTCACCTGCAAATGAGTTTCCATGCTCAGAACTAACTCTGGCTGCCTCAGCTTGTATAGCGCTGGATGCATTTTGATAACGTTCAGAGAAGTTTGTGCTGTCATTGAGTTGTTGAGCTTCTGACCAGGCTTTCTGAAGCGAATCTTGGTTCCTGAATTGAGCTTTTATTTCAGCCCCAACTTCAGTAAGTGGGATTTTTCCACCAAAGCCCGCCGTACCAAGCATAGCAACGGCCTGATCATTAGAAACACCATGTTTGCTGGCAAAGCTGTTTGCAATAGATGATAGCTCCCCGAACTCCTGCTGAACGGATGTTCCATCCTGCATCCTGAATTCCTGGCTGACTCCTGTGCCCGTTGAGGTCTGATTTACAAAGCGTTCGGTATTGCCATAGTTTGATGCAAGTGATTGACTATAGGCGGCTGCATTTTGCCAGGCAGATTCCTGTGATTGTGACAGTTGCGTTGAAACACTAGAGCGCATTGCGCTGGTAATCTGAGTCCCAAAGCCAAGGTTGGACTGCTGAAAACTCAGCGCCTCACCACCACTGGGCATCATCGAATGTGTCGTTCCTTGTCCATCAACCATTGTGCCTACACCACCCGCATAGCCTGGCGCAAAGTCATTCTTAAACCCATGTTGTCCGTAAAGCCCTATGTTGCCCATGCTGACATTTCCATGTGAAACATCTGCGGCGGCGCGTGAACCGGCTTGTTGGGTGATCGAACCTAAACCTGCCGCAAGCATCGACATCGACATGCCAGCCCCGGCATTGACCACGCCCCAGCTAATCAGCGGAATCATCCACGCCATGTAGCTGGCTATGGCGGCGATATCAGCATTGACGGCCCCAAGGGCAGTCGTTGTCGCCAGTGTCAGCTCCTGTCCGCCAGATGGAAGCGTAGCCACTGCTTCTCCAGTGTTGGCAGAGTAGCTGGTCATAATCAGGTTGAGCAGGGCATAGAGTGGTGCCCACAGCTGTAACCAGAAGAGCGATTTCAAATAGAACATCAGTGCTTTGCCAGCCGCAGGGGTAAACATCAGGATCAGGAACATTGGGAACAGGCCGTAGATGAGCACCTCGAAGACGTTGCGCAATAACGGCAGTGTTTCCCCTGCCAGTTCCCCGAGTACCGAATAAGAGGCACTGCGTTGTGCCTCGGCCTGCGCTAAAGCCAGATCCTGAGCGGCAGCACTGGCATCGGCACGGGCAGCGAAGCGTGTCAGGGAGCGTTTTACCGCATTGGCCATCATATTCTGGCGAATGGCATCAGCTGCGGTGGTGGTGATGTTACTCATGTAGGCGTATGAGACAGGCAGTGCCGCCATGAACTTCGCATTGGCCAGAGGATCGCCAGGAAACATACGGCTGCTATAGATCGCCTGGGCACGGGTGATCTCCGCACTCCAGTCGCTGTCGAGCTGAGCAGCTCCTGTCGGACAGGTCATGATGGTCTTGCTGCCGGACGCATCCAGGTACTGGAAAGAACGTGCTGGATTGGCGGTGCTTTGTAACATGTTCCACAGGTCGGGTTCATCAACGATATCTCCCCAGGTGTAGAACCCGGTCAGGATGTCGTAAAAGACACACTGCTGCATAAACTCCGAAACATTCCCCGCCAGTCGACTGTCGGTAATCTCGAATTGCGAGGCGGCGCGTAACAGGTTGCTGCCGAACAACAGCCCGCTGGTGGTGTATTGCAGATCGTTGGGCAGGGTGAAGACAGTCTCGAATGCCCTGGACATCCAGTCACCTGTCGTACTCGCCATGGAAGCGGTGAAACCCAAGCCAATGGGTACGTTGGCCACCACACCGCTGTTACTGGGATCGATTCGATCCGTGACGATGATGTTGACCCTTGGAATGAACAGGATGTAGAAGACTAGAATCACGACCAGAAAAGGCTGGATACTGAGTGGACGACGCATGAACAGCGCTTCGATAATGACCCAGATAACAGTAATCAGTGCGGTGAGCTTGAGCAGGACAAGAAAATTGTTGTCCCCCAGAATCGCGACCAGCCCATTGAAGAGTTGCAGCAGCACTTCGCCGCCGCCATAGGTGTAGATGTCCCAGGCACCCACTGTCGTTATCTCAGAGAGCTGGAGTAGCGCAGGCTCTCCGCCAGCGCGGGTGACATGGTGGCCACCAGCATCCGTTCATAGAGCTGTGTCTCGCGTACCAGATCCACGTAACGGGAGAGCTCTTCAAAGTTCTCCGACTTCAACAGCGCTACCTGCTGACGTGCCTCGGCGATACCCGCCATGTAGTGCTCGCCTTCATCACTCTTCATGAAGGGGGTACCTGCGGTAGACGACACCACTATATCGAGCAGGTCGTTGATATAGGCGAACAGGATATCTTTGGCGACGATATCGGAGTATTTATCTGCCTGGGTACCGACGACCGTTGCGCTCATAGCAGAGGCGACGTTGAGGATTTTGTAGATCGGAATCCTGGTTGCGCCCAGTAGACCCAGTTCGCTGGCGGAGAGTGTCTGGCGGGTACGGATCTTATTGGCGATGCCGTTCATGATGACCTCGACACGATCCTTCAGCCCGTTGTTGTTGCCGAGACTGACAGTTTTGGTTGTGAGACTGGTGCATTCCATCTCCGCGTTATCAGAGACGCACCCCTGGATATCTACTGATTGAGCACCGTCTAAAAGTGCATTAAGCAGTTCCGCTCGTTGAGTATTGAGAATGGAGGGCAGGGTGATGAAGTTGGTGGGGGAGTTTTCATTGTTGAGGTCTTTGTCCAGGATCACCGTACCGGAGAGGTTCATCATCATCTCCATCAGTCGCTTATCGTTGCGCAGAAACAGGTTGTTCCACATCACCCGCCAGGCGATGTTGCCATTGGTGAATGCGATCTGGTTGAGACTGGAACCGGCCAGCGTGCTGTTACGCTGGCCACCCGCACCGCAGGCCTGGCGTGCTTCCACCATCGAGTCGCCATTGCCGTATCGCGTCAATACACATTGGGAGTTCTCTTTGGCATCGATGCCGACAACGCTGCCCACCAGGCTGGCAGCCGCTTCACAGGAGTTGATGTTCAGTTTGTTGATCATCTCCGCCTTCTCACGAACCCACTCCAGTACGTTGGAGATTTGTGGTGAGATCACCCGTAGCCCCAGCATGAAAGCATATGAAGCCGCGTTCTGCCCTACATTGCGCAGTGCAGCGATCAGCTGTGCCGAGTTGATGTAGGAGAAGCCCCCGCCATAGAGATCCACGCCGCTACACCCGGCCCGATAACTGGGGGCCTGCATCGAGGCGAGCTGATAGTTGCGTGATGGTGCTCTGACCACTAAGCCGCCTCCAGTGAAGTAGCCCGCCGCCTGACCCTCATAAACGCCCGGTGGTGTGACGTTGGAGGCGTAGCCCATGTCGCTGAAGAAGTTATTCATATCGCTGCCGACATCCGCCTGCGTGGTTGGGAGCTGCAGCATCAACAAAAGCGCGGTCGCAACAGAGAAGTGTCGGTTCATAACGTCTCTCCCGCATCGCTGTTCATCAAAGAGATAATCCGTTCTTCCAGTTCGGCGGGGCCGAGCAGTCCAAAGGAGACTGGCTCTATTGAGCGTGAGCGTGGTTCGACCAGATAGAGTGCCGGTACGGTTCGAACACCAAGACGCCGGGCGGTGCCGTTGTCCATGCGTGGCGTGGGAAAGCCGGGTGTGGGGCCGCCATCCATGGTGATGGCAGTGACGTGAAAACCGTGACGCCTGGCAAAGCTTTTCAGGATCGGTGAGAACTGCCTGCAGTAGGGACAGCTCTGACGGAAGAAATAGAACAGTCCGTGTGTCTGTGCGAGTTGTTGCAGTTTTACTTTACGACTTTCATTGCGGGTATCGTAATAGGCGTTGACCGCTTTTGGACTGGTCGGTCTCACCAGCGTATGATCCAGTGCCGGTGTTGTCCACACAGCCCGTTGCCAGCTTTCAGAAAATGTCTGTGACCGATCCATCGCCTGTTTTTGCAGATAGAGATAGGCAATCACGTTGTCACGCGTAGGGTGCATGATCGCAAGTGCCTGTGCATTCTCCAGCTTACTCTGGAAGGCCTTAAGTTCATCCATTGGGGTAAGGGGTGCGGGGAGTGGTGGCTGCGGTGTCGCTTGGGCCTCTTTATTAAGCACTTCGATCTCTTCTTCGATGGGTGGATCGATATACCAGAACCAGCCTTCGGTATGGCGTTGAAACCACTGCTCTGGTTGCGCTGCCTCAGCCGGTACCGCAAAAACGAACAGCAGTGAAAAGAGAAGCGGCTTCATTGGTATGACTGCTCTATGTAGTTCTCGATGAGGCCCTGCAACTCATTGTCACTGGGACTGCTGACCTTGTCCATCGCATCTGCATAGAATTCTGAAAAATCGATCTGCGAGAAATCCAGACTTTGCAGCTGATCGATAGTGATGCTGTCGCAGTTGGGGTTCTGGGCGCTGCCCCAGTTCATGCCAAGCTGTACGCGGCCCTGTTCATGGATGATGCGCGCGAGTTTCGATTTAAAACAGCAGTGGGTCTCTCTGCGGCTGGTGCAGCCAAACAGGTTTTTTCGAGCACAGTAGCTTCCCACGTAATGGCACAATCCACCCTGGCGAGAGAGCGCAAGGCGTTGTTCGCTGGTGGAGCATTGGCTCAGGCCTATATCCTGGCCCCAGCCATCGATCTTGCAGCAGTTGGAAAAGCCAAGCATGGACTTGCTGCAACGCAGGTCTTCGCCTTTAAAGATCTCATTGGCATCGACATCGAAATCCTCCCCGGCCTCACTGAGAGCGCCGAGACTTGCAGCCGCCTGGCCAAAGTCGTTGCTCGGTTCATATGAGGTATCGAAACAGCCGCCTTCCATGCACATCGTCTGACCACTGCAATCCATGATCTCGGTCGAGGTGCCCGGTGCAGTTTCGCACTGGTAGGTCTGTTCATAGGATTCGCACAGGCCGTTACTCATTGTACCGGTGCATTGCGAGTCGATCTGTGAACATCCACGTTCACGCAGCTCTCCGCAGTAATCCTCTTCGGTGGTTGATGGTGCAGCACACTCGTAACTGTTCTCATACGCCCAGCAATCGCGGTAAGCACTCATACCGTTGATGATGCGAGTCTCTGCCGGTTGGGTGCAGGTACGGGTGGGTTGGGCACAGAGTCCGACGCCGACTTCACCCTCCAGTCCATCGCAGGTGCTTTGCCAGCTCTCCGACCAGTCACAGTCACAATATTGCGTAGCACGGAATTTCATCCAGCCCTGGCCGGTACCCGCGACGATCACACGCATATCGATGGTGTTACTGCCCGTCCGCAGATAGGGCTTGATATCGGTGTTGAGTGACTGATTCCAGACGGTACTGAGTTCACAGCCTCCGTACTGACTGGAGCCATACTGGACGAGTCTAAGGAGGGAACCCCAGAAGAATTCCCTATAGACTACTTCCAGTCGGTCACCACCATACGGGCCGACATGCACCACATTCCCATTGACCGTGATCCTGATCCAGTCATCGAAACCGGCCTGGATCAGGGTGAACTCCTTAACCTTGTCGATATCCTCGATATTGAAAGTGGTACGCCGATCAAAGATGGTGCAGGAACCGCTCCAGATGTTGCCAGCATTAGCGCCGAGCGTGAGGATTGGGTAGGTGTAGTTCCAGCGCATATCACTTCGTAACGACTCAATCTGGATGCCGCCTGCATCACACTCAATCGGACGATTACAGGTCAGTTGCAGGGTTTCGGTGCATGTGCGCAGTTCGGTTTCGCGCCACTCGGTGCAGACCTCCTCGCTATACTCCGGTGGTGTGGTGATAGTGGAACTCTGGCAGCCTGAAAACTCTGCTTCAATACTGCCTGCTATCGACTCAGGGTCATCCTGAATTGCATTAGATCGAGTCAATAGAGGATCACTCTCTCTATCGAACTGAAACTGTGGGCGACTGACGGTCGAATCGGTGACAAAGGAGCCGGTGTCGTTTTGATTCATCTGTAGCCGTGCCTCATCTTCCATCGCCATGGGGCTGTTGCCGTACTGCGTCTCCGGCACATCGGTACCCTGATAACCGGGTACGGTGTCGGTGTTCTGGCTGGTGGAGAGCCCTTCCAGGCTGGTCTGGTTCTCATTGCCAAACGATTGCCCCAGCGCCATTGCATCAACGATGCTCATCTCCTCTGCATTCACGATGCCTTGAGATAGCAGTAGTACGCAAAGCAGAAAAACCGGCAGCCATTTTTCAGCCATGACTACGATCCTTGCCTCAAGCGATCCAGCAGGGTCTGCGCACTTTGTTTCATTGCCGGGGCCTCGCGTGCCATGGTCTCCAGCACATATTCAATCGTGGTGTCACCGCTGAGGCGCGCATAGTCACTCTTGGGGCATTCGGTTTCGCTACAGCGCTTCGCAGGGGTGTTGGTCAACACAAAACTGGGTACCTGGGAGATATCGAAGCGTTCAAAGAGTGTCGGATCGATGGCAAGCCCGCCTTTGGTGGTTGTGTTGCCCATGGCGTCCGCTTCCAGCAGCTGGGCGATTTTGTCCTTTGTTTTACCAAAGTCGTTATCGATCAGGCCGCGCAGTATCAAAGAGCCATCAATGCGACTGGCCTGAACCAGCAGTCGTTTAAGGGTTATATCCGGCATGGAGAACGAGACGAACAGATAGAGCTGCGGGCCACTTTTTTCATCGATAGTTGTTGGGCTTTGTGGATCTTGTACCCGGTCGAGCAGTCTATTGATATCGGTACGTGTCCGTTGCAGCAGCTCGGGTGTTGGTTCGGGTAGAGTGGGCAGCGCCGGGGTCGGTACGGTATCGATGTTCTGCATCGCCCTGGCCGCTTCCCGGTTTAACTCGTCAAGAAACTCAGGCGAAGTGGATAAGGTTTCGGCGCGGTCAAGTACTTCAGAGGTATGGGTGCGCATCTCATCCGTGATCTGTTGTGCCTGCTGCATGGCACGTTCAACATCTGGTGCCGATAGCGCGGTGAAGGTTGCAGGCAGCAGCAAGAGGGTGACTAATAAGAACCGATACAACATACACGTCGCCTCCAGATCATGTAGGCAAAGTCTTCGCCTCTAATGGGGAACTCCTTTCCCATGTGCCAGAGGTTGGTCGTCATGCCGTAGGGATGCGCAGTATAAGTAATGGGGATAGGGCGCAGCAGCTGGGTCTTGTACCAGGACTTCTGCATGATAGGTGCTGGTAGCGGGAAGCACATCGCAGTCGGCGTGCTGACGTTCATCGCCAGAAATATGCGGTGCAGGATCGCATGCATCCGCTGCACGGCGACGGTGGAGGAGGCGACTCCACCTTCGTGTGGTTTGACCGTACCGGTCAGAGGGTGAAGCCCCACCTGACAGCCTAAACACCAGAACAGCGCATCAAGTGGGTTCGACAGCGAGGCCGAGATACAATCGGCAGCGCAGGCCGCCTGGGCCACGGGATTGTTGAAGAGCACCGCTTCCGGGTTAAGAATGAAGCTCATCTCATCGTTGTTCCACATCGGATCCAGTTCGGTCATGAAGGCGACATCGAACTGCTCGGGATAGACGCAGTTGTCATTCACCATCATGTTGAACCAGTACATCAGTGGATAGATGAACCAGTGCACGTTATAGAACGATATCGATTCAGATTTCTCTTTGGTAGTACGGTTACCTCCCTGGCCCACGACAGACGAGCTGGCCGATGCCAGGGAGATGCCTCCCAGCATCGGAGAGCACCATGGCTCGCGCACTGCCTCGGCGATGCGTGCCGGTTCCCAGAAGGTGACGCCGATACCGATACGAAAATAGGGCGCTGTCGCTTTCGGGCAGATACAGATCGGTGGCGGATAGCCGTTGGAGGCACCGGAATCGACCTGCCCCATCGTCGCAACTGGTATAGGCCCGATATAGATGGGAAAGATACAGCGCCAGCAGATATCGGTGATGGGGTTAATGAATGGCATCGAACCACAGCCAGCACCGGCATGTGCTTTCAGTGGAAAACACGCATATAAGGTGGCAACAAAAAAGAGCGCAACCAGCGGTGTACTGGATCGTTTAGCCATGAGGCACCACCTCATCAATACGCAGTTTTTTGCCTTCCTGACTGATCAGTGACGGCACTGCCTTGATGCCGAAGTGTTCTACATATTTTCCACCCTGGTCGAAGTAGAGTGTGACCTGCCACGCCTCCATCAACTCCAGTACGGCTCCTTGTGTGAGGATGGGGCGTATCTGATTGGGAAAGCGTTTGAGATAATCATGTGCCCACGCAGCCTGCTCTGGATCGTCGGCATCGAAAAAGAGCCACTGCTGCGTCATGGGTACATATTCAAGCGGGTTGACGGTCGTACCGGCAGGCCACAACAGATTGCCTTCATGATCAACGATGTTCTGAGACAAAACGATGGTGGGGTCGAAGTAACGGACTTTTTGCTTTTGTACGCGAGGGAGTGTGATGCCGGTGGGGCGGTTGGTGTAAGCGATAAAACGATCCTTCATCTGCTTTTCAATTTCAGCCATCTTGCCGTTGGCCTCCGCTTCTCTGAGTCTGGAATAGAAACCTTCCAGCATGTCAGGCTCGGCGATTTCATAGGTCTGGCCCACGACGCCCAGGTCATAGGCGGCTGCATAGACGGCGTTAGAGATCGACAGCAGCAAGACAACAATCAGATGTCGCATTACAACACCCGCCTGGCTCTGCCGAGGATATGCTGCGTCGTTACCCAGCCCACTTCGCCATAGCGCGAATCGTAGCTGTCCTTATGGGGTGTCCAGACAAAATAGTGATCGGGTGGAATCACCCCGGTCGGGCCGAGGGTCAGTGGGTTACCACGCTTTGTCTGCTCTTTCGCTTCACCGATAAAAACACCGTTGACGAAAAACTCTCTACCGTTACTGGTGACAACATCACCGGCGAGTCCACGAACAATCTTGAGAAATGGTGCGCCCTCTGGATAGTAGGGGTTGGGCGGGACTCGCAGGCCTGCGACATCGTTACGACCCGGCAGTTCGCCACGCTCTATCTGGTAGAAAACACCGGGCAGGCTCTCATCGATATTGGTGATATACCAGGGCGAACACAATGCAATGACCACCATGGTGACAGAGAGACCAGTCGCTGCTGTGATGGTCAAGACGCTAAACAATTTCTTAAAGCGGACCATTGATCATCCTTCGCACTTCATCGGTAAGGTCGGGGGCACCGCTGATCACTGCCGGACTGACCAGGATCACCACGTTGTATTTTCGAGCGACGTGAGCGATCGCGTTATCCAGCCGTTTGGCATACGCCTGGCCTCTGGCCTGAATCGCCGCATCATCCAGACCGGGTTTTATCTGTTTGAGCTGCTCCGCGACCAGTACGGTGGGATCAATGACCGCAATTCTGGCTGGCTCTGTTCCCCAGCGATCGCTGACCATCGCCGTGACTACCCCGGAGAGCATTGCCACGATCACAACAACGATCATCTGTGAGTTGAATGACAAGCTCATCGTTTAACCCCTGCAGCCAGTTGTTCCACCGCCCGTGCCAGTGTTGCCCCTTGTGCCATCGCCTTCTGAATAAAGTCGAACTCAGTGCCTTTGGTGGAGTAGAGTTTTTCGGTGAAGGGATCGACGATCAGTCGACCGATAGCCATCCCATCCGGGCTGTAGGTGGCGACCTCAGAGTACTTGCCGTGGATGGTGTGGATAGAGCGCAATAGCTTCATCTCGGACTCTTCCATGGCAAAACGTCCCGAGGCCTGTAACTGCATCAAACTCTCTTTTTTCTGCCGTAACAGAAATACCCAGTCGGAGTTTTCGAAGGCCGCCTGGGCAGTACCCGATTTGTAGTAGTCGTTCACCCCCTGAGTGACTGTCAAGAATGCCCCTTCATATTTTCTTGCGGTGCGATAACCCTCTTCAATAAAGGCACCGGCGTTGCCGTAACCCATCAACTTCCACGCTTCATCGATGACGCAGAGTTTGCGTTGACTGCGATCACCGAGATACATGTCTTCGGTAATGCGCATCATGAGCAACAGCAGCACCAGACTCTGTAGATCCGGCATCGCGTCCAGATCTTTCAGCTCCAGTGCGACAAACGGTCGGTCGAGGTCGAGGTTGTTTTCACCCTCGAAGAATTTTGCGTAGACGCCGTGTTTTGTGTAGGGGAAGAGACAGTCGGCCAGGTCTGATTTACGGCTATCACCATCTCGTTTCAACGAATCAAAAACATGAGTGACGGTGGTCTGCTGTTTCTGTGCCGTCCAGACCTCTTTTAGTGCCTGTTCGATCCACGATGACTCCATCACGCCTAACGGACTGCTGGGTGAAGCCATATGCGCCACCAGCGCTTTTAGCATCGGCAGGTCGTCGGTGAAGTTCTCGACGCGGGTAAAGGGGTTGAGATTGACTCGGGTGTCACGGCTAAAGTTGAGATAGAGGCCGTCCAAAAGTTTGCTGATGTTTTTGTATGACTCCCCCCGGTCTATCGTCCAGACACGTCCGCCTGTACCGAGAACCGACATGATGATCTCTTGAGTCAGAAAACTTTTACCTGATCCCGAAGCCGCCGCCATCGCCATGTTGTAATTGCCCTGCTTATTGTCCCAGGGATCGAGATGCATGATCTGACCACGGCGGCCCTGTAACATCAAAAGCGGCGTGCCTGTTCCCCACCATTCCGCTGTTGCCGGTGCCAGGTTGGCGCATGACCACGTTAGAAAGGTGCGAAGCCGTGCAAAGCTTTCCAGCTCTTTAACAAAGGCAGGGCCAGCCATCATTGGCAGGGCAGATAGAAAGGCGTGAACGGATACAAAGGAGTCACGGGTCAGCGACCAGCCTGCACTTTTATATAGCGCTTTAAGCTGGTGTTCGGCCTGGCTGCCCATGCCGTGAGGTGCGAACAACACCACCTGAAAACCGCCTCTCACCAGTGAGTGTCCCGCCTGAATCTGGGAGCTGACAAAATCCCAGTCCTCCTTGCGTTCCTTCCACACAGGCACGAACTTGCCCATCTGGGAATCGGCCATCTGAGTAGCGCGGGCCGATTTATATTTGGCTTCACCAGCTGCTGAGACCTGGTCGGGGACATGGACGTTAAAGGTCATCAGGAAAGGGCAGGGGATGCGTAGGGTGTTGGACATCAGATCGCCGATCAATTTATCCATGCCCCAGCCTGCCCATTGCGAGGGAAACTCCCGCACCGAATACATGCGTGTGTCCAGCAGCATCTCATCGTGTTGTATTGCCAGCCCTTCACGACCTACCAGTGCAACGGTGTCACCATCGACCACCTGGTCTCGTATCAGTCTGTCTTCCTGATAGGTCAGGGTGTCGCGTTTGACCTGACGAGGGTTGAACAGGGTATCTAAAAAGTTAACGAAGGCTCCGGCCGCGACGGGACGCGAAGTCAGACCGGCAGAGCGCAGTGTGCCGGTGATCGATTCACGCAGTTGAACTAATGTTTCGTTGTTGTGATTGTCACCGAGTGGCTGGTTGACGCTGAGAAAGATGCGGAAGTCGCGTACTAACATCGCCTGGTCGGAAAACAGCGATTTCCATGTGCCGCCAAGCAGGTAGTCAACGCGTCGTCTCAGTGTGGTACGAAAGATGTTTTCATTACGGTGATGTGGTCGAGTGTGGCTGTCGTCATCATCGGTCGGTTCATCTTCATGACGCAGGTCGGCCCAGCGTTTCATCAGGGGCATGATGTCGGGCGAGGCGTAGAGGGTGTATTGCGCTGTGTAACCTGACGGCAGCGCGCTGTAGATCCCAGAGAGTACCCGCAATGTCTCTTCATCCATTCCTACCGATGGCGTGACCTCCAGCAGAAACGAACAGCAATCATCGTTGTAATAGAGTCCGCTCTCTTCATCCCACGACTCATAGGGCAGCAGGTGTGCCAGTCCATGGTGTTTCAGCAGGTTATTCCACTCGTCCTGAGTGGGAGGCAGGGCTTTGTATTCCAGTGCATCACCGGATGGCGATTCGGAAAAAAAGGCTTTGAAGGGTTTGGATAGCAGCGAAAACAAAACGGTTACTTCATTAGCCACTGGCCATTGTCGAGGCGTAGATAGAGGTAGGTCTCATCGTGCAATGTTTCGTCTTCATCGGGCCAGCGGGCGACCCACACACGCATGGTGCGTGGCGGGGTTAGAATTGGCGTGCCGGGTGTGATGGTGATAATTTCAGGGGCGATACGTGGTGGTGATACGAGTTCCGGTTCGGGATCAGACGCGGTCTTTTGTTTACCACCAGCTAGCTTCACTACATCGGCCTGCGCGGTGGATGATTTTTTTTGTTGAGACTCCTCATTGTTATTGGGCGCGGCCCTCATCTTGAGGGTGCCATCCCTGGCCATGCGGTGCACTTCGCTGAGGGGCTTACAACCGATACCGTCCGGGACGCCACAGGCATATTTTGGAGTGGCGCAGCCAGTGAGCAGTAGAGGGGGGAGCAGGAGAGTTAAGAGTATTAATCGAGACATGGTCTGTTATCCGGGATTGGTGGCGTTGAGCCACGCCTTGAGTTGTTCTGCCTGAATAAAGCCGGGACGGACGCGACCGTCTGGTGCCACCAGGGTGGGTGTGCCATGGATGTTGTGGTCACGGGCAAAGGCTTCGACTTGTGAAATGGAAGTAGCTGCTTT
>Ga0316207_10001921_pt1 | contig 23260 bp, 26 predicted proteins | sample 6weekpyrite_MG_FD_204943 | JGI IMG/M metagenome (GOLD analysis project Ga0316207, IMG submission 204943) | Microbial mat bacterial communities from mineral coupon in-situ incubated in ocean water Damariscotta River, Maine, United States -... | ecosystem: Environmental > Aquatic > Marine >... | reverse complement strand
TTTTAAATTTGATTTGATGCGGTTTGGTACCCTGCTCCAACATATTGGCCAAACGGCCTAGATGGATTTTGCTGTCATTAATAGCAACCTTTCGGGTTGGCCCAACCAGCTTGGCCCGTGCAGCAACATCAATGCCTAGCCTGGCCTTGGCCCGTTTGCTTAGATTGACATGACCGATAGCCTTTTCGATATTGCCATATTCACCACGCGGGGCTGAGGCCTTCATGGCAGCCTTAACCGGCTTCATGGCAGTAATCAGACCAGCATCAACCGCCTTGAGCTGCAGATCTTCCGACAGGCCGCGCAACTCTTTAATCAACCGATCTGGTGAGGGATCAAGCTCGACATCAATCATGACACCACCTTGCACAACAATTGCAATTCACGATTGCGAAAACGGGGGTTGATAGGCGGTGCAACAATCTCAAGGATCTGATCATTAAACACCACCCGATGTGACGCCTTAACATCATTACGATAACGAATGATGACCTTGATGCTAATCTCGCTATTCACCTGTTGAGCGGCAAAATACTCTTTGCCACTTAAGGGGATGATGTCAGCATAGACCGGCGCATATTCAATAAAGGTTTCTACGTCTTCACCATAGTCATCTTCAACTGCAGTTGCTGACTGCAGCGAAACAAGGAAACGTAGTTTGCCAGACCTCATACGCTGATCACCTTGTAGGGTGACAACAGTGAATCAATAACAGGCACCTTAGCGACAGACACGCCAGCAACCACCTCTTCACGATGCTCAAACAAGGTTGCCAGGCGCACCAGCATCCATTGACGAATCGGCGCGGGTACGTCCTCAACATCATCACCATAACCAGTCACCCAGGTCACAGTGACGCAATCAGCATCACCACGAGGGGTTGGCCAGGTCACACCATAGGCCGGGATGATCTCGCTGTTGTCCCAGCCGGTCAGGCGATATTGATCTGCAGCCAGCGTTTGAGTTGCACCATCAGCATCAACATAGGTGATAGAGGCCACCGACTGAACCGGCTGACGCGCGAGCTTTAAAGGGGTAGATAGACAATCAAAAGACGCCTGCCAGGTTTGAGTGATCAATACCCGATCTGTGGCCGCCTCTGCCTCAGTGCGTGCCACAACGATCAAAGCTTCAATCATAAGCCGGTGGCTGTCAGCGTCAGCGCTGGTCATACCCAACTGGGCAACCGCCTGGTCATAGCTGACTGGCTCGATCTCTGGCAATATAGTTTGCTTCATCATTTACCCCTATCTGCCAGCCGACCGGCGAACCGGCAATATGCACGAATTCACATAACGTTCATTGCCCTGGTCTACCGTGCAACGCAGCAGATAGTCACGACCATCAAGGCCAGCACCCATCAGCTGGATAACATCATTGCCCGTGACCTGATACGCGCCTACCGGCATTGTGCTAGTGTTGGCATCGGCACGACCTTTGGCAACACTGATTTCAATCACCACGTTACCTGTGGGTACGGCATTAAACTCAAACGTGACAGGCACTATCTCAGTCGGGTCTTTTCGGTCTAACGTACTCAAGAAGACAACTCCTTAATTAAAACCCGATACCCAGGCGCGGGGTTTGTGTTTTGACGTATAACGGGCGTCACTGGTCAGATCACCGGCACCCGACAACAGGCCCGAGGCCGAAGCCTGAGCCACTGCATCGGCGGACAGATTGATCTTGAATTTCAAAATGCTGTTCGCTATGGCTTCGGCATTGGCGTTGCCAGCAAAGCCAATGCCTATATCAAGCGACCCCAACATGGCCGTGACCGATGCCCCGCCACCCGCCAAGGGCACGATGGTCGTGATCAGGCCGTCAACATCAGCCGCCGACACAGCCGCTCCGGTCATTGGAATATTCATTTGCAATGCCGACGAGCTGGCAGACGCCTCTGCAGCCATATCACCTGATAAATCCACCGATGAACCCAGCGACAACACAGCAGAGGCCATGGCATCTGACAGGGCTGCGCCGTCAAAATTAAATGACAGACCTAAGCCACCGCCAGCCAGAGCTTGCGACAATGCCGAACCAGAAAAACCACTACCCACTGACAATGCAGCATCTGCATCAGCCACGCTGCCTGCTGATCCATATAGCGGTGAGTTGCTAGACAGCAAGGCAGCCGCTACGGCATCGGCCAACATGGAACCCTGCATCCCGACAGATAGCGATAGATAACCGTCAATCACAGTGATACTGGCCATACTGCCTGCGAAGGGAACGCTTGTGGTTATCGCTGCGTTTGCTGTTGCTATTGATGCTGAGATACCCACCACGGGGATGGTAAAGCTGGCTGTGCCTGTTGTTTTTGATTCGCTGGCGGAATCGCCTGACAATGGTATTTCTGTTGCAGTAAAATCCTCTTCAGTACCGAACGTGTAATAATTAGCCGCATCCAAAAGACCGTTAAATTGCGCTGTTCTAGCATCTGCGCTCAGTTTTTTATTAGAGACTCGCAACATAACAATCTCACCACCAAAATCATCAACGGCGGTGTGGGGTGTGTTTGCAATATTCGCAACACCTGACGTTCCAGCAGCCATTACAGCGCCTGTCGCTCCTACTGACCCCTCTCCGCCATCAAGGTGAATGCGTAAATCAGTAGCATCGAACGCCAACGCTACATAATGATAGTTTGTTGTGTTTACCGCTACAGCATACGCACCACCCACCTGAGTATCAGTTGCGGTAATAACATAACCCTGCAAATAGTTCGTTGCAGCATCCAATCGCAATAGCACTTTTGCTGTTGCCTGTGTGGCATTCCAGTTTGAGAATATCGTGTGTTTATTTGAACCCGTGCCATCCCATTTGATAATCGCCTCAATAGTAAACTCGGCCTTGTTTGCCATGTTGTAATTGAGAGCGGCATTTAACGATAACGTCCTATTAAATCCCACAGAGTACGGCAGAATCCCATTTGGGTCACCGTCAGTATCAGCCCTATCCAACGTTGAAAATGCCGACAATGTAGCGTCGTAATCATTCCCGGTAATGTCCTCTAGAAACAGTTTTCCGGGCGGAATTTCCAGTGCCTGCGACATATCGTAATCAGCCATTGTGCCTGCCAGATTGCTCTGATCTGTTGCCGCTGCATTGTTGTAGTACACATACAAATCTGTATCAACTGTTCCGCTAACGGACGGAACATTCACATTCGCCCCTGAAATTAACGGCGGATAGCAATATATTCCGGTGCTATATGAGACGTATGTTGTGTAGGCACCAGACCACCACAACACTGACATGCGCTTATCGGCAGGTTGATTCCACGGGGATACTGGCCGGGCTTGACGTAATGCTGATGATGATCCACTGGTAATGTCAGCCGTTTTTGACCATCCATCGGAGTCTGTCCACTCTTGAATCTCCCACACCCCACCGCTTTCTTTGCTCAAAAATACAGTCGATAACGTTGTATCTGACCTATCAAAATTAACTAGCCCAGAATAATGAGGCTCGGCAGAATAAAGATATGTTCCGCCTGTGGTTATTTGCGTCGGCGTACTCCATGCCGTTCCAGACCATTTCGAAATATAGTAACGATGATCTGTTGTTGTTGGATAACGAGGAAATAATATAGCCGGGTTTCCACTGCTATCAATCGCAATGTCGTAAATCCACGACTCTTCTGTTGTTCCATCATAAACTTGAGTAATATCAGTCGGCCCCAATGGGACTGAAGACGTAATATCAGTCGCGTCTGACTTTCTGTATTTTATGCCCGTAGAATCTTCAATATAAAAATGATAAACACTGGCAGGGGTTGGCACATGCGTTGGATGGCTATTAGTTGCAGTTACATCAATTCGAGACGTGCCGTTTTTTGCAAAAATACAATACGGCTGGTCGGTGCCTGTTACATAAAATTCATTTTCCGTAGCGCTCCACGTTGAACCTTCGTCCAAGCTAGTAATATATCGCCACGAGTGATTACCCCCCGTTTTATGTCTGTAGAACAGATACAGCGTTGAATTCGATTCGAGATAGATTAAATTCTGATATGTGACCGTACCGGTTAGCGTTATAGTTGTTTTAGTACCCCAGGCCGAAATATCCTCTGCATTTGTTGACACTCTGCAATAATGATACTGATCGACGTTGTGCCTACCCCAGGCAACAACAATTTTTCCATCTGTACGAACATAGATGCAACCGTGATCATGGTCATCTAACTCTAAAGAAGTATCAAGCGTAAATCGATCGATCTTGCCGTTTGCGTGGTTATAACTCGATATTTGAATATCGCCAATAGACGTTATAGATACCCAATATGTTTTCTCAAATATGCCACTATGGTAAATAGCTCGCGGATTAGAGAACCACGACCAGACGCCGTCATTTTCGACAAGATGCCGTTTTTGTGTTACATGGGGTATTTTCGTGATGCCGTCGCCAGACGTGAACAGAACATCATTGGCGCCCACCTGTGTGCCAGTCTGTATATCTGCATCTAATAACGGCACTAATGCGACATGATCAGTCAGATCTCCAGGAATCTTTGTGGCATCAATCGTTACTTTTTTTCGATTTAACCAGCTGGGGTTATGCCATGCCATATTTCACCAATAAAATTATTTACCGCTTGCAAATCGTTACAGTCTTAACCCGCCCACAAACTTTTACTGTTCGGGTGATAGTTTCAGACAGCACTTCCTGAGGCCTACCCCTAAACAATAGTGGCGGGAACTTCAGCCCTTCAACATGCCTTGGTGGCGCAAACTCAAACCGCCGCCTACCATCGGGCGACCAATAAAAGTGTGGCCACCACCCATAATGCGAACCTGTTGGAATAATCACACCGCCAAACTTGAGCCGCATAACAAGCACCCAAGCAAGACAGTTATTTTTTTTTGGTTGCCACAATTCCATTGCGTTAGCCCCAATCACGTATAGGCCCTATGATTGTTTTTATATGGGCAAAGATGTTGCCCCGCTAATGCGGGGCATTGATGGTTAGTTGTCTTCTTGGTTGGTCAGCTGGTTGTTTGCAAACGAGATGTTGGCCGCGCCCAGACCGATATCAACCGGCGAAGCCATGAAGGCTTTGCGGAAAAGATTGCCTGCTGTTGCTGCATCGAAGAAACCGAACATACCTACCTTGCCGTAACCTGCAGTCGCGGCATCAGGAAAAGTAATAGGATTGTTGTTTTCGATGGTGCCATCGGTGCCGGTGCTGGCCACGGTGGTGCCAGCGCCTTGCGTGCCAGACCAATTTGCCAGACTTGATGCTACTGCTACACGGGCGTAATCAGCGCTGGCTGGTTCTACGAATGCGGTGCCCGCTTCGAGGGCATCATATTGCTCTGTGAGCGTGGCGGTGCCATCGGCAATGGCTTCATTGTTGGCACCTGGGTAACTTGGTTTTGAAGCCGCTGTAGTACCCGCTGTGGTGACTTTGTAGAGTTTCCAGCCAAGGGTGTCTGTTTCAACAAATACGGTGTCATTCAAGGCCAGGGCTGTGCTGACAGCGTGAAAAGAATCGGCAACACCTAGACCGATATACCAGTTGGGCGCAACCGTCCAGCTAAGCGTTTGACCATCGACTACGATTGACTGACCACGGTAGAGGCAATCAAGAATTTTGTTTTCTGAATAGTTGGTTTTTGAACTCACTTTGTTTACCTCATAAAAAACGCCCGACACTTGGCCGGGCGCTTTAGGTTGTGGGTTGTTGAGTTTTAGTTACTCAATGACTTCTACAACAGTTGCGATGTTGTGCTGATCTGCAGGGCCGTTGATTGGACTGTGCCCAGTCACTAGCGCACTAAGGTCAGCAGCTGCAGCAGCAACTGTTATGGTCAGGCGGGCATGAGTAAAGCTGTTATTGGTATCAAGCTCTTCAGAACGCAGATTAATCAACGCCTGTTTATTGCTGTCACCACCCGCCTGGGTAAGCTGGGTAATAGCCTTGTCAGTGATGTCTTTAGCACCAGTACCTGCAGCGTCTGTTGCCTGCTCCAGTTTAGCGTCAACCGTGCCACTTGCGGTGATATCGCCAACGTTTAACGTTGCCATAAGACCCAGTACCAGGGACATATCAACCCAAGCAGTAGAGACCGCACCAATAGCAACGTTGTCGGCATTAATAACGCCAAGCACAGCCACCTTATGGCTTGGCAAAAGATTTGCGTTATCCATTATTCGTTTCCTCGTTATCTATAAAAAATGAACAATAAAAACAGGAGAGACCAAAGCCCCCCTGCCATATCAACACCGCAAGCTATTAAGCGCGCGTTGCCAGGGTCACAAAGTGTGACTTGGTGTTAGAGCCGTGTTTAGGTGAAACAGGCTTGCTTAGGTATGGATGGCCGCCCAGGCGGAATGTCCACTTAAAGGCCTGGATGTCGTAATCGAAATACAGGTGGATTGAAGAGTTAAACTTAATGCCGCCGGTCTTTTGTGGCATGTAGTAACCCTTAGGATCGACCAGGGACAAATCACCCTCAGTACCCAAAGTCTGAGCCTGCTCAGTGAACTGGATTGGACGACCTAACAAGAAACCACCAGGAGCCTGCTGCATACCCTGAACAGGAGGTGTCCAGATTGGTTTGTCACCAATTGTCATGACGATCAGCTGTTCAAGAATATCGCTATTTGCAAACCAGATGGAGCGCGACATACCAGCTGACAAAAGACGTGAATACATTTTAGCAACGTTGTTGGCGTTGACTGTTTTGGCTGCCTGCCCAGACTCTTTAGCCACGGCAATCTTGGCCGCAGACTTCATAAAACCTTTAGGCTGACCAACACCCGTGCCGCCAAAAATAGATTCTATAATCTTCCAGCGGATTGCCGCAGAAGCTCCCGAGGTCAAACGATTACCCAAGCGCGGGGCATCTTCAAGCAGCTCTTCAGTAGCCAGCACCAGTGCATAAAGTTTATGCAGCTTGACATCAAAACTAGCACTTTCCAGTTTTGATGGCTCCATCTTAGTACCTTCCGCAGCCCAACGAGCAACGATGCCGGTTGAACCCCAAGGCGTGGATTCATCCTTGAGCATGCTAACCTGGTTTGAGTTGGTTGGCTCAGAATCAACCATAGACAGCAAGCCGGTATCTTCCTCAAAAACCATATTCCAAATTTCGTTAGTGTATTGAGGTGGAACCTCAAAACCCTCAGTACCGCCACCTTCGCGCTGAAAGCCTGTTGGCGCACCCAGTACACGCAAACGGTCATCGATATCAGCGCCGGGCATGCAGGCCTGCATAACCGCCTGGCCAAAATCAGCCATACCAGCAAACCCTGCTTGCGGATCAACCCGCTCATTGACCTCAACACGAGGAGCAGCAGGTGAATCTGCTTGCGTAGCGCGACCGTTTGACTGAGAAAGCTCAGAGACCTGAGCCTGCAGATGTTCTTTGCGACCAACTTGGCCCTTCACCTTTTCAAACTCAGCCTTCAGTGAGTCATATTGTTTCTGCTGATCTGCAGTTAGCTCACCATTGTTGTTGGTGTCGGCATCATCAAGAATGGCCGTCATATCAACATTAATCTGCTTAAGTCGAGCGCGTAATTCTTCCAAAGTCATGTTTCTATCTCCTGTTATTTACTTGAATAGATCTGCGCTGACTCGGCAGCCGTTTATCTATGGTTTAGGCACAAACAACCCTGAGCGGCTCGGCGCTCATGCGGGTTTTAAAAACTTGTTTATTTAGTTAGGAGTTACGTAAGAAGGGCGGCTTGCTGCTCTACCAAGGCGCGGGCAGCCTGGGTGCTACGCCCTTTTGGTCTGGCGTTTTGGCGTAGCTCATGGATAGTGTTTTCTATGGTGCTGATCTTGTCGATCAAGCCCATCTCAACAGCTTCCTTGGCAAAGAACATGCGGCCATCGGCGTAACTATCTAGCTGCTTGGCTGCAATGCCACGGCCATTGATGACCATTGCTTTGAAGTCAGTAAAGTAGCCATCCACAATTCGTTGAAACTCTTTACGCTGGGCTTCTGTAATCGCAGCACCCATGACGCCTGCAGATTTGAATTCGCCGGTATCAATTGGCACCGCTTCAATGCCAGCATCTTCATAGGCTTTTGAGAAGTCATAAAACATCATGCGGGTGCCAATGGAGCCGACTAGATCCATACGACCGGCGCGAATCTCGGTTGCCTGGCTGATTGCGTAATAAGCTGCAGAGGCGACCATGCCAGACACTTGGGCAATAACGTCTTTAACCTTAACTGCTTCTGCAATGGTGTCGCCCAGCTCTGCCAGGCCGTCAACCGATCCGCCAGGAGAGTCTGTGTATAGCAAAATCTTTTCAACATCATCATCTGCCAATGCCGACTGAATGGCCTGCTGAACCCCGCGCGTAGATGCTATGCCAAAATACTGTGACAACCAACTGGCCTCTTTGATCATTGGGCCTTTTAAAGTGATCATGGCGGTTGAGCCAACCTTTGTGATTGGCAGGCCTGAGCGCTCAGCATCTTCTGTTGGGCCTGCCGAAACATCAAGGCGCGGCATGACTGCGCGGATCTGCTGTAAAAGCACCTGAAACGCCATAGGCTCGATGGCCCACACTAAGCTAAGCGGCAGTAACATCTTTAGATCCCTTTACGTTGTTTATGATTTGCGCCATGAGACCGTGAATGGTTTCTGGAATGCGGTTGGCGATATCTTGCAAACCGCCATTGGTGTCACCCTGGTCAAACGTCACCTTGATAAGTTCGCTACACTCTGTTGCATAGTTTCTTGAGAAACCATTTAGCGCAGACGCTGACTGCTTAGGTGTAACGCCTCCAGTTGCCAACAGCTGCAGTGCTTTTTCTGCTGACTGATAGGCCTCTTCCATCTGCTCTGCCTGGGTGCCATAAAACTCATCACACCAAGCAGCAAAGCCCTGATAGTCACTTTCAAACTTTTGCGATGCCCTAGTGACAGCCTTAACCTCTTTGCGGTGCATGCGTTCGGCAACATCAAGAAACACGCCATGAACACTATCTGTGCTTCTGGTCTTAGTGACTGCAGTCTTTCCATCTCGGTAGGCCTGAGTGATTGAGACCATATTCATTGGTACAAGACGCAAATCACCCTCTGACCCGATTGGGTTTTCATCCTCAAGGCGCAGCACGTCATTAATACTGTAGGCACCGATGCTGGTCATGATTTTGTAAAACTCACCACGGGTTTTGATGTCACCACGCAGCAAGGCTTTCATATTCATTTTGGCATCATATCGGTCGCGCTCTGGGCGCTTGAACAGCTTCACGTCTACCTCTTGCTCCCAGCGGCGCACCCACGGGGCAAGAGTGTCAGTGACGTGCTCAATAGCTTGATGCTCAATATTGTTATTGGTGGAACGCTCCAGCTCTGCAACCTTGTGAGGCTTAACACCAAACCAGCGGCAAATATCTAATACTTGAAAGCGGCGCGACTCAAGAAACTGCGCCTGCTCTGGCGGAATACCGATTTGCTTGTACTCCATACCTTGGTCAAGAAATTCGACCTTGTGATTTTTGCCAGCGCCAACGTGTCTCTTTCTGAATGACTTCAGGAGGTTTAATATTGCAGACTTCTCAAGCTTGCCTGAGCCTGCAGGCTTTGTGATGACCCCACTTAGGACAGCACCATTACCAAAGAACGATGCTCCAAACCCTTCAGCAGCCAACCCCATGGAAATTGTTTCTTGCGCAAGCTCAATCACGCCATAACCTACTAGGCCATCATAAGATAAGCCTTTTAAGTGGAGCATATCCTCAGAAGGCACATTGGCGGTGGTGCCACCTTCATTGCTAACCTCGTAATAGAGGCGGCCTTGCGGGTCTCGCTTGGGCGTAACCCTATTTGGCGTGATGATCCACAGCGCAACTGGATCACCTGAGAGGCTGCGCTCAATTTCCGCATACCCATTACCATTCAGCAGCGCATGGGCTGTGATAGTTTCACGAAAGATGAATGATGATGTCTCTGGATTGGGTTGTTTGTGAAGTAAATAATCAACTGGATGGTCACGCTTGATGGTGCGCTTATCACCGTCGTTATGCAGTACATGCCAGGGCAAAATGGCGATACCCTCACTGATAATACGCACGCAAGCCCAGACCGCTGAATAAGTTAAAGCAACATGTTCATCAACTTTAATGCCTGACTTTGGCATTGTGAAAAAAGAGATGAACTTGTCAATATAACCACCAGACGTACCTGGGGCATCGGTTTGACGGGCCATGCTTTTTGTTTTATTCCAAAACATATTTATAGTTCACCGTCCGCATATACCGATTGCTCTAACTCTTCACCGCCCATTGCTGCCCCAGCTGCCATGATGATGGCTACTGCAGGGTCAATTTTTTCTGAACTCTTATCTTTGTCTGGCTTGACGTTGCCAGCAGGGTCTTGTCTGGCAACCAGGTTGCTCATTGCCCAGGTCAGCACTGGGTCGTTTGGATGTTCCAGCAGGTCTGGTGACAGGTAATGGCGCTCCAATTCTTTCATAGGCGCATTCATGGAGACATAGCCCTGGCCAAATTCGGCCATGGGTGCCCCCTCTTCGAGTAGGTCATTCACCAGCTGTGAGCTGTTCCAACGGTCAAAGTTTATTTGCTCTACGCCTAGATCTTCACAGGCCCTGGTGATGTCGGCCTTAATGAAGTTGTAGTCACACACATTGCCTGGCGTTAGGGTCAGCCAGCCGTCACGTTCCCATGCCCCATAGAGGTGGCGGTTTTTGTTTTCCTGATCTTTGGCTTTGTCTTCTGGCAGGTAGTGGAACCCATATACACGCCAGCGACCATCTGCAGTGACTGCGATCAGACCGAATGATGCAAGGTCTGACACGCTGGCCAGATCCAGGCCGCCATAAACTCTGGCGTCGTTTTCCATTACCCAGGTCTTGAAGTCTTCAAACCTGTAGTCAATGCCGCGCGCTTTCCATGCGTCCATGTTGCACCACAGGGATGCAGCGCTTAACCAGATGTTTAGATTTTTGGTTAAAAAGTTGGTAAAGGCGCTAGGTATTGAGCGGGCCTTTTTGGCCTGCTGGCGTAGATAGTCAATGCTTACTGACACCCCTAGATTGGGGTTTGCCTTGGGCCAGTTGTTTTCATCAAAGGGGTCATCGTCTTCATCAAGCGTGAAGATGATTGCAAAGAAAGTATCGTCTTCAACCGAACCTTCAAGCACCTTGACGGCGTATTCACGCAACTCATAACAGATGCCGTTTTGGTTGAAGCCTGCTGTGGTGATTGCCCAGATCAGTGCTTCAAGCCTTGCGCCCAAGCCTGAGATGATGACATCCCAAACACCGCTGGTTTTGTGGGCGTGCAATTCATCAACCAAGGCGGTCGATGGATTTAAACCATCCAGCGTGGTTTCATCAGCCGACAACGGGATAAATTCACCGTTGTTCTTGGGGTACTCAATCTTGTTGTTGCCTACCTTTAGCCGCCGCCTAAGTGATGACGACTTGGCAATCATTCTGCTGGCTTCTTTAAACAGCAGCTTGGCCTGGTCTTTCTTGGTGGCAGCTGAGTAGACCTCGGGCGCACCCTGGTCGTCTTTCATCAACCCCTTGAGGCCGATGCCTGCCAGTTTAGTGGTCTTGCCGTTTTTACGGGCAACCTCTTCATAGACTGTACCAAAACGCCTTAGGCCGGTTTCAGCATTTACCCAGCCATAGACGTTGGCGATGATCCAACACTGCCAAAGTTCCAGCTCTACCGGCTTACCGACAAATTGCTGGCCCTTTGAGTGGCGCAGATATGAAAACATGGCCAGCGCCCGGCCTGCTTTTTCTTCATCGAAGACCCAACCGCGCTCATGGCCGGTTTCATGATCCCGCTGCATGCGCTCAACTGCCAGGCGGGTCAGACGACCCGTGACAATCTCGCCGCTTAGGACATCATCGGCATACTGCCTGGCCTTTTCCAGACCGAGGCGCGCGGCCTCTTTTGGATCTGGCACGACCTAGAAAGTATCGAATTCGTCAAACAGATCGGCCTGGGCATCACCTTTGACGCCACGCTCTGCGCATGGTGCAAGGCCAAATTCACCAACCAAGGTTCGCCACTTGCGCCAATCATCGTTCAACTGTGCAACTTCTGGGCGTGATTTGTGCTGGGTGCCGTTGCGTGTTTCTGTGGAGTAAGTCCAATCCTGATCATCAAGTTGCTTGCGAGCCTCACGAATACGAACAGTAATGATGCAATACTCTGTGAAGGCGTCAACGTAGTGAGGTTTCAACCTACCCAGCAAAGCTAGGTAGGGGCCAAGGCGATCCCAGACGGCACGTTCATCATCTGACAAACCAGCAGGCCGCAACTCTTCTGCAATAGCCTTATGCGCGGCCTCAGGGTTCTTGTGCAGCGGTAAACCGACGACGTTGTTTAAATCCGGTTTTGCGCCCCTTGCCATAATCTTTTCACTACTGCGCAGCTTGGTTCACTGCAAAGCCCTTCCTTCCATTTGAGTCACAAAAAGCCACTGCCCGTTTTCCAGACAGTGGCTTTTTGTATTTAATTCAACGCTCACAAAAGCGCGACTAGCCATACGTTCGTGGTGATTTTAGGGGCAAGTTTTGACTACCCCCCTCCCCTTTTGCCGCTTTCACCCTTGCTCCTATGCTGTTGTGGCATGTCATGCAGAGTGAGCGCAGGTTATCCCAGTCCAAGGCCAGTTCTGGGTATTCTTTGTAGGGTTTAATGTGATCAACCACGTGGGCTGGGACAATCAAGCCATGACTCTTACAGTTGCAGCACAATGGATGCTCGGCAATGTAAGCATCACGACACTTACGCCAAAGAGCTGTGCCATAAAACTTATCAGACTCAGGCCGATTGGCATTGTATGCCCGATGTTGCCGCCGCTGATCTTGTTTGCGAACTACCTGGTGCTTAGCACAACGACTGCTTTGACTCACTAGACCACAGCCAGGATAGCTGCAGACAGATGGTGCCTTACGTGGCATTGATTAACCTTTAACGAACCATGCAGCAGTCGCTAACACCAAAGAAAACCCTGACCACCAAACACGCTCACCAAAGCCAAGCTTGACCCGGTTTACTATTGTCACCTTCTCAACAGCAGAGATCCGCTGTTCATGATCCTCTACCCACTTACGCAATTGGGCAGATGAGTTTTCATGATGAACCTGCCTCTCTTCAACTCGCACCAATGTCAGCAAAGCATCTGCCACCTGATCAAGTTTTCTTTCAAACCGATCAAGACGGGAGTTCAGTTCATCTGACATTAACAATCCTTTGGCACAAGATATAAAACACCCAGAACGCAAAAGCCCGACCAATTGGCCGGGCTTCCGAGGGATTTCTTAAACGTTAAAGCATTTTTACAGTATTGGGTGCGCACCTGTCAACAGTTTTTTGCAACGTCTTTTTCAAGACGCCAACCGCCGCGCCCGAACAGCACCCAACCGGCCAGCCATATAGATCAACCCTTCCCGCTTAAAAGTCATGAACTGCCTTTTATTAACATCACCCAACTCAGCACATGCTTCTTGCACAGTCAGCTTCTTGTCATAGGTAAACACCAGCGCCAGGTATTGAGCTGTCAAATCATCCATCACCTTCATCTCATCCATCAGGGTATGCACCATCTCAGCATGTGGATCACGGCAAGCCACAGGCGCAAACCCAACATGCCCAGCACCCGTATGACTATAAGCACCAGACACGCCACTACTACCTAAACCTGAACAGCCAGACGACTGATCCAGCCACAAGCCCCACCACGCCAACAGCTTCTTTGCATACTCAAAATCTGACAGATCAAACAATTGTTCATGCTTAAACATTCCCTACCCCTTTGTTGTAAATATCAACACACGCCTGCTTAGCCATAGCCAACGCCTCAAAGGCATCGCTGTTGTAATCCCGTGAATAGAAATAACCAATGATCAATCGCGCTGTTCCATCCTTAGCCTTGTATGTACTCATCAACTCACCTTCAACCACATACCGGCTAAAATCCTGATACTGAAACCGCCCTATAAAAAACTTGCCACCCTTCTCAGTCACAGACCAACGTGGCCCCCACGCCTGGTAACACCACTCACCATCACCAACATGAATAGCGTGGATCTCATAACCCTCAGGCGAAACCACCTCATGAACACCAACACGATCAAAATTAAGCTGTGACACCTGTGACACCTGCTTCCTAATGGCCGTCACAGTCCAAACCCCTGATCTATAACTGAAGTTACCGTTGTGACACCTGTGACAGCAGTAGGTACGCGCAGGCGCGCGCGCGTGCGCATGTGTGCATATACGGGAAGTGGCGTCACAGGTGTCACAGCGTCACAAACCGCGCCACACAAGGGCTGGCGGCGTGACACCCTCACAGGCAGTGGTGTCACAGGCGTCACATAATGGGCAATAAAAGGCCTCATAACGGCACCTTAGCCATGCGTTTCTCAATATCCACCCGAACCCAAGCCCGTTTTTGCTTTCGTGGTTGACCTGGTTGACGGGGCAAATCAATCCTTTTACTTTTCCAACCCATCGACTTGAGAATGGCAATAATACGATTCTGCTGAACCGTTCCCACAGCGCCGATATCCATCTTCAAAGCACCCGTAGCAACATCACCTAGATCAACGTGGTTAGTAGTTACAGACTCCAAGTAACGCCTTACACTCTCTTCCCACACATCACCACGCAAACGCAGGTCTTGTGTGGCAGTCACCACCTCCCACTCTGCAGAGCGCTCTGGCTTATCCTGATCAACCCACCACTTAAAGCCAGCCTTGTACAAAGACAAAGCCTCAGCCCAGAGTTGATCCCTATGCTTCTGCACCCACGCCTTATTCACATTCACGCAATACACCGGCCAGTAGCGCCGGTTGCCCGTGTAATCCTTCAAGTAAGCGTCTTGGTTAGTCGTGCCCCAAAACACCGTTTGCCGGGGATGAGGTGCAGCCACACGACCATAGGACGGTCGAAAGCGATCTATTTGAATCGAGAAAAAAGCCTTAAGCGCAGTCTCTTCAGCCTTGTTAAAAGCATCCAGCTCAGCAATCTCATAACCCCAAATACCCTGGATCAGCTGTTGCGCTTCCTTGTCACCAATTGGAAGTGGCGCATCCGTAAACCAATCTCCGAACAGCACAGAAATAACAGAAGACTTACCCTTACCCTGCTCACCTTCCAAAATCATTACGTTGTCGAACTTACAACCTGGTTGCATCACCCGAGCCACCGCGCCCACCAGGCAGCGAGGCCCGATAATTTTTATATAATCATCGCTGTCAGTGGTATCAAACGCATGTCTTAACCAGGTCTCTAACCTGGGCACACCGTCCCACTCAATACTCTCTAAATATCGCCTCACAGGATGAAACGAATTTTTCTTTGCAGAGACAATAGAGCCATCCAACATCGCCCCGTTATCAGGCATAAAACCAAAGCAGTAAGACATCCAAATCTTCAACGCCGAATAATCATAGTCAGACCACTCACCTATCTCAGTGTTATCCATAGGCGGCTTGTCCAACTTCACCACCCGATTGCTCAACTGGCAAAACCCCAACACCTTGCGCCAACGATGATCATTACTTAACACCAGCTCAACATTGCGGGCATGGCTCTTAATGGTCTTTTTCGCCATATCAAAAAACTCATACCAGCTGTCATCCTCCTCATCGTCATCAACATCACCCGGCACCTCATCAGGCAACGGCGGTTCATCACCTGAATTATTGGCAGGCTTTTCCCCCTGTCCAGGCTGCGCCGGGTCAGTAGCTATGGGCGGGTCGCTACGCTCTTGTTTTGGTGGCTCCCAACCACCCTGCTTAGCCAGCTCAAAGAAGGTTCCTATATGCACAGGCCCAGGTCTAAAGCCTTCCCATATCCCCTGTGAATAACCCAGGTCATATTTTTCAGACCGGCTTGCCCAGTTACACCACAAGCCAAAACCCAAATCACCACAATCAAAGTCATGCAGCGCCATGCCTACCTGAATAAATCTATCCCGGTCATTAAAGCCACCCACAAACGGCGTGGCCAACCGAATCCATTCAAGATCCTTTTGCTGGCTATTGGAAAGCGCTGGCCTAGGTTTTGGCTGTCTCGCTGCAGTCTCAGGCCGTTTTTTAGCCACCGCCTTAAGCAACCACTCAGGCGCAGGCAAAATCCTCCCACCCTCCAGCGGATCAGCCTCACCCTCCCAGCAATACGATCCACCAGAAACGTGATTAGACGGCTCAACAATGATGTAACCACCATCACCCCGGCTATCGATGTCCGGGTATTTATCTCTACCCAAAACATTTGTCGCTGAACGAACCCCATCCTCAGGGTAAGCAAACACATAATGTTCCCCACCACCGCCAGTCATCGCCGTCACCGTCTCAGGCAAAGGGCCATGCTCATTCAGCAATTTATCCAGCGAATCACCACCAAACTTATCAGGCCCCACATCAACATCCAGCACCCACATACCGCTAATCGCACCCGTAACAATGCCAATGTTGGCGTCAGGCCATCGCCGCCACCAGGTGTTAATTTTTTCAGGATCTTTAGAGGCCTCTTTCAGCCCCGTGAATAACCGAGGATGCTTACCCGGCTTACACATCTTGTGCCCAACCGGCTTACCACAAGAACAACGCCCATCAGCATTGATTGAATGCAACGGCAAAACAGCCCAGCCGATTGCCGCATACGCTAGCGCGTACTCAAGTTTACTTTGCCCCAAAACTTACCCTCCCAAGTAAAAACTATTATCCGCCTGCGCCACGCAGCACCGCCCAACCCAACAGCGCAACCGCCAACAGCAACCCCAAAACCACCAACGCGCTACCCATCACCACGCTCCTCTTTCTGGTTGTTATCAACCTGCTGCAACACCCCATACATAGCCTCAACCGCCTGCAACACCTCTTCACGGGTCGAATCTTCATTCAGCCGGTTATCACCCGCTATATCAGCAACAATGGCGCTATTCGCCTCCGCCACCTCAGTTAAAAAATGAGAATACAAAGCAGCAGCATCACCCTTGGCCTCTATAGCCACATGCAAAAAACCAGCGTTATGAAAAAGTTTTTTATGCAGCAAAATGCCATAGTGCAAACCAGGGCACACAGCATCCAACGCAACAATCAACGGCATCTGGTAACACACAGGCAAAAACTCATCACCCACCACCTTGCGTTTCAACTTCTTGAGATTGGCATCCTGCTTTTTCTCCGCCACCTTCAGCGCATCATGCCGATGCACAGGATCAAAAACAGGCACCTCAGGCCCCGGCGGAATCAACTCGATATAGGCATCCACAAAAGCATCAACCAACTGGTGCCAGGTAAAACGCCGCGCATTTAACAGCCCCTCAACATGCTCACGAATAACCAGGTGTTCTGGTCTACGTCTTGAATTAGACATACAACCCCCCTTCACAATGTATTAACCTCAATCAAAAGAAGGAGGCCCCAGCCGTGTTAATCTCAGCAATCACAAAATTGAAAAACAACACAATGGGGGCCACCTATGACCGACGAACTAAAAACAGCAGACATCGAATCACTGCAACAACACGTCGATGCCCAACAAATACTGCTAAACCTGTTATTTTCCGAAATAACCCAGACAAACCCAGAATCGATGCAGCGCATCCTTTCCCAGCTTCGTCAGGCGCTCGACACCTCGCCTCAACTTCACCCAACCCTGAGAAACATTCTGGAGACTGGCTATATGACCTATTCCGAAATGCTTTCTGCCGATCTCAACAGGCACTGAGACATAAGCCTCGTAATTCGTGGTTCCCCAAAAAACAAGATGTCGTCTATGTGGATTCATGGCCCCTCCTAATACCTGTTATTGATAAACCCAATGAAAAGCACCGTCCCGAGGGGATGCGACAGAGGGGTGGCTGCCGTAGGGAGGATGGACGATGCTTATCATTAAATTCACGTTATGCCGCCTTGTTACGCAACGCTTCAGGCAGACCGTCATTCGGGTGTGGATATAAATCTGGAGCTAACTGGTGGGGAGTGATTTCCCAGTTGGTTAATTCACTGAGATCCAGAACGCGCCCGGCTGGGAGTTTTTTTACCCACTTAGAAACAGCCTGTTGTTTAAGGTTTAGTAAGCCCGCAACCCTAGGGGCTTTGCCCGCCCTTCTGATTGCTTCCTTTACCCAATTTTCTGTCTGATCAATGTCCATTAACGAACAAATTACAACCATTGGTTGTGTAAGTCAACAACCAACTAGTGTTCTAGTTTCACCTAAACTACAACTTATGGTTGTTTCTGAATTTTCTAAGCGTCTAATCGCTGCGTTAGATCATGCCCGCGTCCCCGCTGGTAGGGGACGTCGCACGGCTATGGCAAAGATGTTTGGAGTCTCAACTGAATCAGTTAGAAAATGGCTGATGGGCGAATCAATGCCTGAGACAAAGCGTCTTCCAGAAATAGCAAAACGACTCGGCGTTAATGCAAACTGGCTCCTATCAGGCGAAGGGGAGATGACAGGCAGCGCGATTAACGAAGACAACGCAACCTATCAAGCGGGCAGATATCAGCAACTAATCAATGCGCTGGATGCTTTGCCAGACAACCTTAAAAATCCTGTTGCCGATGACTTAGAGCGTCTGGTTGCCACCATCGCAGCAAGCCATGTCAGCCAAGAAGAAAAAGTGCAAAAAACAGTTGAACTCTACAATCAGATGATGGCTGAACAGTCTGACAAAAAAAACAAAGTGTCTTAATACAACCAGGGTTTATCATTATTTAATCACTCCCCTTCTGTTATGGTTTTTCGCGTAGGCATAAACAATAATAACGCGAGATGTAACGGGGGTTTTATGAAGTCATTACTACTGCTATGCCCAAAGGGCATAGATATCGATCAGCCAGTATTATTAGAAGCAGCCTGGAAATCAGGCGCAAACTCAGAAGAAGAAGCCTACGCTATCGCAGCACAGGCAATGCAAATAATTATTCAACAGCAAAGAGAGTTAGCAATAAAAAAACGACACCAGCAACACCGACAATCTTACTCACTTTCTTGCTATAAAGAACAACTCACCAAAAGACGCCAGCAGCACAAGCCTGCCACTAAAGACCCAGCCAAAACGTTGTCATATCATAAAAACTTGAAACGCTGAATTGCTCAAAACAGATCCGCTCGGGTATTCAACGTTGACAGTAATAAAGGGGGATGGTTTAGCCAGAGTGAACGTGATGCAAACGCCAAGGGAAAACACCTCTGTTAACTGCTCTGGATAGACCGTTTTTTTAACCTACATGATGCTGCCCTGAATAGTTTTTTATAGTTATGCTTTTGTTTTTCCGTTGCATAACCTAACACCCATATAGTTACTATAGTTCCTAGTATCACTAATAGCCTTCTAGCGTCTTCAGACTGAATATCATGTGATATTGCCGTAAAAAACTGCAAAAGTGGATAATGCAAAAGATATAAAATAAAGGTATAAGACGCAAGAAATCTAACTGGCGATTCAATTAATATTAAGACTGACGCAACTCTAGTAGAAACAACTGTTACTGCGATAAAGTTTATAGTGATAAATACTCCAATTATATAGCTACTTAAGAAGTATTTTGACCATAAAAGGCTTTCATAATTATCCTCGCCCAACCAGCTTCTAGTGAGTTCAAGTACGTACTCATTCCCTCCATTAACTCTGTATAACAAATATCCAACTATAGATATCACAAACAATATCCAGCCAACAGATTCAGATATATAGTTTTTTGAACTAATATAATAAGCTAAAACACCTAACAACCAGACTGGAGCTAACAGTAAAATTTTTGGTCCCACAAGCAGACACACCAATACAAATAAAAAATATTTAAATGGTTTTTTTAGATAAAACGCTATAGCGAATAAAACGTAATACCAAAACTCATACCCTATTGACCAAAATGGGCCATTGGAAAATGGCCGGATTGAAGAAAACCATAATTCATTTACAAAAAATAAATTAGTTAGAATTCGAACCAAAGGCATGTCTGATTGATACCACCCGCCATCGTATACACTAAAGTCCACATTTGAACCAAAGTAATCCAAACACACAGTAATAATTAAGGCTGGAAATACAACGGAATACAATCTTGCAAATCTACTCAAAAAATACTCTTCAATTGTTTTTTCTTTTGTATTGGCTACATAAGCTATAACGAATCCAGACAAAACAAAAAACACCATTACTGCATCATTCCCTATATAAGGAATTGGCCATAACCCTAAATGAGAGATTCGCCATAAGAATGGGAGTTCTCCATCCGTGAACCTTTCATAGCTAGCATGAACAATAAATACAGTTATTGCAGCTAAAAAACGAACAATATCCAAGTATATAGATGTAGCTCTATCCATACTTACTTAGCTCTAACAAGAGGAACCCTCTTGTCGTTATTTTGTTTAACTACCTTATTTTTAAAATCGTAATTCACTTACAAACCCCCATTTTTTTCCTACTTAAACCCCACCCAAACTATACCAGCCAGAAACACAACTCTTGGTTGTTGACTAATACAACCTATGGTTGTATTGTCACTCCCGTACCCAACATGTTTCCCAAGAAACCGGAGGCCACAACCATGACCACAGCAGCAGCACAGCAACAAGAAACCTTGATCCTTGAAACTGATGAAATCCTTTTTCTGACTGCCTGGAAAAAGGCCGTGCAGATCGTCGGCCCGACATTTTTCAGCTGTAACGCCAGAACCCCCGCAGACGCAAGCCACTGGCACGCACTCACCCCAAAACTTGATGTGATGCGCAAAGCCATCCCCAACAAGTCACGCCAAGACGCCGCCTTCATGGCCGTTGTCGCCAGCCTCTTTAATCCAGAGGAAGGGCAAAAGTTTTTTACCAAATCAGGCACTACCTTCGGGGCCTTAATGCCATCACTCACATTGCAACAACAAGGCGTACTGCTAGCCCTGCTCGCTGCACAACCCATTCAATGGTAAGGAGATCAACAATGGACAGAACCAGCCTAATGAACCAAACATTTCGCAGCCACAACAACACTATTCACCGTGTTGCCGCCACCTGGTGCGATGGCGTTGTTTTTGAGGGTGGCCCAGCCGTCAGCACCAAAGACCTAAACGCCGGTTACACCCAGCTAGGCAAAACAACAACCGACCAACAGGCCTATCAAGCCGGGCAAAACATCACCCAATTGGGCGAATACAAAAAACAGCATAACCAGCTGCGCGGCATAGAAGACAAGCTGGCCAGTGAAGTGCTGTTGGGCTTCCCTAACGAATCAATCTGCGATCTGGCCTACTCCATTCAACACGGCTGGGATCTGCTAAGAAATGGCCAGCGCTATGAAGACGCCTTGGCCAGCGCCATGGAAATGGCAGGCACACCAAAGGGGGCAGCGTAATGACCACAGCAACCCCCAACACCATCGAATCCAACACAGTCACCGACCTGCCTCTGGATCTGATCGACTTTGACCCTAACCAGCCACGGCAAGACGCTGACCCCGACTACCTGGCAGACTTAGCTGCAGATATAAAGCAATCCTACGTCAAGCAACCAATAACGGTACGACCGAACGAAGACATCCCAGGCCGCTTTATTGTTGTCTATGGAGAGTGCCGCACCCGCGCCAGTCGCATTGCCGAAAAAGACACCATCCCTGCGCTGCTAGATTTAGATGAAGACAACACCGGCATCACCCGCCTGCTTAACCAGGTAAAAGAAAACGACCTGCGCAAGAGCCTCAACCCAATCGAAAAGGCAGGCGTGTTTAAACAGCTGCGCAACAAATACAAAATCAAAGTTGCCGATATCGTCCCCCTGCTTCAAGAAAACGGCATCAGAGACATAGGCCGCGAACAGATATCAAACATCACCCGCCTGCTAGACCTGCCCGACTGGGCACAAGCACTGATCAAGACCGGCGCAATGAAACCCGCTCATGGTAAGTATCTGTTAATGGCCAGCAACTGCAGCGATGATGTAACAGCCGCCCTGCAAAAAAAATACACAGAGGACGACTGGCGACCCACCACCCGTGAACTGCTTAGCAGAATCTGCGATCTCTTCAATACCCATCACCAGCGCCTTGCTGACCCTGGCTACTGGGCAGCCTTCGATCAACAACATGAATGCAAAGGCTGCAAAAACAAAAAGAAGATTTCCAGCGGTGCCGGGCAAGAATCACTCTACTGCCTCGACACCCCTTGTTATCAGCAGAAAAAAGCCATCGCTGAAACAGAAGAACAACGTAAGCGGGATGAGCAAGCCGAGAAAGAAGAAGTGCCATATACCCCCCCCGTTTTTGACATCATCAACGACAACCAGGTAGATACCAACAGCCAGCACCTAAACATCCTTCAAGACTGGCGACCCTTTGAGCATGCCAATTTTGATCTTACTGACTGCGAACACTGCCAAAGTAATCTCGAAGCCGTTGACGGTGATGACGTCATACCTGCCTGCTTTAACACCCAGTGCTTTCAACAGAAGTTAACAGCCAGTAATGTTGATCACCGCCTGGCCGTGCAACATATCAAAACATGCTGCGCAGAACGCATCAACTGCGACGACTACACCACTACCAAGTTCTTATTATGGGTGGCAGCACTACAACCCGATGGCATAGGCACCAACAACGATGGGGAGTACATAGCGCTTGAAAGCTATGTGGAAACAGATGAAGCCACCATTGAGGCTACACTATTCAAACACAAACTGTTTCGCGTCAGCGACTTCCTCAACAACATAGATTTTCGAATCGGCAATGATATTGCCAGTGCTTACATAAGCGTACTAGATAACCAGACGCTGATCGAGATCTGCAACCACTTCAACATCAACATCGATGGCTACCGCATCAACAAAGACTACATCGAAGCCCACACAGCGGACGAACTAGACCGCCTCTGCCACTCAATCACCCTGCTGCCTGGCGACTACCACACCATAGGCGATGAAGGATTACTCAAGAACCGTGATGTTGTTGGTGTGCCGGCAGGTATCCAATGGGCATGGCAACAACTCACAGCCACGGAGGCAGAGCAATGATAAAGATTAGAAAAAAAGTTGTACCAAGAAACAAAGCCCCCTGGAAAGTCCCTGCAGCCATAAAGCTGCCATGGGCATGGCGCGTTAAATCCAAACACAGTGAAGTAATTGGCTATTGCAAAACCGAACCAGAAGCCCAAGCACAGGCAAACAACACCCCCGTCAAAATATCCCAATACGAGACCAGCGCCGGGCCACAAAAAGCGTTTAGAGATTTCAAACTTGAGGGGAGTAACTAGCCATGGCTGAATTTGGAACAACATCACGGCAACGCCTAAACACCACA
>Ga0316207_10001920_pt1 | contig 23284 bp, 27 predicted proteins | sample 6weekpyrite_MG_FD_204943 | JGI IMG/M metagenome (GOLD analysis project Ga0316207, IMG submission 204943) | Microbial mat bacterial communities from mineral coupon in-situ incubated in ocean water Damariscotta River, Maine, United States -... | ecosystem: Environmental > Aquatic > Marine >... | reverse complement strand
TTAATTGCCAAGGTATTCGATAATGGCATCAATTTCATTATCGAGATCTTCTGTATAAACAAGTTTATAATCAATACCGGTCTTATCGAGGTAATCCTGCAAGGTGGTGCTGATTTCTTCATATGCCGTATCGGCAGGGTAATCAAGCTTTTCACGTTGTGCCTGCCGTGTCATCGACTCGAGGAGTGCCGCTTTGTCACGCCGATCAAGTACCAGCAGGGCAGAAATATCGTGCGGATCGATTTTTACAAGATCGACGGGCCAGACCTTTTGCACCATACCCGCTTGAGGCGGTGAGGTGATCTCGTAGTAGCCATCGGGGTTGCCTTCAACAGGTGTCAGTGCCTCACTGATAAAAGCTACGCCATTGACAGGTAGACACGCCTTAACGCACTGTTGCATAACAAACGACGTGCCACAACGTGGACCTTTTGCGGTAACGATTTTCATGCCACTGGAATAACGGGGGCATAACACAACATCACACCCGAGTTCACTCTCCATCATTTCCTCTGGATTTCCCAGTATGTCACAATGAACTCATGGACTCACATCAAATCCTGTTTTTTATCGCGCTCATGCTGGTTTCAGCCAGACTATTTTCGGAAGTTGCACGCAGATTAAATATTCCCTCCATTATTGGTGAGCTTGCTGCGGGCATTGTACTTGGCCCGACGTTGCTGGGTTGGATAGAGCCTAATGAGGTTCTTAGGTTGCTGGCTGAAATAGGCATTATTCTCTTGTTGTTTGAGGTTGGTCTTGAAACAGATATTGAAAAACTGATGAAAGCCGGTCCGCAGGCCGTGGTATTGGCATTGGCCGGTTTTGTCTTACCATTCATTCTTGGCTTTTGTGTTACGTATTATATCTTTGGCCTGTCGCTTATTATTTCCCTGTTTATTGGCGGTACGCTAACCGCAACAAGTATTGGCGTAACGGTACGTATTCTTTCCAGTCTTGGCAGGCACAGGAGTATAGAAGGCCAGATTGTACTGGGTGCTGCCGTGATAGATGATGTTCTCGGAGTACTATTGCTGGCTATTCTCTACGAGTTTGTCACGATCGGAACAGTAAGTGTTGCTAATGCAGGCAGTGTGATTTTATTTATTGTTTTGTTCTTTATCCTGGCGCCGGTGTTTGCCAAAATTGTTTCGTTACAGATAAAACGTTACCAAAATTTGACCGACACGCCTGGTTTTATACCCGTTATGCTTGTTGCACTTGTGTTGACCATGGCCTCATTCGCACATCAAATAGGTGCACCTGAATTACTGGGTGGCTTTGCGGCAGGGATTGCATTATCACGCCGATTTATTTTACCTTTTGCGGCTGCACTAAAGACGGATGAAGAATTTACTCGTCGTATTAGTGACGAAATGAAGCCGATTATTCAGCTTTTCACACCGTTATTCTTTGTCATGGTTGGCTTATCACTGGATTTCAGTGTGATCGACTGGAGTTCTGTGTTTATCTGGAGTTTTTCTCTCTCGTTGGTTGCGGTTGCTATTTTGGGTAAGTTGATTGCGGGTTGGTTATTGCCAGTACCATTTCGCCAACGCACTGTGATTGGTATGGCAATGGTGCCGCGTGGTGAAGTTGGGCTGATCTTTGCAGAACTGGGGCGTGCGGCAGGGATTCTCGTTAATGAGGTCTATGCTGGTTTGGTTATTGTTATTGCCTACACGACCTTGCTCGCGCCATTTTGGATAAAGTGGTATTACCAACGCTATGGTGAAAAGTTATCAAGGGATTAGCGAGCTCCATGAGTCTGGAAATAAATGTCGGAGATGTTGTTAGGTCAAACAGGTAAAGAGTACTGCTTGAATTAAAGAATTATGTGTAACCTAAGGTTTTTGATAACAATGTGAAGCTTATTTGGTTAAACAAATTAAGGATTTTAAATCAGGCCTTCGTAAGGAAGAGCACATGACGTCAATAGCGGAAACAATTGATGTGGCGGATATTAATGATATTGCTGCGTATTTCTCGAGTCAAAAACGAAAAGCTGGCAGCCATGAAAATGTAGGTGCAAGTGCAGGGCGTCGTCTTTACATGCAAGGTATAAAAAGAAAAGGAGTGGATGCGTGCGCAGATTGTCATGGTGATAATGGTATGGGTAATATTTTCGCACAATACCCATTAATAGCTGGGCAACATTCGGATTATATTGTGACGACGTTAAAGCGTTTCCGCAGTGGGAAGCGCAATAATGATCTTTCTAACATTATGCAGGATATTGCCGAAAAATTGAGTGATGAAGAAATTACCTTGTTAGCATCTTATATTATGAATTTAAAATAATTGTATAAGATGCATTATTAGGGGAGAGGAGTGGTGAGCTTCCTACGCTTATTCAAGCCTCTCCCCACTTCTTACATTGCCTAAACAATACCGGGTAGAATTATTTTAGTTGTTCGAAAACTGCTTAATCTTAACACCTTGATGCTCTGGAATAGCGGGGATGTTTGCTTCAAAGTCTGTAATCTTAATATCGGCCGTTGTGCGCAGTTGTAAGAAATATTTTTCAACCTGGCGACGTTGTAAAACGGTACGTACGCGATCTTTTACTTCTTCATATGCAGGTGGCGGGCTGACACGTTTGTCGTCCAGGTACAGGATATGCCAACCAAAACGCGTTTTAATCGGTGTTCGCGCATATTCACCTTTCTTTAATTTCGAAACGGGAATGCGGAATTCAGGCAAAATATCAAACTCTGACTGCCAGCCTAATAAACCTTTGTCTTTTGACGAAGGGCCTGTTGAATATTGCTCGACTAATTTAAAGAAATCACCACCCTTGTTAAGGGCGTTGACAACGGTTGTGGCATCGTCACCATTAGTCAACAAGATATGCCGTAAATTATATTCTGTTAAGGCTAATTCAGCCATTCTTGCTTCATAGTCTTTTTTCATATCCGCTTCGGTGAGCGGGTTCTTTTCAGAAAAATTGTTGAAGGCTGCATTAACCAGAATCGTACGACGCTGGTTGTCGAGTTCCTGTTTTATATTGGCTTTATTTTGCAGATTATTATTTTCTGCGTCCTGCAGTGCTAACTCGAAATTAATGTATTCATCTAGCATGCGCGCATGAGGCGTTTTGTCTGTGTCAGGTCTGCCGGCTTTGCGTTGCTTAACGTAGGCGTCAAAATTGACTTTGAGTACGGGTTTGCCGTTAACAGTGGCGATAACACCATCGTCTTTTTCGGCTAGCGTTGGGCCATTGTCGGCTTTCACGTCTTTTTTCATCTCTTTTTTAGCGTCTTTTGTCATTTCCTTTTTCATGTCGTCAGCATCGGCTGATTTTTCTGCGTCGCCACATGCGGTTAGAAACCCGCAGAGTACGAGGCTGGTGACGAGTGTTGTTATTTTTTTCATGTCTATCCCTGTTGTTAACGGTTGTATATGTTTATGAAGGTGTAGATGCTTTAATGCTTAGCGCGTGAATGTCTTTTTCCATCATGTCACCCAATGCTTCGTAGACCATGCGATGTTGCTGTAGCATGGATTTACCGGCAAAGGCATTGGCGACAATATGTACTTCAAAATGCCCCATGCCTGTTTTTGCGCCAGCATGACCGGCATGCTTATGGCTTTCATCGATAACATCTACGCTATCGGCATTAAGATTATCCATGAGTAATTGTTTGATACGCGGAATGCGTTCGCTGTTGTCGATCATGGTAGAACCTTTTTGAACGGTTTAACTTGAACGTGTTTGTATGCGCCGGATGCAATATACGGATCGGCATCAGCCCATTGCTGTGCATCTTCAAGTGAATCAAATTCAGCAATAACCAAACTACCCGTAAAACCAGCGGGGCCTGGTTCTTCATTATCAATAGCAGGATGTGGGCCCGCCAGGATTAAACGTCCCTGGTCTTTTAAAGTATTAAGCCGTGCAATATGATCCGGGCGTACGCTCATGCGTTTTTCCAGGCTATCTTCAACGTCTTCACTCATGATGGCGTAAAGCATTATTCAGCCTCTTTCTCAGTTGGTTCGCTTTTATCTTCATCTTGAATGACGTACTTGGCCATAAATAGCCCTTGTGCAATGACAAAGACCAGTGTCATGCCTAACATGCCAAACAGTTTGAAGTTAACCCAGAACTCATCACTAAAATTATAGATGACGTAAAGATTAATAAATCCCATGGCAGTAAAGAAACCGGCCCAGGCAATATTGAGTTTTTTCCAGATGTTATCCGGGGCTTCCATGACATGACCCATCATACGTTCAACCAGGTTTTTCTTACCGACATACTGACTACCAAGAAAGACCAGTGCGAACACCCATTCAAGTATGGTTGTTTTCCATTTGATATAGAGTGGATCACCCAGTGCAATCGTAATGCTGCCGAAGACGGCTATCAGTCCAAGTGATATTAAATGCATTTTTTCAAATTCATGCGTTTTGAGCCAATACAAAATGACTTGTAAGAAAGAGGCGGCAATACCTGCTTTGGTTGCCAGGATCATGGCTTCTTTGGTGGCTTCGCTATTTGATGCATCGCCGGTGTAGATTTGAAAAACGGTAAAAAAAATAATAATTGGAAAATAATCAAATAACATTTTCATAGGGCTAATCTGTGGCCACTGGCCAATACTCCAGGATAATATCAATATATGGCCGTATTATGCCCGAGCAGATGGCCTTATGTCTGCCTGAATTTGCCCGGATACAGGAAAGATTCGTGTTTTTGCATAATCCCTATACAATGTGCGCGCAATGATTATAGATCTCCATTCACATAGCACGGTCTCTGATGGCACGCTGACGCCCAGCGAGCTGGTTGCGCATGCGGTAAAACAAGGCGTGGATGTCCTGGCGTTGACAGATCATGACAATGTCGATGGCCTTGATGAGGCCGCCATCGCGGCCAAACAGCATGGAATTAGACTCATTAATGGTGCCGAGATTTCAATTATGTGGAAAGGGCAAACCATCCATATGGTTGCACTGGGTATCGAACCCAGCCACCAACCGCTGCGTGATGGGCTGGCAAAGATTTGTGACTATCGTAATTGGCGAGCGCAGGAAATTGGTCGCCGCCTGGCGAAAAAGCGTATTGAAGGTGCCTATGAAGGCGCTAAAGCCTATGCCAAGGGCTCATTGATAGCGCGCCCGCATTTTGGTCGTTTTTTGATCGAGAAGGGCTACTGTAAGGATATGCGCGAGGTCTTTAAAAAATACCTTGTGCGCGGTCGCCCCGGCTACGTGCCGGGTAAATGGGCTGACATGGAAGAGGCGGTTTCGTGGGTGCTTGGCGCGGGCGGGATTCCCATTATTGCCCATCCAGCCCGCTATCGACTAACGGCAGGACGGTTGCGTACCATGCTGGGTGAATTTAAGGAGATTGGCGGGCTTGGTATTGAAGTGGTATCGGGCAGCCATACACCGGATGAGTGCAATACAATGGCCGCGAATGCCGCGCGAGCGGGTCTATTGGCCTCACAAGGCAGCGATTATCATGGTCCTGAAAACCCCTGGGTTGAACTAGGGCGATTGCAGCCAATGCCGGAGGGTTGTGAGCCGGTTTGGCAGAGTGAATTCTGGCCTGAAGGTGACGTATGAGTCAGTTCTTTGAGATCCATCCGGATAATCCACAGGCACGCCTGATATATAGAGCGGTCGAGATCGTGCGTGAGGGTGGGGTCATCGTCTACCCAACCGACTCCAGCTACGCCCTGGGTTGTCATATTGGTGACAAACGCGCGATGGAAAGGTTGGCAAAAATACGAAATGTCTCGAACAGGCACAATTTTACGTTAATGTGTCGCGATTTGTCCGAAATTTCGAACTACTCGGTGGTCGATAATTCGGCTTACCGGCTCATGAAGTCATTCACGCCTGGGCCATATACGTTTATCCTCAAAGCCAATAAAGAGGTGCCACGGCGTCTGCAGAATCCAAAACGGAAGACGATCGGCCTACGCGTGCCGGAAAACAGGATTGCCCACGCCTTGCTTGATGAGCTTAATGAACCCATGATGAGCTCGACACTGATTCTGCCAAATCACGAGCTACCCATGACGGATGCGTTCGAAATTCGTGAGCAATTAGAGCATTTTGTCGATCTGGTGATTGATGGCGGTAACTGTGGTGTTGAGCCGACCACGGTAGTGGATCTCTCTGATGGCAATGTAACGGTAATGCGCCATGGTAAAGGTGAATATAATTTCGATAATTAACTTTAATAAAGTTTCTTAACATACTGATATACATATATTAAGAGTGGATAGTTAGAAATTACTCGAATCCTGTTTCATTGTCCTCAAATGTCTGTAAACAAGGTATAATCACCGCGGCCTAGTTGTGAAATTAGGCGCAACAACAATCGATACTCGCAGGTAATGCGGGATTAATGGGAGGTATTTTGAGTTCTATCCCCGGTCACCAAGACCGTGTGCTGTCTGGCATGCGGCCCACAGGTCAACTTCATCTCGGTCATTATCACGGTGTACTTAAGAATTGGCTTACGTTACAGCACGAATACGAGTGTTTATTTTTTGTTGCAGATTGGCATGCCTTAACCACTCATTACGAAGATCCAAGTGTTATTGCCGATAGCGTTTGGGATATGGTGATTGATTGGTTGGCAGCGGGTGTTAATCCGGGCAATGCGACGCTGTTTATTCAATCGCGGGTACCCGAACATGCCGAGCTACAATTGCTGTTATCGATGATGACACCATTGAGTTGGCTTGAGCGCGTACCAAGTTACAAAGATCAGCAACTCAAACTCAAAGAAAAAGATCTCGCGACGTATGGTTTCCTGGGTTATCCACTGTTACAAAGTGCCGATATTCTTATCTATAAAGCGGCTCAGGTGCCTGTTGGCGAAGATCAGGTTGCCCATGTTGAATTGACCCGTGAAGTCGCACGCCGATTTAATCATATCTACGGTCGTGAATCGGATTTTGAAGAAAATGCCGAAACAGCGGCGAAGAAAATGGGCAAGAAAAACGCCAAGCTCTACCGTGAATTAAGGCGACGTTACCAAGAGGAAGGGGATCACGACGCGATTGAAACAGCGCGGGCTTTGCTTGAAGAACAACAGAACATAACATTGGGTGATCGCGAACGTTTGTTTGGTTACCTGGAAGGCGTTGGTAAAATAATATTGCCAGAGCCAGAATCATTGTTGACACCTACCTCAAAAATGCCGGGACTGGATGGACAAAAGATGTCCAAATCTTACGGTAATACAATTTCTCTACGTGAAGATCCCGGTTTGGTTGATCAAAAGATACGTACAATGCCAACAGATCCAGCGCGTGTGCGTCGTACCGATCCGGGTGATCCTGCAAAGTGCCCTGTATGGGAATTACATCAAGTGTATAGTGATGAGGCTATCCGCGCAGAAGTTGAAGAAGGCTGTAAAACGGCAGGCATTGGTTGTATTGATTGTAAGAAATTTATTATTGATGCGGTAGTGGAAGAATTGCTGCCAATGCGTGAACGGGCACAGGAATTTATTGAGCACCCGGATATGGTTCGCGACATTATTAGTAAAGGCTGTGATAAAGCGAGAGACATCGCACGGCTGACACTTGAAGAGGTACGTCAGGTTATGGGCCTGTCTTATAAATAATTATGAGCGACACTTCCAATAAGACAGAGACCGCTGAGACAGTGACTGATAGTAACGTTGATCAGGAATTACCTGCAGAAAAATCAGTTGCACCGCAACAGGCTGAAATGCCGTTTGCCGTAGTGCAGGGAGAGAAGGTTACCGAGCTGCCGCAAGATTTGTATATTCCTCCGCATGCACTTGAAGTTTTTCTGGATGCATTTGAAGGTCCGCTTGATTTATTGCTTTATTTAATTCGCCGACAAAACCTTGATGTGCTCGATATTCCCATTGCCGAGATTACAGTGCAATACATGGAATACGTTGAGCTGATGAAAGACATACAGCTTGAGCTGGCGGCAGAATACCTTGTAATGGCAGCGATGTTGGCTGAAATAAAATCACGTATGTTATTGCCTCGTCGTGAAGAAGAAGGCGAAGAGGGCGAAGATCCACGTGCAGAGTTGGTGCGTCGCTTGCAGGAATATGAACGCTACAAACAGGCTGCTGAAAACATTGATAATCTAAAACGTTTAAATCGTGATATTTATGAAATTGAAATTGCCACGCCTGAAGTGCCTTCTACCCGTGCCGCACCTGATGTGAGCATGCAAGATATGTTATTGGCGTTCCAGAATGTGTTGAAGCGTGCAGAAAATTTTCAGCATCATCATATCGCAATGGAACCATTGTCTGTGCGTGAACGTATGTCATCAGTGCTAACCGTGATCAAGGCGGATTCATTTACCGATTTCTCTGCTTTGTTTACGCCTGAAGAAGGCCGTTCAGGTGTTGTAGTAACACTCCTTGCGATTCTTGAATTACTTAAAGAAACATTAATCGAAATGGTACAAAATGAACCCTTTGGTCCCATTTATGTGAAATCGGCTTCATCAAACGATAAAGCCGAACTTCCTGAAACTACGATGGATACAAATAACGATGAATCCTGAAATTGTAAAAAAAGTCATTGAAGCTGCACTACTTGCTGCAGGACAGCCACTCAATATGAATCGGCTTATGCATTTGTTTGCTGAAGGTGATTTTCAACCCGAGAAAGATGACATTCGCAAAGCATTAACTGAAATCAGTGATGACTGTGCCAATCGAGGGGTTGAGTTAAAAGAAATTGCCAGTGGTTTTCGTATGCAAGTGCGTGAAGACATGGCACCATGGGTATCTCGTTTATGGGAAGAGAAGCCGCAACGCTATACGCGGGCATTACTGGAAACGCTGGCGTTAATTGCATATCGCCAACCGGCAACTCGAGGTGAGATTGAAAATGTGCGTGGTGTTGCGGTTAGCAGCAATATCATTAAAACCTTAACTGAACGTGAATGGATTAAAGTTATCGGCCACCGCGACGTACCCGGTAAACCTGCCATGTATGGCACCACGAAAGCGTTTCTTGACTACTTTAATCTTAAGTCGCTTGATGAATTGCCTTCTCTGGCAGAGTTGCGTGATTTCGAAACGGTAAATGCTGAACTTGATCTGCAGTTACCAGGCCTGGAGGTTGCACCAGAGGATGCCGCTGCAAATGATACTGATGTTGATGCTACTGCGGATGACACATCTGACGATGTCGATGGCACGGCTGACGCGGTTAATGAAATGCCAGCATCGGACGATGATGCTGAAGCTATTTCAAATTAATGGCTTTTTCAGTCTCTAAATAATAATGAGCGAAAAACTGCACAAAATCCTTGCCCGCAATGGCTATGGTTCGCGCCGCGAAATGGAGCGCTGGATTGAAGATGGTCGCCTGACAATTAATGGCAAGCCAGCAAAAACAGCCGATCGAATTGAAGCCAGGGACAAGATTGGTCTTGATGGTACTTTAATTGAATTAAATTTTGATGATCAGCAACAGCGTATTCTTCTTTACAATAAACCCGAGGGTGAAATTTGCACACGCGATGATCCTGATGGCCGAAAGGATGTGTTCGCAAAACTGCCAAAGCTGCAAGGTTCGCGCTGGATTATTGTTGGCCGCCTGGATATTAATACATCTGGTTTGTTATTTTTCACAACCGATGGTGAGTTGGCTAATGCCTTAATGCACCCTTCGTCAGAAATCGACCGAGAGTACTCAGTGCGTGTGCTGGGTGATGTTGATGGGCAGGTTCTGCAAAATCTTGAAAAAGGTGTTGAGCTTGAGGACGGGTTTGCACGTTTTAGCTCAATTTCTGATATCGGTGGTGAAGGTGCTAATCGGTGGTATAGCGTTGTCTTAAAAGAAGGGCGCAAAAGAGAAGTCCGCCGCCTTTGGGAATCACAGGGAATGACGGTGAGTCGCTTAATGCGTACACGTTTTGGTCCTATTGCGTTGACGCGGGGGCTGCGCAAAGGTAGCTTCCGGGATCTCAATAAAGCAGAAGCAGCTGCCTTATATTCAGCAGTTGGTATGAAAAACAAAGTCACCACTGCGCCTGGTACACCACGCACAGACAAAAAATCTTCTCGTTCAAGAAATTCCCAGCAGCGTCGTCGCAGTCCATTTCGCAATAAATAATTATGCGCCTTAAAAGCGTATATCAGTCATTATTAAAAACATATGGTCAGCAACAATGGTGGCCTGCCGATACTCCGTTTGAGGTTATGGTGGGTGCTATTCTTACGCAAAACACGGCGTGGGATAATGTGGAGCGTGCGCTTGATAACCTAAAGAAGGCGAAGGCATTATCACCCGATGTCATCATAGAAACGCCGAATGATAAATTAGCGCGGTGGCTGAAACCATCAGGTTATTTTAATATTAAGGCAGATCGTTTAAAGCAATATTGTCAGTGGTATGTAGAACATAATTATTATGATGGCTTGAAATACAGGCATTCATTGCCACTTCGTGAGATGTTGTTGTCGGTGAAAGGTGTTGGGCCAGAAACGGCAGATGATATTTTATTATATGCATTTAATCGAAAAATATTTGTGATTGATGCCTATACAAGACGCATCTTTGGGCGTTTGGGGTTGATTGATAAGTCAAGTGACTATGATGAATTACGCATGCTTTTTGAAGAAGAACTTAAAAAGGAAACGGTAAACGTATTTAATGAATATCATGCATTGATTGTGATGCATGCAAAACAGATTTGTAAAACACGCCCTGATTGTGAGCAGTGTTGTTTGCAAATGAAATGTGAACAGAAAGGTGTTGTTTAGCCTGTTTTTTGTACGTCGGTGTTTGAACGCATGGTGTGACGAATATGTGCGACGCTTGGACGCAGGTCACCTGGGATTTCCATTTTATTGCCTAATAAAATAATCATTTTAGGGTTACTTTTGTGCATTGCTGAAATATTCTTTAATAACTCGACAATACGACGATCAGTAATATGATCTTCAAAATTTGATAGCACGAAAACACCAAAATGCGCCATGCTGTTAATTGTAGTGAGTAGATCTGTTGGCTCAATAGAGCGCGGAATCATGATGTGTTTCGCATCCATGCGATACATTCCTGTTTCTGGTTGCCAGTGGTAGATTGCCTTGCTGCTGGCGAGTGATAGATTTTTAAATAGATCAGCGATGTGCTCACATCTAAGCGTTTCAAAATAAACGATGGGGTAATTCTGCTCAGTGAGTTTATTTATGTTATCTAGCGCTGGATCAATCATTTTAAGGACTCGAGTTCAATTAAGTGCATAACCGAGTTTAAGGTTAATTGATATCAGGTGTCAAAAATGTGAACTGGTTTGCAGTTCGCATTATTAGGCTTTTATCTTATTGATTTTAGGTTGTTTGGGCTTCCACAACTCGATTACGACCCTGTTTTTTCGCAGCATATAAGGCGTGATCGGCACGATCCAGAAGCTGGATAGCGGCTTCATTCTTGTTCAGTGTGGCCGCGCCAATGCTGACGGTGAAATGTAAATCGTTCCCGGTAAGGTTATGAGTCATTTCCTCAATACCACTACGTACACGTTGGGCCAGCAGGTTAGCGCCATCTTGGTTTGTGTTATTCAGGATGATGGTAAATTCTTCACCGCCATAGCGAAATAGTATATCCGAGGTACGAATTTGTTCTTTTAACTTAGCAACTAAATTGCGTAATACTTGATCACCCGTGCTATGACCATAGTTGTCGTTGATATGTTTAAAGTGATCAACGTCAATCATTAATACAGAAAGTGGATTGTCATGACGGTACGCAAGGTTAATTTCCTTGTTCAGCATGGTGTCTAACGCAGCTCGATTTAGTGCACCTGTGAGCGGGTCATGCATCGCTTTTTCAAGCGCTTCCTTATATAACAAGGCATTTCGTAACGGGTAGACTAATAAACAAATGAGTTCTTCGAGTGAATTTAGATCTCTTTCAGAGAAGCGTTGCACACGTGTTAAACAGAGCCTGCCGATTGATTCATTGGCGATTTCAATTTTGTAATTACAGCTGTGACGCGCGGATTTTGCACCAATGGTGATGTTAAGATTTGCATCATGGTTTTCAAAAATCAATTGCGCACAATGAAAGTCCTCTTGAAGACCCTCAAAGAAAATATTCAGAATGTCATTAATATCGAGGCTTGTTTGCAGCTGGCGATTTAATTCCCATTGAAACTTATGTGGTTTCTGGGCAGGCTGGGCCTGGTTAGCGTGTGCTGTCTGCAAACGATGCCCTTCAATAAAGTGGCTATCGAGTATTTTTGCTTCTGTATTATGTAGTCGTGCCATGATGTGTACATCCTCAAAACTTTATGTCTTGTCAGTTATGAATGCGATTATCGTGCCAGTTTTTTACACAGCTTCAATTCTATATAAAACATATAGTTACAGAATCATTCATTTTCAAGTCAATAATTCGACGGATATTTGACACAATCATACGGCATATAGCGGCTAAAAGCTGCCGATATTACATGTTTATTTTGTGGTTAACGGCAGGCGTCGATGATCTGTCCATGAATGCCCTGACTATCAGGCCCCATCATGTACAAGTAGCTGGTAGCGACCTCATCAGGCATGCGTAGGGAGGTCATGTCTTCGGCGGGATAGGCGAGGTTACGTAAACGTGTGCGAACAGCACCGGGATTAATGGAATTAACACGAATGTGAGTGTTGTTCTCTAATTCATCAGCAAGAATGTACATAAACGCGTCCAAACCCTGCTTTGATACACCATAGGCGCCCCAGTACGCGGCTGATTTTTCGTAAGGCTCTGTTGAACTGAAGAGGATCGCTGCATCATCGGCCTGACGAAGTAAGGGCAAACAGGCTTGCGTTAGGCTAAATGGCGCCTCTAAATTAACGGTTAGCACTCGTTTGAGTAGTTCATTGGGGTAATGATCAATGGGGGTAAGGGCGCCCAGTTCTGCAGCATTATTTAGCAGGCCATCAAGACGCCCGAATTCTTGCGCAATCCCACCAGCAAGGCCGAGGAACTCCTCATGGGTTGCAGTGGAGAGATCCAGAGGAAAAATGGCGGGCTCATTGTCCCCATTGGCGACAATTTCGTCATAGACCGTTTCTAGTTTGTGACTGGTGCGGCCAGTCAACACGACACTGGCACCATGTTGTGCGTATATTTTGGCTGCAGCTTTACCTATCCCGTCGCCTGCACCGGTCACCAAAATAACACGGTCGGTAAGCAGAGCAGCAGCAGGGCGATAATTATTTGGGATCGACATGTCAGGTTTAGCCTTTATTGTTTCATGGTGCGAGTGATTTCCTGACTACATTGTAACCCACTCTGTACTGCGGCTTCGAGTGTTGCAGGGTAGGGACTTGCCGTATAATCGCCACACAGCCATAAATTTTTTTCAGTCGTGGCTATATTGGGTCGCAGTCGATCGATGTCAACATGCGCCCTGAATGTGGCGCGTTTTTCACGAATGACAAAAGTAGCATCAGCATCAGGCCAGTCAAACAACTCAGCAAGTTCATCACTGACCAGTTGCGCCAGGGTTATTCTATCCAATTGCATATGGGAACCGTTGGCGCTAATAACAACGGCCATTAGCCCTGCCTGGCCGCAAAAGTGCCGATCGAATATCCATTGTCCAGTGCAATTGATTAGCCCAATCATGGCAGAGGGTAACTTGATAGTGCTCGGGTACTGTAAATACACAGTACAAATAGGTTCGTAGCTAAACTGCTGTAATTGTTGCCGGGTTTCATTAAGCAGGGATGATTTTTCGAGTAGCGCATGTGTGCTTTGGGGAGAACCGGCAAGCACAACATGCTGAGCGTGATATTGATTGCCATCAGAGTCGCTAACCGTATAGGTATTATTTTTCTTTTCAACAAGACTGATTTTCTTTCCAAGCATGAGCGTACCACCGTGTTGCTCAATATAATGCATTGCTGGCTGAACAAATAAATTTGCTAAATCAACTTTGGGAATAAGTAGATCAGATGCATCGGCCTGGCCGGTAAAGCTATCTTTAAGGACGTTAAGGAATACTTTTGCAGAAGCATCGTTAATCGATGTATTTAAAGCGGCAATACAAAGGGGTTCCCAAAACATTTTTACAATCACAGTAGGTTGGTGGCGTAATAATTTTCTGACCGTGATATCTCGTGAAAGTGAGAACCCGCTGAATCGTAATTTTATTATAAATAAAATTGACTTAATTCTATCGCGTAGATTGATATTTGGGAGTGATAAAAAGGTTAACAATATATTCAATGGTGAAGGGAAATTTCCCGGTGAGAAATTGAATTCGTCGCCCTGTCGCTCCAATACTCGTATATTTAATGGTTTGCGTAACAAAACCTTATCAACATTTACACCGCAGAGCTGCAGCAATTCTAATGTGTGTTTATATGCACCGAGTAAAAGATGCTGGCCGTTGTCAACCTTTTTATTATCAAAAGCAACGCAACGGGCGCGGCCGCCCAGCTGCTTTGCTGATTCGAATAAAGTGACGCAAAATCCTTGATTGACCAGATTTGTTGCGGCAGATAACCCGGCCCAACCGCCTCCAATAACAATGGCTGATTTATCATCCTTGTTCACGATATGGAAGTAGCCTTGTGGAGTCGTACCTCATGACGGTAAGCCTTCCATGCTGTCCATATTTTCTTCATGGCGGAGAGACGTATCGGTTTTCCAAACACACTAAAATTATTCTTTTTGATAGTGTTTAGTAATTCATGATAGATGGCTGACATGATTAAACCGCCACGTTGCGAAAAACGATCTTGTGCAGATAGTAATTCATACGCTTCTTGATAGCATGTATCAGCACGTGCGGCTTGATAGGCAAGAAGTGCACGTATATTGTCAGTCATATTGCCTTGTAAAATATCTTTTTCTGAGACATTAAATTTTTCAAGTTCATCTTGAGGCAGGTATATACGATCCCGGCGGGCATCTTCATGCACATCTCGCAATATATTCGTAAGTTGAAAAGCCAGCCCTAATTTTTCGGCATATTTATGAGTACTTTTATTTTTATAGCCAAAGATCTCAATGGCGAGTAACCCAACTACGCCAGCAACGCGATAGCAATAAGTAGATAGCTGATCAAAATCCTGGTAACGAAATTGACGTGTGTCCATCAGCATACCTTCAATAATGCTATGAAAATGCTCTTCTTTTAAATTGAATTCCAAAAGTGATTTGGCAAGCGCAATACCGACCGGATGCTGTGGTTGGCCATGGAATACGCGGGTGATTTCCTCGCGCCACCAATTTAATTTGGCGAGTGCAATAGCGGGTTCACTGCATTCATCAACAACGTCATCCACTTGCCGGCAAAAAGCGTAAAGTGCTGTTATTGCCTGACGTTGGTTGGTGGGTAGAAATATAAAGCTATAATAGAAGCTTGAGCCACTTTTTGCAGCTTGTTCCTGGCAGTATTCTTCGGCATTCATATGTTTACTAATGTTTTTATTGATAGCGAACTCTAGCTGATTAGCGACAGTCCTTCAATGGCTTTGGCTTTATGCCTAATAAGGTATTAAAGATAAGCCGTGGCCAGTCAAATTTAGTTAAACGTGGGCGAGTAAAAACATTATCATTAGAGAGCATTTTTTGTGCGACAAGGTGGGCGGCATGAATGGTCATTTTAAGCTCTAGCCCAAGTCTTCCTCCTATAATATTGCATAATGGGTACCCTGAAATAAGCATATTGTCCGCGCGGTAAATTTGCGCATTCATGAAAAGCGTGAGCTCAGTGCTGCTGTGACGTTTTGCAAGTTGTAATTCAGTAATATTGGCTTTCTGCATTTCATCTTCGGCAAGGTATATACGGTTGTTCTCATCATAGTCTTGGCCAATATCCTGGTAGAAATTGATAAGTTGCAGTGCCGTACAAATCGCGTCACTGTATGCCTTGGCTTTTGTGGAATCAATTTTTACGAGTTGTAGTAGTAAGCGGCCAACAGGATTTGCAGAGCGACTGCAGTATGAAAGCACCTCGTTAAAATCAGCAAAACGGTTTTTGATGACGTCCTGGCGAAAGGCATCAAGTAAATCAGTGAAATGACGGGGTGAGAGATTAAAGGTAGTTATGGTGTCAAAAAGTGCAATGAATATGGGATCGGCTATATGCGTGCCAGCAAGCATTGACTCAAATTTTTTCAGATAATTGTCGAGTGCGTCAAGACGTTGTGCACTTTTCATTTCTCCTTCGTCAGCAAGATCATCGGCTGTGCGGGCAAAGGCATAGATGGTGCTGATTGGCCGCTGTAAATAGTTTGGCAAAAGGTGCGAGGCAACAGGAAAATTTTCATAGTGTGAAAGGGCAATGCCTTCACATATCTTATAGGCGGTCTCGATATTTTGCGGTACAGTAGTCACAATAGTTATGTATTTGTGAGGTTTATATGAAAACAGTCAATGGAATAATTATCGGTTTAATTTTAGGGTTGGCTGCGGGGTTGTGGGCTGGCGTAAATATTGGCAGAGATGTACCCATTTCTAGCAACCCTTTTGAAGAACAGCCCGTTTCGCAGAAATTCAGTGACAAGGCGGAACGTTTTTATGATAAAACACGTGATGCCTTTAATGAGGAATTTAAATAGTTTTCTAATTGAGTGTGTCATTAGGTTGCTCATTAATATCACGTGCGATCATTTCGACTTTTTCAGGGTCTTTAATTTCTTTTTTTGCACTAATACCCATTTCGGTAAATCGTTTTGCACTTGGTAGTACGCGGCTATCAAAGGAACCAACGGCCTTATTAAAATGTTCAACGCTTTTACCCAGGCTGTTTCCAATATTGCCAAGATGACCACTAAAGGCAGCAATGCGTTCATATAGCGTAACACCCAGGCTGCGAATCTTATCTGCATTATCCGCGAGTACTTCCTGGCGCCAGCCAAATGCGACAGCGCGAAGTAGAGCAACAAAGCTACTGGGTGTGGCCAGTATAATTTGGTCGCTCATGGCATCTTCAAGTAATGATGGATCACGCTCGAGGGCCGCACTTAAGAATTGATCGCCGGGAATAAATAACACAGCGAAATCCGGTGTGTCATCAAATTGGCCCCAATATGCTTTTGCCGCCAGTTCACGTACACGATGACGCACATTTTTGGTATGACGTATAAGTTGCTCTTCGCGAGTGTTGTCATCATTCGCTTCAACTGCCGATATATAAGCATCAAGCGGGGCTTTGGCATCGACGACGACCGCACGTTTACCGGGCATGCGTATAACCATATCAGGCCGAAGCCGACCCTCATCTGAATTAATGGATTCTTGTTCAAAAAAATCACAGTGCTGTACCATGCCAGCTAGCTCCGCAAGACGTTTGAGCGTCATTTCACCCCATTGACCTCGCACCTCAGGGCGGCGTAATGCTTGAACAAGATTGCGCGTTTCTGATTGAAGCTTGGCTTGATCCTGGGCCATAATTTCAAGGTGTTGCCGTAATGAGCCATAGGCTTCACGCCGATCTTTTTCGATGTCGCGTACCTGTTTTTCGGTTTTCTCCAGCGCATCACGAATAGGTTTTACAAGATCAGAGATAGATTGTTCTTTTTTCTCTAACTCAGAGGAGGCTGAAACCTGAAATTTCTTTAAATTCTGTTCGGCAAGTTTTAGAAATTCGTCACTATTATGTTTAAGCGCTTTGCTTGATAAAGCAGCAAAAGAGTCACTGAGGTTTTCCCGTTCCTTTTCTAGTGATGTTTGCCGTTCGATATGGCTGGCACGTTCATGCTCAAGTGTTGCCTTTAGCGCGGCCATTTGTTCACGTAATGAGCTTGATTTTGTTTCACCACGCATGTACGCAAACAGATACCCGGCAATAGCGGCTATAAAACCGACCAAGATAAGCGTCAAAAGTGTCATTGTATCCACGGACATTATTATATCATTATCGAATGTATTAAGTTACGGCTATTTATTGCAAGAGACGAATTGATTCGAGTAATTCTTCTATATTGTATGGCTTACTGACGTAGCGGTAAAATTCATTTGCTTTTATGGATTGTTGCGCAGAGGGGATGGTTTTAGAGGATATTGCAAACACGGGGGTCTGATCGAGATGACTTTTAGTTCGCAGTGCATTAAGCATGCTTAGGCCATCCATACTGCTTAGTTCGAGGTCAAGTAAAATCACATCAGGTTCAATTTGTGTTGCCACATGTAAAGCAGCTTCTGCATCACGGGCAATAAATAGTTCTATATCACTCTGCGCAGCGATTGATTGACGCATTAATGCAATTTCCATATTGTTTTCTTCAATGTTGAGGATTTTTATTTTGTCGTTCTCACCACGTTGACTGTTTTTTGCGACAGAATATTGCTTGAGGGTGAACCAGACGGTTGCGCCTGATCCTTCATTATTATGGGCGCCAATTTCACCCTCCATTAATTCAACGAGTTGTGCGCTAAGTGCTAAACCGATACCACTACCTTCGATATTTGTTTTTTCTAAACCTAATCGGTGAAAAGGGGTGAATAAATGGTGTATGTCCTCTTCTGGCAGGCCCCTGCCAGTATCTTTGATCGATATCATGCAGCCATTACTGTTATTAATTGTGACATCGATATCGACATTTCCATTGTCTTTGTTGAACTTGATGGCATTCGATAAAATATTGACTAGAACTTGCTGTAACCGGGTTTTATCTGCATAGACTGTCATGTCACTGCCGCAGTCATTATTGTAAGTGATGTTAATGTTCTTATCTGCGATTTGCTTTGTGGTCATTTCAAGTGACTTCTTGATAACGCTGTCGAGATTTATTTCTGTGTTGAGCAAAGATAAGTAACTGGATTCGATTTTTGAAATATCTAGTACATCATTAATGAGGTTCAACAGATGCCAGCCGGATTCCAAAATGTGCTCGAGGTTGGTTTTTTGCTGTTCAGTTAATGTGCCATCATGATCTAATTCAAGTAATTGTGTATAGCCGAGTATTGAATTTAAGGGGGTTCTTAACTCATGGCTCATTTTAGATATAAATTCTGATTTGGTTCTGTTGGCACGCACGGCTAATTTTTTTTCATTTTTGAGTCTGTCGATAGTTACCTGATCAGAAAATTTTGTTGCCAGTAGTTTTCGTGATTTTTCAATGCGGGCCTGAATGGCTTCGCATAAATAATCAAGATCGACCGGCTTGGTAATAAAATCATCACTGCCCAGCTTAATGGCCATCATGCGCAGACTGGTATCCTGCTCGGATGAAAGGAAAATGATCGGAATATCATCAAACTCACTGCATTGTCTTAATATCGTGGCTACTTCAAGCCCAGTACACTTTGGCATATACATGTCGAGTAGAATTAATTCAGGTTTGAACTCGTACGCTTCTACTAGCGTTTTCATCGGGTCGGTTAATGTACGAACAATCATTCCATTATCGACAAGGGCATGGGCATGTACTTGTAATACGTCTTCATCATCATCAATAAGTAACACACGGTATGGCTTATTTGGTTTTAGCTCACAGGCCGATCTAATGTTTGCTAGCAGTAGATTTAGATCAAGTGGTTTGGCTAAATATGCGAAAGCACCGGTGCGAATCGCACTTAGTCTCGATGACAAGTCTTCATTAACTGAAATAAAAATAACGGGTGTTGAATAACCATTGTCCCGAAGTACTTCGATGGCGCTAGCACCTGCAAGCGGACCTTCTTCAAAAACCATGTCCATGAGTATGAGTGACGGTTCAAATTCTCTAACGGTGCTAATTAGCTTGGCAGGGTGAGAAAGCATTTCTACACTGAAGCCGTGTAATTTCAGGTAATCCTCAAGCAGATGGATTGTTTCGATGTCATCATCAACGATGAGGATTTTATTTTCCACATCGCAACACAGATTAGTTGGCGAAGTGCTGCTTTCCGTTTTGCCTGGTTTAAAAAGCATTTCATTACAGAGCGTGAAAAAAGTTTGTTCGACCAAATCCATTTCACTCTGAGGTGGTGGTCCCTGTTGAGTGGATATTTTTTTAATTAAAACTTCCAATTCTCGGGCGGTGCTTGATATATCGGTATAACTGAAGGTTCCTGATGTGCCGATAAGGCTGTGCACGAAGAAACGAAGTTTATCAACGCTTGTTTCTGACCAGTTTTCATTTTTAATCGTTTGCCAATGAGAATTTAAGATACTAATTTTGGACGGAAGTTGTTCGAGAAACTGTTTACGGAGCGCATTGAACTTGTGCTGGAATTGTTCTTCGGTGGGTATCATGATGTATTTAGTGTCGCTGTTCCATCTTGTTACGTTATTATCTCATAGCGTTATCTTAATGTTAGGGTGATTCTTTCGAATCCAGCTTAGTATATCAGAAGGTGTTTCAATCAGTGCAGTCGCACCCCATTCATTAGGATTGTCTAATGTGTCGATATAGCCGAACAAGGCAGCAAGAGTAGGCATATTTGCATTGCGTCCTGCTTCAATATCGCGTTTCGCATCACCAATATAAAGACTTTCTGTGACATCGCAATTCATTATTTTACACGCATATTGTAATGGTAAAGGGTGTGGTTTTCGTTCTGTAAGCGTATCACCGCTGATAATGCAGCTACAACGTTGTGACAGTGCAAGTTCTTCTAACAATGGTTCAGTGAGCCATGCTGGCTTGTTGGTTACGACACCCCATAGGATATTAGCGGTTTCTAACTTTTCTAACACATTTGCCATACCCTCAAAAAGGCTTGTATTAACACTTAAATTATTACGGTAATAGGCTAGTAATTGTTCGCGTAGTTGGTCAAATCCCGGGGCGTTCTGTTCAATGTTAAAGCCCTTCTTTATAAGTACCAGTCCACCATGGGATACCCAGGGCCGTATGGTTTCAAAGGGCAGGGCCTGCTTACCATTGCTGGTGAGTACGTGGTTGAGCGCAGTAGCAAGATCGGGTGCGGTATCTAATAAGGTACCGTCAAGATCAAATAAAACTGCGCGAAGTTTACTGTTTGCAGCGTTCAAGAGTCGTTATTCGGTGTCACAACAAACCAGATAATTAACCGCCACATCAGCGCCCAGCGCATAGTGCTTTGTTAACGGGTTGTATGTCATGCCTGTCATGTTGGTGAATTTAAGATCTGCATCACGTGCCCATGCTTCCATTTCAGAAGGTCGTATGAACTTTGCATAATCATGTGTCCCTTTAGGGAGCATTTGCAGAACGTATTCTGCTCCAACAATCGCAAACAGGTAGGCCTTCATATTACGGTTAATGGTGGAAAAGAACACTTTACCGCCTGGTTTTACCAAGGTTGCACAAGCCTTAATAATCGAAGCGGGATCTGGCACATGTTCCAGCATCTCCATGCATGTGACGACGTCAAAGCGGTTTGGCATTTCTGCCGCTAAGGCTTCGGCAGTACACTGACGATATTCAACATCGACACCTGATTCCAGTTTATGCAATTTTGCAACAGAGAGTGGTGTTTCGCCCATGTCGATACCCAGTACATCAGCACCTTTTGCTGCCATGCTTTCAGACAAGATACCACCACCACAGCCAATATCGACAATTCGTTGCCCGTTTAGACCCGCGTGCTCTTCAATATAAGCAAGGCGCAACGGGTTGATTTCGTGCAGGGGTTTGAATTCACTTTGTGGATCCCACCAACGGTGAGCGAGTTTTTCAAATTTAGCGACTTCTGCCGCATCAACGTTAGCGTGTTGCATATTATTTAACCAAATTCATAGTGTTTTTCTACATCTTCACGGATTTCCCAGGTGCAGGAAAGTCCTGCAGCAAAGGTCACAAAATCACCTTCCTGGATATGTACCGGTTCGCCACCGTCAGGGGTGACAATCACATCACCTTCCAGCAAATAGCATTTTTCTTGTTGGTCATATGTCCACGGGAAGGTAGAAACTTCCTTTTCCCAAATTGGCCAGTCATATACGCCCATCACGTCAAGTTTGGCTGGCGACGGGTTATGCTCAATCGTAATTTCTGCTGACATAGGACTTTTTCTCGCATTTATATAATCTCCACGCCATTATATACGATGCGGAGCCGTGATGGATGCTTGTCTTTAGGATAAACATCGGTAATAGTGGGCTAATGAGAATATTAGTCTATTTATGTTTGGTTATTAGTGTTGCGGGCGTCTTATACTATATCGATTCCAGTGCTATCACGGCCACCGATGCTGAAAATCAGCCGGTTAAGGCGTTACCTGCTGTTGGCTCAAAGACGTCAAACGGCGCTAATGTGGTATTTGGTATATCAGTACATAAGGTGGATGAATTACGCCAGGTGTTGCAGCGTGCAGAGGAACTGGTGTCACAACCTAAATCGGCGAGTCAGCCGGCCAATATTCAATTACTCTTGCATGGTCCTGAAATACAATTTTTTTCGATAGACAAGTATCCACAATATAAAGATATCGTCGATCTGGCCGCAAGATTGGATGCCTATAATGTCGTTGAATTAAAAATGTGTGAAACAGCGATGAAGGATCTCGGTGTGAAGAAAGACGATATTCCCGGTTTTATCGAGTTTGTACCCAATGGTGATATTGAACTGGAAAAATTATCGCGGCGTGGGTTTTCGGTTATGTAGTACTAATCTGGTGTTGCCACTGGGCGACATCAGCTAATAATGTTTGTTCATCAATACTGATGAGGTTACGATTTTTGAGTTTTTGTTTACCGGCCACCCAAACGTCGGTCACTTGTTCACGGCCTGCTGCATAAACTATTTGTGATATTGGGTCATAAAGTGGTTGGGTTTCAATCGTATTTAAATCAATAGCAGTAATATCGGCAGCTTTGCCCATTTCCAGTGAACCCGTAATCGCACCGAGTCCAAGCGCCCTAGCACCATTAATCGTTGCCATTCTTAATGCAGTTGTTGCATTGACGGCCTGCGCATCCATGCTGGCAATTTTTCCTAACAAGGCGGCGGAACGCATTTCACCGAGCATATCGAGATCATTATTGCTTGCCGCGCCATCTGTTCCGAGGGCAACATTGACACCGGCATCGAGGAGTTGCTGTACAGGACATAAACCGCTTGCCAACTTTTGATTTGATTCAGGGCAATGGACGACGTGAATACCTTGAGCGGCAATGTTGTTAATTTCTGCCTCATCAAGCTGAGTCATGTGTACACCGATAAGCTTAGGACTGAGGCAGCCAAGTTCATCAAGGCGCTGTAGTGGACGCATGCCGGTTGAATCTAATGCACCATTAATTTCATCACTGGTTTCATGAATATGCATGTGTACAGGAATATCAAGCTCTTCACTGAGGGTGAGTATTTTTTGTAACGGTGCATCAGAAACAGTATATGGCGCATGGGGTGCAAAAGCGGTTGTCAGTAAGGGATCATTGCGTAATTGGTCGT
>Ga0316207_10001919_pt1 | contig 23284 bp, 17 predicted proteins | sample 6weekpyrite_MG_FD_204943 | JGI IMG/M metagenome (GOLD analysis project Ga0316207, IMG submission 204943) | Microbial mat bacterial communities from mineral coupon in-situ incubated in ocean water Damariscotta River, Maine, United States -... | ecosystem: Environmental > Aquatic > Marine >... | reverse complement strand
ACAAAAATTAAGTACTAGTATTTTTATTACGACATAAAAGCAATAGTAAATTAGGGGAAGATAAATCATGAATTATCGTAAATCACTACTCGCCATAGCAGTAACATCTATTCTAAGTACAAATACAGTTTATGCAGCTACGCCAGAGAGTGAAGAAAAAAAAGCAAAAAACGATTACGAAGTAATAGTTGTCACCCAAAAACGTGTACAAACGTTAAAAGAAGTGCCTGTTTCTGTTAGCGCTTTTGGTGAAGATTTTATCAATGACTTTAATGTTATTAATGCTGTTGATTTAGCAAAATACACACCCGGCTTAAACGGTGGAAGTGAAAACGATAGTTATATTGACACAATTGGCATACGCGGTATAGTGACTTCAGATTACGGTATAGGTGGCGATGCTTCTATTGGCCTATACCTTGATGGTGTTTATCAAGGCAGAAGTGGTGGTTCACTTTCAAGCTTTTTCGATATGTCTCGCATAGAAGTGGCAAAGGGCCCTCAAGGGACTTTATTTGGCCGAAATGCTGCTTCTGGTGCTATTAGCATGTATACCAATGAAGCCGTTGACGCGACTGAAGGTAGCCTAGAATTAGGCGTTGGAAGTGACAACATGTTTCGGGCGATTGGCGTGTTCAATACTACATTAAGTGACGATGCTTTCATCCGTTTTGCTGGTTATCGTCAATCACAAGACAGCTATATTGACAATTATATTGATGATGTAAAGGTTGGTACCCTTCGTGATAGCTCAGTAACCGCATTACGAATGAATTTCACCTATGAAGGTTGGGAAAATAGCCAATTAAAAGTAAGCTTGAACTATGAAGACAGAGATCAAGATGGCGGTGTTTATCGTTCAGTATGGAACGATGGCCCAGCTCGCTCCGTATCAAGTGATTTAGGCGATGAGGGCAAAGATGTTGCTGAAGTTTTTTCCGCTACTATAGATTTTAGCCATGAGTTTGACGGTGTTACCTTTTATTCGCAAACCGCTTTTAAACAAAATACGTGGAATTATTTAGAAGATTACGATGGCACCTCAATGCCATTAGGTAATTATTCACAAAATGATGACAACGAATATGTAAGCCAAGAGTTCCGTCTTACCTCGAATACCGATTCAGATCTTTTTTGGTTTATTGGTGTCAGTGCTTATCAAGAAAAAGTTAAATCATATTTTTATAATGGTTATGACGATGATGCCTTCTGTGCCCAGTTGCCAAACTTAGAAGAATGGGATCAAGCCATGACTGATAATACTAGCCAACCTGAAAACTATTATAGCGATTGTAATGAGTTATTTGTTGATGGCTGGTACGGTTTGGATCCTATTGATGATGCGGCAGAAATTGCAGCGCTTGTTGAAGATGGTGAAATTCCAGCTTCGGGTGACGGCGTCAATGGTGTTCGCGAAGAAATAAATGCTCGTGGTACTAACTCAGGTTACGGTATTTACGGCGATATTACTTGGTCAATGACGGATAAAACCGACTTAACTGTGGGTGGCCGCTTCTCTTATGACAACAAAGAATTTGGTTTGAACTTACCTGAGCCTGATGGTTGGTTAGGTCACTACTGGTTAGTGGGCGGTCAAACTGGCGGAGAATGGATTGAGCAAGAGCAAGATTGGTCTGAATTTACCCCGCGTGTTGCTCTAAACCACAAATTAACAGATGACATCAATGTTTACGCCAATTACTCACGTGGTTACAAAGCGGGTGGTTTTAATACCTTCGCCTTTAATATCAACTTCCAAGATTGGACTGGCTATGACGCTGATGAAGAGTATTACGATTTTGAACCTGATGGTGTAATTGACGAAATTGATGAAGGTTTTTGGGGTGATGAGCTTTATGGTGGCGAAATGCCTGCAGGTACAACACTTGCCAGTTACGATCCTGAAATTGTTGATAGTTACGAAATAGGCATGAAAGGTGAGTTTCTAAATAACACTCTAAAAATAAACCTTGGTGCTTATTTCTATGATTACCAAGACTTCCAAGGGATCTTTGCTGCAAATGGCGGTAGCGTTATCAAGAATATCGGTCAAGCTGAAGGTACAGGTGTCGAGTTTGACATTACTTACCTACCTACTGATAACTTACGATTATTCCTAGCTTCGGCTATTCAAGATTCAGAAGTTAAAGAAGGTCAAGATCTTGATGGTTCATCTTTAGTTGGCAAAAAATTAGCCGCACCGGATGTCACCATTAGTTTTGTAGGTAGCTATTACTGGTACCTTGACAGTGATATCGATCTTGCCTTGCAAGTATCTTATAACTGGCAAACAGAAACCTTTGGTGATGACTTTATGGGTGGCGACGATATATTTGCCCAACCGTCATACGGTTTGTTAGGGGCAAATTTCACCGCAACAAGTGAAGACTGGGTTATTACTGCTTACGTCGATAACATTACTGATGAAGAATATTATGACTCAGGTCTAAACGATACTGGTCTTAATTACTTCGGTATTGGTCGGGGTATTAATGGCGGTGTGAAAGTTAAATATTCTTTCTAGCGTCTAGTAAAAAACTTAAAAAACAAAAGGCTTTTACGTTAGTAAAAGCCTTTTTTGTATGTACTACTTTTTATTAGAGAGGTTTTATACAAATACTAATGTTTATTTAACGTTAAGCGATAGTAATACCGTTATTATTTTTCTTTTCTTAATAAGCTAAGCTAAAAATTAGCAGGTGTAGTGGCACTAATAATTTTACACACTTGCTCTGAGAGATTTCTAAAACGATGGGGTTTATTATTATCAAAATAATAACTATCACCTTTGGTTAATTGATAAACCTCTTCACCAACGGTTAGCTCTATTTCACCTTCAAGTAAATAACCGCCTTCTTCAGCATCATTTTGTAGCATTTCTTTACCGGTATCTGCGCCGGGGGCGTAAGACTCAATTAAAAAAGTCATTTGACGGCGCGGAAATGATTTACCCACCAATAACATTTCAATATCACCTGCTCCAATATCCATAAGTTCCTCTGCGGGATAGGCAACTTGTTGAGTTTTTTCAACATTACTGTCATTGGCAAAGAATTCAACAATAGAAATAGGAATACCATTTAATACTTTTTGCAGAGAGCTAATAGACGGACTAACACTGTTTTTTTCAATCATTGAAATCGTACTGTTAGTTACACCTGCACGTTTAGCTAGCTCGCGTTGAGAAATATTTCTAAGCTGACGAATTGATTTTAATCTGGCACCTACATCCACAGGTATCCCCTTGGTTTTTATCATTAAATTATAGTGATTTTGTTATGGTGATTATTATATAACAAACACTTGGCTTAAGTCATTATTTACGCTACTATCGTATGTTATATTTTACATTGATTGATATAATTTACATTTAATTATGTATAACTAAATTTTACGTGCTTTTGATAAGAGAAATAACATGACCGCGGTACATACTGATCAATATCCCCCTTCTTATTACTTTGCTTCGCTAAAGTACAATACTCAATTTCCTCAGTTAACGACTGATCTTAACGCTGACATTTGTATTATTGGCGGCGGTTTTACCGGTATTGCTAGTGCGATTGAACTGGTAGAGCGCGGTTATAAGGTTGTAGTGCTTGAAGCGCATAAAATTGGTTGGGGTGCATCAGGTCGCAACGGCGGTCAAATTATTCGCGGTATTGGTCATGAGCTTGAAGCCTTTAGAAAAAGCATTGGACAACAAGGCATTGATGCTATTTCAGCGATGGGTATTGAAGCCAACGAAGTAGTGATTGAGCGTATTAAAAAATACCAAATAGATTGCGATCTTACTATGGGTTATTGTGATTTAGCCTCCAAGCCAAAACACCTGAAATCGCTAGAGCAAGATTGCAAGCGCTTAAACAACAGTGATTATGCTTTTGATGTAAAAATGCTTGATAAAAATGAGCTTAAGCAGCAGGTGATTGGCTCAGATAACTTTATAGGCGGTATGAGTGACATGGGCAGTGGTCACTTGCATCCGTTAAATTTATGTACCGGTGAAGCACAAGTTGCTAGTAATTTAGGGGGACAAATATTTACCGATTCTGCCGTTACTGAAATAATTCCCGGCGCGACTGTGACGGTGAAAACCGCACAAGGGCAAGTTAATGCCAAACAAGTTATTTTAGCGGGTAATGCCTACATAGGTAATTTAGCACCAAAAAAACTGCCTAATATCAGTAATAAAATACTTCCTGCTGGTAGTTATATTATCGCAACCGAACCGCTAAATAATGAACTTCATAGCCAATTATTACCGGGTAATCACGCTGTTTGTGATATGAAAATAGACCTCGATTATTTTCGATTATCTGCGGATAAACGTTTATTGTTTGGCGGCATGTGTAATTACTCAGGTCGAGATCCTAAAGATATTAAAGCGGCACTTTACCCTAAAATGCTGCAAGTGTTTCCCCAGCTTGAGGGGATTAACATTGATTATCAATGGGGCGGTATGATTGGCATCGGCGCTAATCGCTTACCGCAAATTGGCCGCCTAGCCGATAACATTTATTATGCACAAGCTTACTCAGGGCATGGCGTAAATGTGACTCATATGGCGGCAAAGTTATTAGCAGAAGCCATTCATGGTGAAACAGATCGCATTAAATACTTTGAACAAGTAAAGCACTTTGCTTTTCCTGGCGGTAAACACTTGCGTTCACCTTTATTGGCACTAGGCATGATGTATCACAAAATGTTAGACCGTTTTTAATTTAAAATTATCACAATAACTTAACAACATAAACAAGAGTGTTCTATGAAGTTTCTTAATAAAATCATTATAGTTTTTTTATCAATCACTACATTTATTGCTCAAGCAACAACTGATCTACCTGTTGTTGCTGATACCATGTTCTTCAATGGTAAAATTTATACTGTCAATGAAGCACAACCATGGGCAGAAGCCGTGGCTGTGCGTAATGGTGAAATTGTTTATGTAGGTGATGAAAATGGCATAGCACAATGGATTGACGACCATACCAAAGTGCATGACTTACAAGGTAAGATGCTGTTACCCGGCTTTATTGATTCACACGCCCACCCTGTTATGGGTGGTGCTTACATTCGCAGTCTATCGCTTGATACTTTTGCTACACCTGATCATTGGTATCAACAAATTTCTGAATACGCAAAGCAAAAGCCTGACGATAAAATACTTTTTGGTTATGGTTTCCTTGCCAGTGCTTTTGGCACTCAAGGCCCTAGTAGCGCCATGTTAGATAGAATTATTTCAGATAGACCTGTTTATATTATGGATGAAGGTTTTCATGGCGCTTGGGCTAACACAAAAGCGATGCAACTATTGGGCTTAAATAAAAAGAGTAAAGATCCTGAACCTGGTTTTAGTTATTACAAACGTGATAAAGCAGGAAACCCTACAGGCTATTTACTCGAAGGCACTGCCACCGCAGGTATTGAGCAGCTAGGCATTATTACCGCAGACAGTATCGCTTTAGGCACCGCAGATGTTATTAACATTATGAACAGTTACGGTATTACCTCAGTATTTGATGCCGGTGCCTCGGATGTTGATACCCTACAACTTAAGGTATTAAAAAAAGTAACTGAGCAAGGAAAAATGACAGTACGCATGGTCGCTTCACACATGATAGGAACGCAAGCAGCGGCAGCCGATGCGATAAAAATCACTAAAAATAAACGCGCTATTAGTAAACACGATATGTATCACATCAATACCTTAAAAATTATGAATGACGGTACTATTGAAGGAAAAACTGCCGCCATGTTTGAAGATTATCAGGGCGAGCTGGGTAATAAAGGTGTTAGTGTTTTTACTCAAGCACAAATGAATACGTTAATATCCCAAGCCAGTAGTGAAAATATTGATGTCCATATTCATGCCTTAGGCGAACGGGCGATTAGTGAAACCCTTAATGCTATCGAGTTAGTACGTAACAACCCAAAACACAATAATAGTACTAGTCGTTTTGCCATTTGTCATATTCAAGTAATGACTGATAAAGATGTGCAACGTTTTGCCAAGCTGAATGTGATCGCTCAAAGTACGCCGTTATGGGCCTCTTATGACGAATTTGGTAAAGCTTTCGTCAGTGATGATCAATTTAACCGCTATTTTCGCTTTAACAGTTTAAAAAAGGCAGGAGTTAAAATGGCTTTTGGCAGTGATTTTCCGGCAACCGGTGCAGGTGCTTTTGGTATGTCTCCCATTTTTAATATGGAAATTGGTGTAACCCGTCAAACCCCAGAACAAAAAAACGCGCCTGTTCAACCCAATGTTAACGAACGTTTAGACATGGCAACCTTAATTAAGGGTTATACGCTAAATGGCGCGTATCAACTACACATGGAAAATGAAATAGGCTCTATTGAAGTGGGTAAAAAGGCCGACTTTGTTGTACTCGATCGCAATCTTTTTGATGTGGATAACTATAATATTCACAAGGTAAAAGTTTTAGAAACCTTTTTAGCTGGCAAAAAAGTATATTCTGCAACTAAACTATAAGATAAAAAATGCACTTACTTTTAACACATCAAAATAAGTGCATAATACTTTAATTACAACGCATAACCTGCATAATTTATCCCCGATAACTTTGCCATTTCACTGTGCCAAGTGGCTAAATCATTCTGATTAAAATCATTTAAACTGTGATGACCACAGGCTCTTGCCATGACTTGCATTAATTCAGTTGAAGCCATAAAGAAGTTGTGTAATTTAGTATTAAGTGTATTTATAATTTACCAACCACAACAATTTCAACACTTGCGTCTGCGCTAATTTTCGTTTTGTAAGTACGTATCAAGTCACCTTCTTCCGCATTAAAGCTGTTGTTTTCATCGACAAAAGTTGCACTACCAGAGCTAACATAGGCTAAAATTTCATCATCAATTTGCAGGCTCTCCCCTTTTAGCAAACGAACAACATCAATGGTTGTTTTACTATCAAAAGTTTCACTTTGATTTTTAGCACCACCATAGATACGGGTAACACCTTTATCTTTTAGGGTGTAATGCTTATAACCCGCTTTTTGCCCTGACTCATCTGGTAAAACCCACAATTGCAACATGCGATTTTTACTGCCATCAGGGTTAATTTCGTTATGAGAGAAACCTTCACCACCAGCTCGTTGTACTTGCGCATCGCCAGTATTTAAGCTTTGACCATGCTCTAACGAGCCTTCATGACTCACCCGTCCTGCCATCATGATCGAAATAACATCTATTTCTTTATGTGGATGCATTCTCGTTTCACCATGAGGATTAAACTGGGCATCCGCTAGGTAAACAAAGTTACCAATGCCGTCAAAAGTGTTAGCCGCCTTATGGCTACCAAAAACACGACGATCGGTAACTAATCTATGCTCTGTTAGGCCAGCAAAGCCGCCTAAGGGTAATGATTGTCTACTAAGAACTTGCATTTTTTGCTCCTTGGTTTGAATTATTTAATTACTCATTTGATTCTGAAACTAATAATAGAACATTATTATTAGTTGATATATGACCGATTATTGATATGATAATTTCATATTTAACAACAATAAGCGATAAAGCTTCTTACGAGAGAGAGTAATGCCGGCTAATTTTGAACATGATTTAAATGACATGATGGTGTTTTTAGCTGTTGTTGAAACAGGCAGTTTTACCTATGCCGCCAACAAGCTTGGTATTCCCAAAGCCAATGTTAGTAGAAAAGTATCGCGTTTAGAAAAGCAGTTAAACATCACCTTGCTTGAACGTTCAACGCGTTCACAACACTTAACCGAAGCGGGAAAACGCTATTTAGTGCATTGCAAGCGTATTCATGAAGAGTTAACCCTAGCAACAACCTCGGTGTCTCAATTACTTCATAGCTATCAAGGTGATTTAAAAATAGGGGCATCGGTTTCCACAGGGCAAATGATCTTAAAACCTGCCCTTGCACAATTTATGCACCAATACCCTGACATCAATATACAGCTCAATTTGGTTAACCGACGGGTCGATTTTATTGAGGAAGGTTTTGATCTTGTTATCCGCATTGGTCAGTTAGCCGACTCTACCTTGATAGGGAAAAAACTCGGCACCGTTGCCAGAAAACTGTTTGCTAGCCCGGCTTATTTAGCAAAACACGGCAAGCCTGTATCAATCGCACAATTAGTCGAGCATCAATTACTGATCATGAAACACGCTAATAATGACTTAAAATTGAGTTTAGTTTCAAGCCAAGGAGAAAGCTTTACCACCAACTGTAAACCTCGGTTATTAGTAGATGACTTTGTTATTTTAAAACAAGCTATTATTGACGGTTTAGGTATTGCCGTTTTACCAGAATATATGAGTCGAGCAGCAGTATCATCAGGAAAACTTGTTAATATTTTGCCTGAATGGGGCATGGAGAATATTGATATTTATGCACTCTACCCGCGCAATCGCGTTAAAATCCCCAAGGTAAAAGCCTTTCTAGATTTTGTGGTTGACCTTTATCAGCAGGTATTAACTGTTGAGCGATAACCGACCAATAGTACAAAAAACAGGTTGAGTTATATTTACTTATCGCCAAAGCTTCTCTAGTCTAGCATTACCTTTAGGCTATTGAGGCATGACCTTGAAACTATTTAATAATAACAAAGCCGTACTTTCTTTTGCGTTAGCATTACTTATTATCAGTAATACTAGCGTTGCAAATGTTGACAGAATTACGGGCAAAACCCACGCAACCCGTTCAGAAGTTATTGCAGCCAATGGCATGGTTGCTACTAGCCAACCTTTAGCCAGCCAAATAGGGTTACAAGTGTTAAAAGATGGCGGCAATGCTATTGATGCTGCTATTGCAGCCAATGCAGCACTGGGTTTGATGGAGCCGACAGGTAACGGTATTGGCGGAGATTTATTTGCTATTGTTTGGCATGCCAAATCACAAAAATTGTACGGACTTAATGCTAGCGGTCGTTCACCCAAAGCATTAACCTTAACTAAATTACAGCAAGAATTATCAACCCTAAAGCGCGATACTATTCCACCTTACGGCATGTTGCCAATTTCAGTACCTGGCACTGTTGATGGTTGGTTTGAATTGCATAATAAATTTGGCAAGCTGCCAATGCAAAAAATACTGCAACCTGCCATTGATTATGCTAACAACGGCTTTCCCGTAAGTGAGCTTATCTCATATTACTGGCAAAAAAGTGTGCCCCGCCTTGCGCCTCAAGTAGGAAGTTTCAAAACCACCTTTACCGTCAATGGCAAAGCCCCCCGAAAAGGGCAAATATTTAAAAACCCTGAATTAGCTAGCACATTAAGCCAAATTGCCACAGACGGTCGTGATGCTTTTTATAAAGGTGATATTGCTAAAAAAATTGATACTTTTATGAAAGCCAATGGCGGTTATATTCGCTACAACGATTTAGCCGAGCATATATCAACATGGGTTGAACCTGTCTCCGTAAATTATCGCGGCTATGATGTTTTTGAATTGCCACCAAATGGTCAAGGTATTGCGGCACTGCAAATACTTAATATTTTAGAGCAGTACGACTTAAGCAAAATGGGCTTTTTGTCTGAGCAAAGCTTGCATATTATGACTGAGGCAAAAAAACTCGTCTTTGAAGACAGAGCTAAATACTACGCTGACATGGACTATTTTAACGTGCCATTAAGGGGCTTGTTAGATAAAAACTATGCCATTGAGCGTAATAAGCTTATTGGTGAACGCGCTGCAAAGCGTGTTGATGCTGGTAATCCTGCTATGTACCAAGGTGATACCATTTATTTAACCACTGCCGACAAAGACGGTAATATGGTTTCACTTATTCAAAGTAATTACCGTGGTATGGGCTCTGGCGTGGTTGTGCCCGGCTTAGGTTTTGTTTTTCAAGACCGAGGACAACTTTTCTCAATGGATGAAAATCATGCCAACGTTTATGCGCCAAACAAGCGCCCTTTTCATACCATAATTCCCGCTTTTATTATGAAAGATGGCAAGCCATTTATCAGCTTTGGTTTAATGGGTGGCGCTATGCAACCGCAAGGGCATGCTCAAATTGTCACTAACATTATTGATTTTGGCATGAATTTACAAGAAGCGGGCGATGCAACCCGCTGGCAGCATTTTGGCTCAACCGAGCCTACTGAAGCTCAAGGAAAAACACTTGTTGGCGGTGGCGTTTTAGCGCTAGAGTCTGATGTACCTTATCAAACCATTCGCGCATTAATGGCGCGGGGTCATAAAATTCAGTTTGATATGGGCGGCTATGGTGGCTATCAAGCGATAATGTATGATGCGAAAGAGCAGGTATATTATGGCGCATCAGAATCACGTAAAGATGGTCAAGCGTTGGGTTATTAATGTAGCTGATTGATGTAGCTTATAAGTGAATTTAAGGGGGAGCAAACATGTTTATTATCTTGCTTCCCCCTACTTCTAATTTTTTAACACTCTACATCCGTTTTACTTTTACTATTTCGTAGCGCGACTTCGGCTTGCCATTCAAACATATTCATTTCAATTAAAACAAAAGCAACTATCCATAGAAAGGCATCCCAAAACTCTAAAAAGTTTCCAGTGACGCCCCAATAAACAGCGGCAACAAACAACACACTGTAAACTGTTACTTTGACAAAAATATTATACTTTTCCCATAATTTACTCGAAATATTACCAAGCTGGGTATGTACATCTATTTCTAACATCACCACTACAGAAACCCAGGCACTGGCATTGATAACATCAACCCAAGCGAGACCTGTTACATCGCTAAGTGTTTTCGCATTGGTGATAACTTTATAACCGTTATGGCTGAAATATTCAGTACCAGCAACCGATAAACTGCGGCAAGTATCCACTGTAAACTCATTGTACACATTTAAGGTAGTCATGAATTTCCACTCTTTTGCTAAGCCACATAAGTCTGAAATTTGGTGAGGAGCAAACTGAGAGATCAAACCAACTTTGGTCATATAACCATAGAGTGAATATAGAATAAAAATATAACAAAATGCGCGAATACCATGCAAAGACCACTTAGTTGCCCCTTTAAGGTTCTTATCATCTATTACGTAAGTTTCTAGCTCGAACAAAAGTAACAGCACTAACCAAGCACCCGTGTCTATTGTTGATGAAAAGGCTTCTACAACATTATCTACTGTGATCCCTGAGGCAAAAACAACTTTTGCTGCTAACCATTCTTCACCAAAAAATAAATAAACATTAATAGCTAATAAAGTATAAACAAGGTATTTAAAACCTTGATAGCCCCATGAATGAAAATGATTGATAAAATTTTGCTTTAACTTAGCTTTTGTTGAAGGCATAGGCGTTTGGTTTATTGGCATTTGTGTCATATCGTTTTCTTCTTTTTAACGCGATATTATGATAAAAACAAAAAAGCCACTAAAAGAGTGGCTTTAACTAGTTATAAAAGGCTATAAAACGCAGCAGTTTGATCAAGCGTTTTCTTTGCTTTTTCAATTAATTTATCAACCTCTTCACGGGTAATCACTAACGGTGGTGAAATAATCATAGTATCTCCACAAGGGCGCATAATTAAACCATTTGCCATTGAATAGTCTCGGCAAACACCACCTGCTTTGCTATCAGGTGCTATACGTTCATTGGTATTTTTATCTTTAACTAACTCAAGCCCTGCCACCATCCCTAAACCACGGGTTTCACCCACAATAGGATGACTGGCTAGTTCTTGCCAACGTTTTTGTAAATAAGGTGATATATCACTTTTAACGCGATCAACAATGCCCTCAGCTTCTAATAGCTCTATATTTTTTAATGCAACAGCAGCGGCAACAGGATGTCCTGAGTAAGTAAAACCGTGATTAAAATCACCACCTTTATCAATTAACGTGTTTGCTACTCTATCACCAACAATAACACCACCTATAGGTAAATAGCCTGAAGACAAACCTTTTGCAATAGGCATTAAATCAGGTTTTAAATCAAAATATTGACTAGCAAACCATTCGCCTGTGCGACCAAAGCCAGAAATCACTTCATCAACCACTAATAAAATATCATATTTAGCAAGAATACGTTTTATTTCAGGCCAATAACTCGTTGGCGGCACTATCACGCCTCCCGCACCTTGAAAGGGTTCAGCAATAAAAGCAGCAATGTTCTCTTCGCCAAGTTCAAGTATTTTAGCCTCTAATGATTGTGCCGCTTTAATACCAAACTCTTCTGGAGTTAGTTCAACACCGTCTTTGCTTGTGACTTCTTTAAAGTAATAAGGCTGTTCAATGTGTTCAATACCGGCAATGGGTAAATCGCCTTGTTCATGCATATAACCCATGCCGCCTAAACTTGCGCCCACGACTGTTGAGCCATGATAGGCGTTTTCTCGGCTGATAAAGGTTTTCTTAGTTGGCTTGCCTTCTAAATCCCAAAAACGACGCACCATACGAAATACCGTGTCGTTAGCTTCAGAGCCAGAGCCAGTGAAAAACACTTTGTTCATGTGCGCTGGTGCTAGTGAAGTGATTTTTTCTGCCAATTTAGCCGCTGGGGCATGAGTGGTTTTAAAGAATAAATTATAATAAGGCAATTCACTCATTTGCGCCGCTGCCACATCAACTAACTCTTGTCGTCCGTAGCCTAAATTAACACACCAAAGCCCTGCCATTGCATCAAGTAATTTATTGCCTTGCTCATCATAAATATAAACACCTTGCGCTTTAGTGATCACCCGTGAGCCTTGCTCGCTTAACTCTTTATTATCACTAAATGGGGTAAAGTGATGATTAATATCTTTTTGTTGTAATTCGCTGTACATAACAGAGCTCCTTATTATTGTTAGACGTTAGTAAGTAAAAATCGACGCTCCCACGCTGATATTTCACTTTTGTAATGATCATAATCCGCTTGTCTTGTGCCAATAAATCCGCGAACAAACGCGTCACCTAAGTATTTTTTCATGGTGTCACTGTTTGACATCATCTTGATCGCTAAATCAATATTAAGGGGTAATTTATCTGATAATTTGCCGTTAGCTCGACTGGTTGTTTCTGTACTGGGTGAAATTTTCTCCATCATACCGATATAACCGCAAATTAAGGTAGCTGCAATGGCTAAATAAGGATTAGCATCGGCACCTGCAATGCGGTTTTCAACACGCTTTGCAGCGCTCGGCGCATCTGGAACTCGTAAACCAACAGTGCGATTTTCAATGCCCCAGTGCAAGTTAACGGGTACAGATTCTCCGGTTAAAAAACGACGATAAGAATTGACGTTAGGGGCCAGCATTGGCATAACCTCTGGCGTAAAGGTTTGTAAACCACCTAAATAGTAACCAAACAGCTCGCTAAAACCAGTGTTGCTACTGTTGTCTGCAAAAATATTATCACCAGTAGCTGTATCCACCACACTTTGATGAATATGCATCGCGCTGCCCGGTTGGCCGCAAATAGGTTTCGCCATAAAAGTAGCCGTAATTCCATGTTTTTCAGCTGCCGCTCTTACGGTGCGCTTAAAAGTAAACACTTGATCTGCTAACTTTAACGGGTCACCGTGATCAAAATTAAATTCAAACTGCCCTCGCCCTTCCTCATGAACAACAACATCAAGCCCTAAGCCTTGTATTTTCGCCCAGGCATAGATATCTTTCATTAAGGGATCAAATTCGCTCATAGCGTCTATACCAAAAGATTGTCGACCTGCTTCAGTTCGTCCTGACTTTCCCATTGGCACTTCTAATTCTTGGCTTTCATCAGTGCAAGTTTTGGTTAAATATAATTCCATTTCAGGCGCAACAACCGCTTGCCAACCTTGTTCGCTATAAAGCTTAATAACTTTTTTCAATAAATTACGCGGTGAAAAAGTAACTTCCTTGTTCTGAGGGGTATAACAGTCATGAATAATCATGGCGGTTTTCTCATCACTCCATGGCAACAAATAACACGCATCAGCATCGGGCTTTAATACCATATCTACATCACGAGGATCTGATAACGACCACAACACATCACCTGCAGCATAACCACCAACAACGGATTGCAATAAAATAGTTTCACCTAAACGGCAACCTTGTTCGCTGATAAATTTATCTACGGGTAACACTTTACCGCGCGCTACACCGGTATGATCGCCAATTAAGCATTGTACTTGCTTAACGTCATTTTCATTCAACCAGTTAGTTATTTTTTCCATTGTTTGGTTAGTTGGATTTTTCGATGATTCATTAGATATGCTATTCATTGATATTTCTCGCTTTTCTTCTTGCACATGCTTGACCAAACGCATGAAATAATTGAGTGCTCTGTTTGTTTTGAGCAACTTGCCATTCAGGATGCCACTGTACGGCCATGGCGAATGATTCACTGTTTGTTACCGAAAAAGCTTCTATTAGCCCATCTTCAGCAATGGCTTCAATGGTTAAGTTTTCAGCTAAGCGGTCAACGCCTTGAGTGTGCAACGAATTAACGTTAATCGTCGTTTGGTTAACAATACTGGCTAATTGGCCATCAGCAATAACATTGACACGGTGGCTTGCGCCATATTGTTGTGCTAACGTTAAATCTTTATTTTCTCTATGCTCAAAGTAGTGACCATTTTCATGGAGTTTTTGATGCAAAGTGCCACCAAAAGCAACATTCATTTCTTGAAAGCCTCGGCAAATACCTAATACAGGAATACCCTGTTCAACCGCTTTTACAATGAGAGGTAAACTGGTTTTATCTCGTGCAATATCAAGTTTTGTATTAGGCTCTGCACTATTATTTTGATAGTTTAAAGGATCAACCATGGAATAGCCGCCTGTTAGTAGAATACCATCAAGCATGCTTAGCAACTGATCCATCGTTGATTCATCAGCCATTGCAGGAATCAATAATGGTAAGCAATCACTGTTAGCGCTTATTGCTTGGATATATTTATCACCGGCAACATGGAATGGATGAGGGCCAATAATTTCTTTGTCACAAATAATGCCAACAACGGGTAAATTTGCCTGTTTCATAAAATAACCATTTAGTTAAATAAAACTCAAGTGTTCGATTTAACAAACAGTAACACACTAGAATATTGAACACCAAGATTTTTTTAAAAGCAAACGAATAATCATCAGTTTACTGATTGATTACATTGGAAATTAAGTTTATTTTATTTTAGTGAATATTTAACAATTATAATAAAATGAAGTGAGACGTGTCTTAAAGTGAACAATAAGATAACAATCTCGATTGAAATAGTTTACACAAAAATGAGGTATGTGATTAAAAGGAAAGTCTAATCGGAACATGCTATTTTATACAAATATCGGCCACTGCATACATTGTTGCAAGCTATTTAGCTAGATTACATTTAGCCATAAGCTGCTTTGTAAAAATATCCTTAAGCATTAGTACTTCCATTGTTCTGACATAATTAGGTCTTATAACTAAAGCAATTTTTCTATGTGGTCCAGGTTCATTCAAGTGAATAGCATTAAGCTCTGATTCATTATATATCAATTGATCGAGTGCCATTTGTGGTACTAAAGTTGTACCAAGTTTTCCTGCAACCATTTGAATTAAGGTATGTAAACTAGCTGAATCAAAATCAGAGTTTTGCTTTGTGTTTTGTAGTCGACAAGCGGTTAATGCATGTTCTTTTAAACAATGACCATCTTTTAATAACATTAACTTTTCAATATCTAATTCTTCAGTAGTAATACTGGTAACTTCCTTTGGGTATTCTTCTCTATGAGACACTAAATAAAAGTCTTCTTGCCAAAAGTCAAAGCTCATTAATCCTGCCGTTGGATACGGTAAAGCAAGAACTGCAATATCTATATCTCCAGCCCTTACCATATTTACTAAAGTATGTGATTGCTCTTCAATTATTTTCAGCTTAAAACTAGGGAATTTTTTTCTAACTTCAGGTAAAACTTTAGGTAATAAATAAGGTCCAATTGTGGGAATGACACCAATCGTCATAGTTGTTGTGAAAGCTTGTTTATTGGCTTTGGCAAGCTGCAACAACTCATCTAGTTCTAATTTTACTCTTTTGGCTTTATCGAGTATTAACTGACCGTTATTGGTAACCAATACTTTCTTATTATTACGCTCAAATATAACTGTACCAAGTTGCTTCTCAAGTTCATTTATTGCTGTGCTTAGTGCCGACTGAGAAACATTACATACTTGTGCTGCTTTTTTAAAGTGTAGTGTTTTTTCAACAGCCAATGCGTAATGTAATTGTTTTATAGAAATCATGATCGCAATAATTAAATTTTCAGATTATAAATAGTATTTTAATCTATTTTTTCAAATTAACTATCCTCAAATTAGTATTTCTTAATATGTTATCAAAATATAAACAGTAACAAGCTGATATAAAAGGGATAATTAATAGTTCACAAAAACAGAACATTATCTTCAAATAAATCAATTTTAACAATAAGCACTTCACTTCTATGCTGAAGGTACATTAATAAAATAAGGAAAGTCATAATGCTTATAAAAACACTCTCTATTGCAGTAACAATGTCACTGTCTATTTTTACTATCGCCAATTCGCCATTAGCACTTGCTAAAGGTGAAGCTAAAAGCAACCAGTTTTGGTGGCCAGAGCAGCTAAATCTCAGCCCTCTTCGACAACACAGTGTAGAATCGAACCCTTACGGTAAACAGTTTAATTATGCCAAAGAATTTTCCAGTATCGATATAGTTAAGCTTAAGCAAGATATTCAAAAAACACTTACTGATTCTAAATCATGGTGGCCAGCTGATTGGGGGCATTATGGTCCATTAATGATTAGAATGGCTTGGCATAGTGCTGGCGTATATCGGGTACATGATGGTCGCGGTGGTGCATCTGGTGGTCAACAACGCTTTAACCCGCTAAATAGTTGGCCTGACAATGTTAACTTAGACAAAGCACGTCGTTTATTATGGCCAGTAAAACAAAAGTATGGTCGCAAAATTTCATGGGCTGATCTAATGGTACTCTCTGGTAATGTTGCACTTGAGTCAATGGGGTTTAAAACATTTGGCTTTGCTGGCGGACGTACTGACGACTGGGAGCCAGATTTAGTATACTGGGGTTCTGAAACAGCAATGCTTACCGATAAACGTCGTGACAAAAAAGGTAAGCTAAAAGGTCCTTTAGCTGCCGTTGAAATGGGACTGATTTATGTAAATCCTGTAGGTCCTCATGGTAAACCTGATCCTCTCTTAGCTGCCCGTGATATTAGAATGTCATTTGGCAGAATGGCAATGAACGACGAAGAAATTGTTGCATTAATTGCAGGTGGTCACACTTTAGGAAAAGCTCATGGCGCCAAAAAGCCTGATAAATGCGTTGGCGCTGAACCAGGTGCGGCGTCTATTGAAGCTCAAGGGTTAGGATGGAAAAACAAATGCGGCTCTGGCGTTGGTGCTGATACAACTAGTAGTGGTTTAGAAGGTGCGTGGACTGTTACGCCAACCCAATGGTCTTCTAACTATTTAGATAATTTAATGAACTATAATTGGATACAAACTAAAAGCCCTGCTGGTGCAATTCAATGGGTTCCTGATAGCAAGTCAGCAGCTAACTTAGTACCTGATGCTCATATTCCAAATAAACGTCATGCTCCTATCATGTTTACAACTGATTTAGCTTTAAAAGAAGATCCTAGTTTTCGTAAAATTGTTGAGCGTTTTAGAAACACGCCAAATGCATTTGATAAAGCATTTGGCAAAGCTTGGTTTAAGCTAACTCATCGTGATATGGGACCACGTGCAAGGTATGTGGGAAGCGAAGTACCTAGTGAAATGTTACTATGGCAAGACCCTATTCCCTCAATAGATCATAAGCTTATAAGCAAAAAAGATATTGCCAGTCTTAAAAAACGCATTATCGCTTCTGGTTTACCTGCCTCTGAATTAATCAAAACAGCTTGGGCAGCGGCATCAAGCCATCGAATTACTGACATGCGCGGCGGGGCAAATGGTGCACGCATCAGGCTTGAACCTCAAAAAAACTGGAAAGTGAATAACCCTAAAGCGCTCACTAAAGTATTAGCTAAACTTGAATTAATTAAGGAAAAATACAACCATAACACCTCAAAAAAACAAGTGTCGCTAGCCGATTTGATTGTCTTAGGTGGCGCTGCAGCTATAGAGAATGCAGCTAAGAAAGCAGGTTACTCCGTTGAAGTACCTTTTATTCCAGGTCGTGCTGATGCATCACAAGCGCAAACTGATATTAAATCATTTAATTACTTAACCCCTAAAGCAGATGCCTTTAGAAATTTTTACACTAAAGAGAGTTATATGTCACCAACGGAAATGTTAGTAGATAAGGCGAACTCCCTAGGTTTAAATATTCCTGAAATGACAGTACTTATTGGAGGTATGCGAGCTTTAAATACCAATTACAATGGCTCATCCTATGGTGTTTTCACCAATAAACCAGGCGAATTGAGTAATGACTTTTTTATAAATTTATTAGATATGTCAACCATTTGGACTAAAGATAATACACAAGCAGGTCTTTATCTTGGTCACGACCGTGCTTCAGGAAAAGTAAAATGGCACGCAACTCCTGTTGATCTTATCTTTGGCTCAAACTCTGAGCTACGCGCTATCACTGAGGTGTATGCATCAAATGATGCTAAGCAAAAGTTTATCGATGATTTTATAAAAGCTTGGGTCAAAGTCATGCAATTAGATCGATTTGATTTAAAGTAGTATAAATATTAATTTCAGGACGACTGAGTGAATCATGATAAATAACTACTTTTTATTGACTCGAACTAGTTCATCTAATTAAGTGACAACATCAACCACTAAAATTGGTAACTTAGAAAGTACATTTGATACCAACATTTTATTTAACCTGATTGAAATGTTGGTATCAAAATTATAATGTAAGTATTAAGGTTCACCATGACAATTCACCTTTTCATGAAAGAAAAAGCAAATAACTGTACTTTAAAATATAGCTTTTATCCTATTGGCAGGCTAATTTCAGTCTGGAAAAGCTTGTTAGCAATATTATTAACCACATTAATTTCGCAAGCTGCAATAGCTAAAGAAACTCTTGTTATAGCTGTTGGTTTAGCAAAACCTCCTTATGTTATTCAAGCAAACAACTCAGGCTTTGAAATAGAGCTTATTCGCAATGTTTTAGCCAATATGGGCAAATCAGCTGAATTTGTTTACACATCATTCGGTCACTCATCTAGCATGTTAGCCGTAGATGAAATTGATGCAGTGATGACAACAAATAATAAAATGTTTAATGATGCAACAAAGCTAACCAATACATACATCATTTATGAGAACGTCGCTATTTCTTTGAAAAAAAATGATTTTACTATTGGATCAACCCGTGATTTAGCAAACTATTCTGTTGCCTCATTTCAAAAAGCCGATAAAATTTTAGGTACTGAATTTGAAATGGCTGTAAATCAAAGTCCCTATTTTTTGCAAATTGCTGATCAAAAGCGTCAACCTATTTTACTACTCAAAGAAAGAGTTGATGTTGTGGTCATGGATAAAAATATTTTTAATTATCTCGCCCGAGAGCTAAAAGTAGAACAGCTAGAAAACAAATTCAGTTTTCACTATATATTTCCTAAAACCCATTACAAAATGGCTTTTAAGGAAACTAAAAACACCATCAATTTTAATAAGGCATTATTTAAATATGCTAACAGTGATGCTTTCAAAGCATTATTTAAAAAATATAAGTTGCAGCCTTATAAACTCAATACACATTAACTACTAGTTACTAAGGGGATAACGCCATAAAACACTTATTGATAAGTAATGTCCGTGGTTGTTGGCACTTTAAAAATAAGCTGATTATTGATAAGTTTTGATGGTGTATAAGCGCCACCGACAATAGTTTGATTATTCTCGTCTAACAAAAACTTAGCAACTTCAACGGCGGTAATATAGGTTAGTTGATAACCGTTAAGGGTTTCCAGCTTGGCTGTCAATATTTCACCTTTACTATTGCGTACTTCGCCCCAAACAAAAGTTCTTAGCTTTTCTCGTTGTTGCTCGTTTGGTCCAGCTGATTTTTGCTCAACTTTTTTCTTCATAAAGTTTTGCACAACATTTAAACCAAGCAGCCATTTGAACCAATTCATTTTACGCATGCCTTTAACTGCTTTTGGCGACATGGGAATGTATACTTCAATATTGGTGATACCGGTTGAATAAAAAGCGGTAGATACATCTCCCCAAGGAATGGTGACCGCATTTTTACTACCATTGCCAAAGTCTATTTTTCGCTCTTTATACGCTAAAGGCACGGTTGTTATAATGCCATCTTTTCTGATTTTACCGCCAGCTGACAAACCTTCAATAGATGTTTTTGCTGTGCCTGGGCTCATGCCTGAGCCAGAGTCAAACCCCAATGCTAGATGGCTAGCGTCAGGCATTTTATCTTTTAGCATGCTTGCTAAACAATCTGTTGGAATAACATCAAAACCAACCCCAGGACACAAAACAATGCCTGCTTGCTTCGCTTGCGTATTTAATGACTGTGCCAGTTCAAAAACTGATATTTCACCAGTAATATCAGTGTAATGGGTTTTACTGGTTATACAGCCTTTCATCATTGGTTTAGCGGTACTTGAAAATGGACCAGCACAATGAATCACTAAAAACACATCACTGAGGTTTTGCTCTACAGTACTTGGTTCATCTAGACTAAAAACTCGGGATGCTAATGAATATTGTGTCGCTATTTGCTCTATAGCCGCTTTATTTCTGCCTGCTACTATCGGGGTAAAACCTCTTGCTACCGCCTCTTTAACAATTAATTTACCGGTGTAACCATTAGCCCCATAAATCATTAATAATTTGTCTTGCACGTTTTCTTCCTCTTTTCTTTAAATACTTTAAGTTTAGATCTTTGATATAACTCATTAAAACCAATCTAGTTGCATGTCATAACAGCTGGAATCTATGTTAGATAACAACTGCGCCCAATGATAAATTTTTGGTAGTTCAAAACGGTAAAAATATTTTAACGCCTGTAACTTACCTAAATAAAAATCAATATCTATTTGATGAGGCTTGTCAGCCAGTGCTTTAGCGGCAACAATACCCTGTTTTAACCACAACCAAGCAATAATAATATGACCAAATAACTCAAGATATTTCACTGAATTTGATAACACTAAATCAATATTATCTGTCTGCATTGCCGTTAATAAAACCTTAGTGGTTTGTTCTAACTCAGCTATTGCCTGTTGCAACGCTTGTGCATAATCTTTTAACTGATTATCTAACATAGCGCTCTGAAGTGTTTTTTCCATTTCAGCTAGTGTTGCCTGATAACCTGCCATGTTATTCATTGGCACTTTACGTGCTAATAAATCCAATGACTGGATGCCAGTAGTACCCTCATGAATAGGATTTAAACGGTTATCACGATAAAACAATTCAACCGGATGCTCATTAATATAACCATGTCCACCAAGAACTTGAATAGCTAAATCATTCGCTTTAGGACCATATTCTGACGGCCATGTTTTTATGATTGGCGTTAAAAAATCTAACAGTAAATGTGCGTATTCCCGTGCTTCTTTATTTTCTGCGGTATATTGATCATCCGCTAGTTGAGTACCATAAAGTACCAAGGCTAACGCGCCTTCAGCATATGCCTTTTGCGCTAACAACATGCGTTTAACATCGGCATGTTCAATAATATTAATCATTGGTGAGTTAGCATTTTTCATTGAGGGTAAGCGACCTTGCGGACGCGATTTTGCATAGTCTAATGAATATTGGTAACCTGCATTTGCCAGTACTGCCGCCATTGAACCAACAAAAATTCGTGCTTCATTCATCATATGAAACATATACTTTAAGCCTTGATGCGCTTCACCTACTAAATAACCAATAGCACCATTTTTTTCGCCAAAACTTAACGCGGTTGATGTATGAGCACGACCGCCCATTTTATGAAATAACCCAGCCAGAGCGACTTCATTTTTATCACCAATATTTCCGTTTTCATCTAATAAGTACTTGGGCACGACAAACAGTGAAATACCTTTAACACCTTTAGGTGCACCTTTTATTCGTGCAAGCACTAAATGCACGATATTTTCTGACAAGTTATGATCACCACCAGAAATAAATATTTTATTGCCTGTTATCCGATAACAACCTTGATACTCGCCCTGCTCTTCTTTTACGGCACTAGTAGTTAAATCAGCTAGGCCAGAGCCGCAATCAGGCTCAGTCATCGCCATGGTGCCCATAAAACGTCCTGCACGCATCGGTTTCACCCAAGTGTCAATTAACGCTTTTGAACCATGGGTTTCTAGCAAATTAGCATTAGCCGTCGTTAAGGAAATATAGCCCATAGCAGTACTGCCCGCGGCGGTTAAATAAGCATTAGCTACATTGGCAACAATAGGCGGTAGCTGCATGCCGCCCAAGTCAAAGTCCGCCGTAGCAGAAGCTAAACCTGATTCGATAACAGCGTTAAGTGCTACTTGTAGTTCAGGAATAACATGTACTTTATCACCATCAAAGGTGGGCTGATGGGTATCTAATTTTTGACGAATAGGTAAAAAGCACTTCTCAGCGAGTGTTTTGGCGGTGCTGATAACACCACTAAAAGTATGGCGGTCATGATCTTGATATCGTTCACGACGAGTTAATGTTTCACTATTAAATAACTCGTACAACATAAACGTTAAGTCACGTTCATTTAAAATGTCTGCCATGCTTACCTCAATATAAGTCGTTTGCTAAATTGCATTAATTAACGGTATCCTTTTCCTATCAACTTCACCATGACATCCGATGTCAGGTATTATCCATATTTGTAAAAAATCAATATTTCTTAAAGTATCAATAAATAAGGAAAAGACAATATAATGTCTAACATCATTGCAGATAATGCCTTTGGACGATTTTTAAAGTTTTGGCGTAAAGTGCACAACATTAACCAAGAAGCGCTTGCCTTTAAGATAAATAGCTCAGCGCGACATATTAGCCGCTTAGAAAACGGCAGTAGTAGAGCAAGTGAGTCGCTAATCAAAGATATTGCCCAAGTATTATCATTAGGGGAGCGTGATAGTAACCACCTGTTAATTGCTGCTGGTTATGCTGCTGAGCCAAAAACGGTAGATTTTAATAACAGTAACTTGAAGTGGCTACGCAATGCAATGATGTTAAATTTAAAAGCGTTAGACCCACACCCAGCTGTGTTATTAGACAGTTCAGCTAATATATTAATGGTCAATAAAGCATGGCTGAGTTTTTATCATCAGCAAAATGCTGACATTGATAACGTGACTAACTTGTTTGATTTTTTATTTAATTTGCAAGATTCATCACAAAACAATAGTACTCAACAAGACACATT